>Ga0181399_1000689_pt1 | contig 12374 bp, 9 predicted proteins | sample 22SPOviralmetaG_FD_130128 | JGI IMG/M metagenome (GOLD analysis project Ga0181399, IMG submission 130128) | Marine viral communities from the oligotrophic San Pedro Time Series (SPOT) site, San Pedro Channel, CA, USA - 22 SPOT_SRF_2011-05-21 | ecosystem: Environmental > Aquatic > Marine > Strait...
AGATGAAGCGCTTAACCCTTTAAGAGCTATCGGTGCGGGTCCTGGGACTTCCCTCGACGACGAAGGTATTGTTAAATACACGTATGCTAATGACACTAACTCTTCTATGAAAGGAGAGATTGTCATCGAGCCGTTCATATCTACTCGCGGATCGGGGCCATTTAATCCTTATTGGGACTATACGGTTCCCGCTAGCGGAAGTAGGTCTGAATTAAAGCTTCGGGTGTACAGAGGAAATCAGTGGTATCATAGCCCTTTCATAGTCAACATTGAAGTACGCAGCATAGGATCGGGTTGGAGTAACGAAGACGTATTCACTATACCCGGAGAAGAGATTGGTGGCGTTGCAACTACAAACGATGTGGTCTTTGGTGTAAATACCGATGAGAGTTCATCTAACGCTTATGATGGTAAACCCTCTATACTGGTGACAAGCTTCGGAGCGGGTTCTAATTTCTATCAGAAAAATTCTAGTGGAAATTATGGTCTAGCCAAAGTGACCCATGATGCCGGTAAGACTTATGGTACAACTTTCTATGGAATTGGCCTAGATCAAAACAGCTCTTATCGATTAGTTATCACGAGTGGAAGTAACTTTGATTGGTTAAATCGGGCGTGTATAAATACAGACGCAAAAACAGAAACTGTCCATAACGGCGTTTACTCTGGTGAAGCAGGATTAGATTATCAAAGCTCTTATAAAACTATACGAAAAACTTATACTGGCAATTTTAATGGGAGTATGGAATATGCCTCTAACTCAACACCCACCGCTTACCCACTCCAAATCAGAGTCTATAGAGCACAATCCCCACAAGATCCTAACTTTGTAGTTATTCAATTCTGCCAGATAATTAACTCTATTGTTCAGCCGTTCGGAACATTTAGCTTAGCCAAAGGATCGTCTTTTGGTTCTGGTGTATATGACTTAGACTATGTCTTCCAAGATTCTATATTAAAAATAGAAGATGGTGGGGCCAGGTCAATTAGATTTAAGTACGCCGACACCGGTTATTCATATTATAGCCAGTCCACGGTTGAAGAACCCGCCTCCACAAACACAAAAGCCAGAGCCGCCTCCTACGGATACCTCAGGAATAGCAACATCTCAGCGTATGCAGGAAAACAATCTTTATTTAGTTCTAACATCGATACGCAAAATGATACTGGCTCATCGCACACCATAACATACTATAGAAACAGCACTTACGATGCCTACGACGGAAAGTCTGTAAGTTCTTCTGCAAACTATTATAAGCCAATCAAGGGTATCCCAGTTTGTATGGGCCTCCTCCCAGTTCCTTACTACTTACCCGATGATTTTGTCATGCTACAAGTAGGAACAACTCCTGGCCTAACTGCATTTAGAACGGGTGATACAGTCACTGTTAGCGGGTCAGAGATCTACGAGATTATCTGGGCAGAGTATGAATCTCAGCAAAATGGACTAGATAACGTCAATAATAATTCTACAATCGGAATGCTATTCATGGCGAGGACTACTTGATGGCAAATATCACATTAGCCGGTTATGGCACGGTAACCACAGCAGTTGATGGTATAGATGAATCGGTACATGGCAAACCAACAACAGCCACATCAGCCATCGCCCCGGTCTTCTCCTCCGTAGTTAGAGCTAGCAGCACAGCTGGCTCTCCTAATAATTTTAATATAAATGACCTTGTAACTTCTTCTATAGGTAACAGAAGCTCTGAGAGAGGACTACTTCAGGGTAGGAGACCTCACTCCGGCCTCTTATTTCCTAGAGGATATTATAATAGATAGATAGATTTATGCAGAGCTCTTCTTTTGTTGCTGCAATTGCCAGTCAGGACAAGCGACTTAAAATTTTAGGGGAAAAAATCGCTGGAGGTGCTGCTGAGTTTTTTATCCAACCCGCCAAGATAGACAGCGTTGATGATCCAGAAAACCTATCAAGGGTGAGAGTACTGTTTGACGAGAATAGCACTAGTGCTAAGTCTGACTGGCTTCCCGTACTAAATAATAGTTCTGGTAGGATCAGCACTCAATACCTAGGATCTAAGTGCCTCATTGGCGCTGTATCTGGTAATGCGGACGATGCTGTAGTCTTAGGACTGTACAACGATCTTAACTCTGAGTACATATTAAACTCAGCTCCTGTTGTCATACCAAAACTTGATAAGGCAGACCTTGCAAACTCAGAAGATCCTGGAGCGCAATGCGACAAGGATAACGAAGGTAGGGTTTATCTCTTCTCTGACAACATGTCTCAGGACTTAAAGATCTGTGTGAGAAGAAATAACCGTCAGACCGACCCAGATGGCGATGTATGGGAGTGGAAGAATTTAACTAGGGGCCTCGTTGTAGAGAAATCCACGGACCCTAAGCAGTTAGAGCAGTCAAACGTAAAAGGAGATCCAAAGCCTTTAAAGAAATGCTCTGAGGAGCTAGAAGGTGAGCTAATCACTTTTTCCGAAGATAGAGATTTTAGACAGACTATGTTAGTCTGTCGCAAGGATGAGAATAAAGAGTGGGCCTGGGTTCCCCCGTCTGCGGTACCTACATATTTTAAAACTACGTTTCCTAAATGCACAGAGAAGATCCACGGCCAACTCGCAGTTATAGACGACGGTAATAACTCTGAATTAAGTATCTGCGTTCGCTTCGACGGAAATATGAAGTGGATAAAATATGGTACAAGGACTGTATTAAAATTTGCCGATAAACCAGCTCCGATCTCAAAATCACAACTAATAGGTAACGTAACTTCTAACGCAGGGCTAGCTACACAACTCGCTTCTGCCGCATCCAATCCCCTAGCGGCTTCAGGTCTTACTTCGTCCGCCTTAAATTTTGCTGGTGGTATAGCTGCTGGAACGATCGGTGCGGGATACGGAGATGAAATTAAGTCCCTCTTGAGCGGTAACGCCGGTCTAGACCTGGCAATGGCGACTGGGAGTAAGATACTTGGAGAACAAGGTATAAGCATCCCCCAGCTTACAGGAGCTCTAGGAGATATCTCTAATTCTGGTAACCTATTGGCTTCTTTAGGGCAAAATGCAGAAGCTATTTTAAAAAGTGGGTCTGTAGATCCCGCCGCACTTCTATCAGCAGCAGGATCAGAAGTTCTAACAAACGGGCTAGGAGGTTTATCTTCTGCAGACGTAGGTCAATTCACGTCACTATTAGCTGGAGGTGGGGCAGGAGCTTTAGACGCGGCTGTGCAGTACGGACTGGATCAAGTAACCGGACCTGCATCTGAGATATTTAGTCAAGCTATAGGAGGACTAGATTTAGCAAACGCCCCTCAGATGCTATCTTCCATATTAGGAGGCGGAGCTGGCGGGGGGCTTATTAACTCCGTTGCCGGGATCGCGGAAGGCCTTGACTTCGGTGGAGTTAATGTTGGAGCTTTAACCGATCAGCTACTTGGCGGCAATTTTGGCCCAGTTGCCGGCATCTTCCAAGACTTTGCCGGCTTTGATTCTTTGAATTTCCTAGGCGGAGGGCTTCCTCTTAGTGCCTCGTCTTTACTAGGAGCTGCTGGACTAGGAGGTCCTTTAAACCTCGCGTTTCCTGGAGCTGGCCTTGCAATATCAGGAGTAACAGCTCTGTTAGGAGGCAACAATCCGCTGTCTTCTATATTAGGTGGTGGGGGTGCATTTGGCGCTTTGGGTGGGTTGTTCGGTGGAGGTGGTGGGCCTAGTTGTCCATGTGAGCCAGTTTGTAGAAAAGTAGATCACGGTGTAGATAGTGATGGAAACAGGCTATTAGATCCCGCTGGTAACCTAACAATTAAAAACTCAAATGTTTATGGCGGTAATATCTTAAATAATAATAATACTTGCCTTGCAAAAGGCCTAGGTCTTAGTTTTACAGGTATCGGCAAAGAGCTGATCCCTTCTAATATATTTGACTTCACGAGTGTTATCAAATCTATTCCTAGAGTTGGAGAGATGGCTAGTAGCTTTGAACAAGCAATTCAAGGTGGTGCTGAGGACGACGACCTTAAACTTGAAATGCAGTACACGTTTGAAGCCATTGAGAAGACTTTTAAAATGGCCGATAACAACATGAGTATCATGGAGTTAATCCAAAGACTTAACCTGCTTGGAAGTAGTGACTTCATGAATAATATAATTGCCGATAAGGACGGAGGGTTACTTGGTAAGATGTCAGCTGATGACATAGAGCAATCTTTGGCAATTAAAGACCTTTATCTAATGATAAAACAACTTAACTCTGTTAAGAAGGGTGGGTCTGCTAATGTAGCTCCTACACCAGCACTCATAGCAACGATGGCAAACCCAGCTTCGATACCTGGTTATTTTTCTAAATCCAAGGCAAGAGCTCTTATCAACCTCATTAAGAACATACTCGAGGGCCTGAGCACTCTAGCAACACTAGACCCGGAGCTGGCCGCTCCGTTCCAAGACTTAAAAACTATAAATACAGAGTCTAAAGTCTTAAAAGATTCTTTATCTGCTAAGTTATCTACAAGCCAACCTAAGGAAGATACATTAAACTACAGCTACAAAGACTTTAGTCTTTCTAATTCTTCTAATATTAGATCTTTATCTGCTGATCAGTTAAACTCAGGTGACTTCGATACACTACTAAAACAAATATCTAATGAACAAGAAAGAGCTAGAAGAGGAGAGGGCGATTGTAGCTGATATGCAAAAGAGAGGTTCTTCCTTGTCAGCAACGGACAAAGAAGAGCTTCTAAGACTGAAGTGCAGGACAGACTTCATTACTTTTGCTAAGGTGATCACAGATCTTCAATTTAAATCTTATCCCGTTCACGAGCTAATATGTTCTTATCTACAGAACATCGGAGACGGTAATAAAGACTACAAGTATAGCGCAATCTCCTTGCCTCCAAGGACGGGCAAATCTATGCTCATTAGCCGGATCTTTCCGGCATGGCAGATGGGAAGAAGCCCTACTGCGCAGTTTATCATGAGCTCATACGCCTTAGGTTTGTCTACAGAAAACTCTAGAGCGGTGATGGATTACATAACTTCTGAGAAGTTCTCTTGGATATTTCCAGAGTGCGAGATCAACAAGGAGAAATGTAACCTCACCGCTTTGAGGACAGAGAACGGTGGGCTAATTAAGGTCGCTTCTGCTGGATCTAGTGTTACCGGATTTGGATACGGGGTCATTGATGATCAGGACCTACCAGGTGTTGGGCTCCTTGATGACCTTCTGGCAGATGGTAACTCGTTAACTGTTATGGAGAGTACATTTAGCTGGGTTCAGGCTCAGTTCTTGACTCGTGGTCTACCCAACCATGCCATTATCTCTATGGGCACGAGGTTTCATTGCGATGATGTTATCGGACGATTGCTTAGTGCCGATAGAGCTAACTGGAAAGAGCTTAATGTCCCAGCAATTTGTGTCGATGTAGAGAACGACTCTTTAGGTAGGGAACTAGGTGAGTCTCATTGGCCTGAGTTTTTTCCTATAGAGAACCTTCAGGCAATCAAAAAGTCAATCGGTGAGAGGGATTTCAACTCTCTGTACCAAGGGCAACCCGCTGGCGATGCAGGCGCGATATTTAAAGAGCATTGGCTGGAGATCTACGACAAGCAAGTAAAGTATTCTTATATCTATGCCACCATAGACACGGCTTATAAGGCTGAGAGTATGAACGACTTCACAGCGATCTGCGTCTGGGGTTTAGATAAAGGTAAGAAGCTAAGGCTATTGCACGTAGTCATGGAGAGGATGGAGTTCCCAGATCTTCAAAAGCTTATACCTAAGGTCGTTAAGCAATGGAAAATTAGATGTGTATACATAGAAGGTAGAGCTAGCGGAGTCCCTCTAATCCAGACTTTAAAGTCTACTCTCACCATACAGATCAAGGAACTCGTACCGTCTAAAGATAAAGTACTAAGAGCAAACTCTGTTGCCCCTCTAGTGGAAGATGGGTGCGTTAGCATCTACGAAAACATCCCTAACCTTCAAGATAGGCTAAATGAACTTACGTCTTTTCCTTTCATTAAAAACGATGACTTCGTAGATGCTTTTGTATATGGGATAACTGTATATAGAGATGAGCTAATGGGTGGCACTATGACCTCCGGCGGCATAAGATCTTCCTTGCCTAAGTTAACTTACGACCCGTCTTATAGGAAATCATCTTCGCTTAGTAACTTACTAGGTGACAAGAGAAACGTGCGAAATGCGGGCGGTGTACGTTATCTTTAGTACATGGTATAATTTACGTAGTTCTTAGTTTTGTAGGATAAAACTACGAGCGCACGCGCTTTACTCTTACTTATTAATATCAATGACAGAAAAACAAAAATTTAAGCACAGAGTGGTCTTTTTTAAGCAACCAAGCTGTGCTGCTTGCGAGGCAATGAAGCCCATATGGACAAAATCTGCAAACGAACTCGCAGAAGAGTACCCCCACCACTCAATAGGTTTTGGTGAGTGGGATGTATCTGCTGATGACTGGGAATTTTGCGATAAAATCGAGTGCGATGGCACTCCCAATTTTGCAGTATTCAATGAAGACGGAAGTCTCCTTGGCTTAAGCACCGAGGGAATGCTTGCAGTTGGACAGCTAAAAGATTTTATCATAGGTTCTATTGAGAAATGACAGAGGTAACAAAAAAGAGGATCAAGTCTAAAAGGGCTAGGGACAAACGCGACGAACACATCATATCACAGATGTGGAAAGCTGATCAGGTCGCTAGGAAGATCTCTAACTTCACTGGGTTGCCATTTGAGGAGCTCAGAGATGCAGCTTTAGAGTACATTGTACGGATCTATGATACCTGGGATCAAAGCAAAGGAGCAAACTTTTCTACTTGGGTGAATAGATGCCTGCAGTTTCATATGCTTAACTATCTCAGAGATAGCTCTAGGTTGGTGAAGATGCCCCGCTCCTACTCGGACCTATACTTGAAGATTAGAAAATATCTAATTAAGAACCCAAACATCACAAATCAAGAGATAGCGGACGATCTAAAGATCCCTGTGAAGAAAGTTGATATGGTACGCACTGCGTTTACCATGAGTTTTAATCCTGTTACAGAACAAAACTGTATAATGGAGTCTTCTGAAAACACAGAGACAAACTTTGGGGATCTTCTAACAAACCACAATGAGTTATTATTTAGGATCACGGACCTAGAGTCTCAAGACGAGACTTTTTTAATTGACTACTTAGTTAAAAAGAGGTCCGTATCAACTTTGTTGAGAAAAAACCCCCACCTTAAAAACATTGAGGATATTAAGAGCTATTCCACAAAATTAATAAATTATGTATTATGGGCAGACAAGTCGTTCGAGTCCTGGGACAAGACTATACAAAAACAGGGTTCGAGAAAAAGTGGTCAGAAATCGTCAAAGGGACAGAATGCAACTACTTCGTAAAACCTCCAGATTTTGACTTTGTCCACGAGGTTGTTAGTAAGATAGAGAAGTGGAAGCTCCTCCATTCCAGGGTCGGGTTGAAGTATAAGATAAGAAACAAGAAGTTTCAAGGGAGAGCTGTTAGGGGTATTGTTATGATAACCCCTAAGTCAAAGAGTGAGGTGTGGTTGGGTAAAGGAAAGATAGTCGAAGAACTGTTCCCTAGAAAGAAACCCATACCGGAGTATAAGAAAAATAAGCAAGAAGCTCTTGTGGCCATGAGACAAATCATAGAGCCACAGATCATATCCTACAGAAAAAGTGTGCTACGCCAGCTGCAAGGTTCTATGGGGCACAAGATAAAATGTGCTATGTCAGGACAGGCTATAAACGCTGGTGAGTTTCACATAGATCATAGATACGCGTTTAAAAATATTGTTCAGGAATTTTGTAGAGATTATAAGATAGATTTAGAGAATGTTGATGTGTACTGCAGAGGTACTAAGTGCTATCTAAAAAACACAGAGGTAGCTGAGGCTTTCTTTGATTATCATATGATGAATGCGACTCTTCAGGTTTTATCTGCTAAAGAAAACTTAAAGAAGGGATCTAAGTACTACGGTTAGCTTCTTAAGATGTCATCTCCAGATAAATTAACATCAAATGCTTTCTCAAATATGCTATTTGCTTTATCTGCTATTATATCACTAACACCTTGGGCGGTGGTCTTTCCACTTAACCAGGGTTTGTTCTTATCAACAAGAGGGGCATAGGCCATCCTGTTATAGATATCAAACGCTCCTTCTGATTGCTTGCGGACATAATGCCCTGCAAACAACCTTCCGGTGATCTTCCTTATGCCTTCTTCCTCGTATCTCCTCTTTATATAGGTGATAATAGGGCCATCTTGGTCCTGCTCCTCAAGGAATATCTCGAGTTCTTTTAAGGCATTTTCTGCTATTATTACGAGCTTATCGCTATCTTCGTCTTTTACACTCGCCTCTAGGCTCATGTCCGCAACAGCCTGGACATACCCCGTGGACAAGTCTTTTATATAGTTAGAGTAAGACTCGGCGAGCTGTTCTGCTAATAAGTCCCTTACGGCGGGAAAAGCGGACTGCAAGACTTTTTTCTTAGCATCTTTCTCTATTAGATTTTTTGCGTCGAGTAGTGCCTCTCTTAGAAAGAATCTAGCAAGGCCTATTACAGGAACTAGCATCTTATCTCATGTTATTAAATATATTTTGAGCGTTTCTAAGTCTATCCTCATAGACCGGAGTGCCGGGCCTTAGATAGACTCTGCCAAACTCTCTTACAGCTTGATCTAATGTTATGTCGTTTCTGTTTAAGTAATTAATTAAATCTGGATAGTCCTGCATTTCTTTTACAAACCACCTCATTTGCTGCTCTCTAGATAGCGGAGCATTTCCTAAAGCTCTTAGGTTATCCTGTCTATCAGCTCTCCACTGGAAAACTCCTAAGGCAGTTCCATCATCTCCTACGGCTGTAGGGTCTAAATTTGCAAAGCTCTCTTTCTGTGCATTACCTACAATAGCCGCTTGACCTATGTTGGACTTTACCCCTGCAGCCTCTGAAGCATTTATCAAGCTCTGTACAGATTGTTGATTACTGCCTGTATAAGTAAATTTGCCCTTAGCAAAATTGCTATTTATCTCTCCAGGCGCCGATCCGTCCACGGAAGTACTTTGTCTAGTTTTGCTGCACTCAGAGCAAGAGTCTTTATTGTTTTTGTTAATATAGCATAGATCTCCACCAGATCTCATATAGTCGTAGTAATCCGAATAGCCTTTGTTCTCTTTGTGAGCGTTCCAGTTAGGAACGTCTTCTAAGCCTTTATTCTGCAGTTGCCAAGGTAAATATCCGTTAATTTTAACTCTAAGATCGCCCCTGTCCCAGCTATATTCCACTTTACCAATGTACCAATTTTTATATTTCTCAGGTATCCAAACGTTAGGATCAATGTCAGATGACTTTCCGTTCTCTATCCACCTGTCATAATCAGAGATGAAAGATAAAATCGTTCTACCTGGGAGTATTCTCAAAGCCTTGGGGATACCCTTTATTTCTGTAGATATCTTAGTAGAGTTTTGATCGCTTGAAACTGCCTGGTTTCCGTTTTTCACTGCCCCTGAGTTAGAGGCCGTAGCTACACTTGTCCCACCGGTGCTCTCTGGTATGTCAGAAGGTATAGAGCCCTCGAGTAAGTGAGATAGCCTCATCACTCCTTCTGGGGTTTGTATCTCTACATTATACCCATAGCCACCGGGATCGCGAATACCTCTATCGGCATCTATGATGGTAGCCCCACCTTTTAGAAATAATGGTGTACCTGATGCGGCCGATAAGTCTACTCCGTCGTGCTGAACACCAGCCGCCCCAGTAATTGGATCAACCCTAAGGCCGAACGCTGATGTTTGTTGAGGATTTATTTCGCCGTTCTCTCCAAATTGGACATACTTGAGCACATCCGCTTTTGAAATTTCTCTCGGTGTTGGTCGCCACGAAGCGTCTAAGTGAGCCCCTGTGCTTCTACCACTACTGCCAACTTCTCCGATCTTATCCCCGGCTTTTGACTGATTGCCATCTGTAGGTGCTTCCTCTTCGTTTTCTTTGTCGGAGTCTCCTTTGTATGCCGAGATCATAGACTGGACCGAAGAAGGATCCATCACCACCTCTTCTCCTGTGCTCAATTGAACATAGAACTTAGTCTTAGATGCTTCTTGTGGATCACCTGACTTTATCTCTCCTATAGAGGCATTCACTGCTAGTTTGTCGGTCTCTTTAACCGATATACTGCTTAGTTTCTTATATTCCTGGTATAAGGTTGCTCTGTTACATTTGTCATCAGCGCCACAATATTGTATATAGAAGTTGCTTTTTATCCTAACTGACTTCTCTTCATTGTTTACATTTAGTACCTCCCCGCCGTAATAGGCTATGGGCCCTTTGGCATCACCATACGCTGCAACTTTCTCTAGCTTCTCTATCTTAAAGGTCTCTTTGTTTCCGGAGCCTTTCCAAATATCAGTAGTAGAATAGTCCTCTACGTTAACAAACTGAGGTGCAAACGCCGCGGAAGCGTCCGCAGAAACTTCTTTTAGTTGATTTGCTGTGGTTTCTGGGTCTGGGATAGAAACGCTGTATGTTGTCTCCGGTCCTTTTGGACCTTCGATCTTAGGAGGGGCTTGCCTCACATTTTTTGTCGCTAAATTTTCTGGAATATCTACATTTATCTTGTACTTCTCGTAGAGGCCTTTGCCAAGATAAAACACTGTGCTTCCATAGCAAGAGTTATCTGCTCTGGTACATATCTGTATTTTATTTGCAAACTCTTTTGTCGGGAGGGACAAGACTTGAGAGCCTGGCTTTGTGCTCATAAACTTATTTAGAATCTCTGCAGGTGTGAGATTGTTTACCCGGTAGACCCTATCCATCTTAACTTCTTCAGCAGAATCAGAACACACGTCTTCTACTTTAAAACCTTCCGCGTCATAGAATAGCTTTTCATTAAACTCATCTACCCAATTTTTTCCCTGGTCAAAGAAAGTGGGCTGAAGATTCTGTTGAAACTTAACATCATAGGCATGTCTTCCGTTTAGCGTTACCGTGGGTTCTCCACTATTTCCATGAGTTATACTAGTTGCAACTAGATCAAAATAAAATGTGGTTTCTATAACTTGATTTTTATCCCCACCTATGACGTACCAGAGAGTTAGTATTAACACGGGCCTAGATCGTTCACTTCCTTGAGAATCTATTAAAGCGTAAGGAAAACATCCATTTGCCGGGCTTTCTCCTGGTTTACATTTCCTCTTTAAGAATCCAGCAAGAGCATCTTGGTTTGCAGCGGTACCTAATCCGGTTAAAGAGTTAACTTCATTCAAAGAGGTCCAAGCAACACCATCAAGGTATGGGTCTGTTAAAGTTACTACACAAGTATTACTTGACTGGTTGAACGATCCAGGAGACATTAAACCTCCTCGTACGCTTGTTAAAGCATTTGAAAAATTGGCAACTAAGCTTACGCGCATTGACTGAATCTGCCTCTCTTCAAAGACAATAGCGTACTTAGATTTAAATGGCTTATATGCCAATCTAGCGTGGCATCTATATAAATTACTCAAGGTAAACAGATATGCTATAGATACTTTAAACCCCTAGAAGGGATCTCCTTCTGAGGGGCAAAGTACTATTTAGTTTTTTATCAGGAAACAGCAGTGACTTCGACGAGTGCTTCGGTATCAAGCGTACCCGATCCTTGTCCACTTGCTCCGGTGTCAACCTCAAGAACGAGGATGTCGCCGACAGAGTATGCAGAACCAGCTGTATCAACTGAAGTGATTCCAGTGATGATACCACCTTCGAGGACCGCAGTTGCCTTGCCTCCAGTTCCGTTTCCGGTATCTTCGGTGCCAACAAGAAGAACCTTATAGGCCGCTTCGTCGCCATCGGATCCGTCCATTGTGTATCCAGATCCACCGTCGAGTAGGACGATAGTTGTGATTCCGCCAGTAGCGGCAACTCCTTCATTGACTTCAGTCTCAACTTCGCCAACCACTCCAGAGACCTTTTCGCAAAGATTAAATACTGCCACCATGAAGTGGAAGTCTTCTTCGCCTTCAAGACCTACAAAACGGGTAACGTTCACTAGCTCGGAAGTTAGTGCCGTGTCGTCAGCCGCTGGGACTTTGCCAGAGTTCTTAAGAGCCGTGACCACTTCCTCTAGGACGGCGTAAGCGTTACGCTTAGCCTCAAAGCCCATGGAAGGTCCACACTTGATAAATTTTGTTAATGCAGCAGTAGCTGCAGTGTATTGAGCAGTCTCGGTGCCAGATGCACCGTTTACGTATCGAACAAGGGGATCATCCTTAAACTCCGCAAGCAGAGTCTGGAGCCTTAACTTAAATTCAAATTCAATACCGAGGGTACGAGATAGTCCCTCGTTCAGAATATTAGCCATAGTATTGTTTTATAATAACAAATCTAGTTGTCTTTAAACC
>Ga0181399_1000694_pt1 | contig 12344 bp, 19 predicted proteins | sample 22SPOviralmetaG_FD_130128 | JGI IMG/M metagenome (GOLD analysis project Ga0181399, IMG submission 130128) | Marine viral communities from the oligotrophic San Pedro Time Series (SPOT) site, San Pedro Channel, CA, USA - 22 SPOT_SRF_2011-05-21 | ecosystem: Environmental > Aquatic > Marine > Strait...
TATCATTTCAAGAGTAGAAATATCTTCTTTAGTTTTTTGGATTAGATCCTCAACAACTTCTTGTGGACTAGGTAAACCGCATTTATATTGGCGATCATAGTCCGTAATTATTGTCAAAGATTTTAATTCATCTTTACCTTTATATTCAAAGTGGTTATTGTTTAGTTTATTAGTCATAGTTTCCTCTTTTCTTTTATTAACCATGACTACATTATGTGAACCTTTTAGATTTAAGGCAAGTATTATATTTTAAAATTATATTAAATATATATTAAAAGATTGTTGTCTTTATTTTGAACTGTGTATAAACTCTTATTATGGTTAATAAAGAAATAAAAAAAGGGGACGAAATGAAATTAGCATATCAATTAAACATAGTGAACGACGATCCATTTGACGAAAAATTAGTATTAGATCTAGATCTTAAATACATAAATGAAGAACAAGTTACAAGAGTTATTTACAATCACTTAAAAGAAAATGGTCTTAAATTTTCGGATCTTGAAGGTGCTTTAATTTATGTTGAAGAAACTTATACTGGGGTAAAAGTTTTGACTTACAATGTAGTATCTACGGTACACGGTTTGTACAAAATTGGTATTAAAAAATTTAGAATTAGTGATGGATTATATAGTGGTCACAAAAATTATGCTTTTAATCCGAAAGAAAATCTTAGAACTAATTGGAATAATAATATACATAAAGAATGGCTTGGGTGGGTTTAATGAAAAGGTACGAACAAGAATTTACATATAGTGTTTACAAAACTCAAAAAGGTGCAAAGATCAGCGACTTGTTTTGGCTTTATGATGACACAGTAACTTTAAATGTGTTTGGGTATAAAAACCCGCATGAAGTCTTTGCAAAGTATATGTCGAGAAAAGCAAGAGATCTCACAAAGAATAATAAGAAAGATCTATTAAAAGACGAATATTTCGTAGTTACGGAAAGACAAAACAATGAAGAAAGCGAGGAAGAATAAGTGCTTGATCCAAAAGAAACTAAAAAAGATAAGTTTAAAAGAGTTGGGAAAAAGCGAGTAAACAATACCGCAAAACAAATCCAATTACTTGGAAATTTATCAAATCAAAATACATACGAATACAAAGACGCGGATATTGATGACATGGAAAAATATTTAATGTTCGAAATGACTGAAGCGTTTAAACAATTAAGAACAAGATCTAAGAAATTTGATAATGTCATAGATCTATTTGAGGAAGGAAACTAATGCCTAATATAGAAACCCCAACGGACGCGTTGTTTAGTTGCTTATTACTATCAATCGTTACGCCGTTGGACTTTCAACACGAAGAATATGTAAAGAAAGCCGAAGAATTAGCTGTGAAGTTTGATGAAGATGAAGTTGAACAAATAAAAAACTTGATTGAAATTGCTTTGACGATAATACCACCGGCACAAATTGAAGAACAACCCCCTAAACAAACTATATTTAAGGGTAAGTCATGAGATTTTGCAAATACAATTATCATCTAAAGTCATGTAGATGTTCGAAAGGTTTAAAATAATGGGACAATATTACGGGATCGCTAACTTAGATAAAAGAGAGAAGATCCAAACAAACGCAAAACACTGGGAAGCTTTAAACAATACCCATGAAATGCCTAATTATTTGTTTGTGTTATTGTCGGATCTAAAAAACGAAGAACTTGGTGGTGGCGACATATACCACCATATTAACGACGATACAAAAGATAATATTTTTGGCCGTTGGTCAATGGATCGCATTAAGGTTTATGGCGATTACAATAAACACTATGACGTATATAGCGAGTTCACAGACATTACTAAAGAGGTCGAAATATTTTTTCGGGACAATAATAAAGAGATATTTAGCTAATGGAAATCTCTAAACATAAATTCGACGATCCTGTTGTATGGAAAAGGTTGAATGACGCGTTAAGTGTTGGCGCATATATAGAAGATGCTTGTGCCTTTGCCGGTATATCTAGTAGAACTTTCCGCAATTGGCGTGAAATGGCCGAAAAAGGCGTTGAGCCATATCAAAGTAAATGGGAAGATATAACTCTAAGTGAATCTACTTCTGTCATAAGAAACCTAGCAAATATAAGAAGATCTGCTGATAATGGATCTTGGCAAGCTTCTGCGTGGATTTTAGAGCGTAAATATCCCGATAAGTTCGGACGTAGGGAAACTGTCAAGCTTGAAAAGAGCGGTAACTTTGATGTTGAATTGTATTGGTCGGACGGTGGATTGTTTAAAAGGGACGAAGATCCGGACACTATTTCCGCTATTTCCGACGTAAAAAAGGAAGAAGAATAATGGCTAAAGAAGATTACGATAAACTTATTGCAAGACTACAAAAAATTTCACAACAAACCCCAAAAAAAGGATTAGCGGGTGGAATGCCTACCGATAAAGAAGAAGAAGAATAATGCCTTTGTATCAAAAGCGTACAACGTTTTGTTTTGACTGCAATCATTGTGAAAAAGTTATTGAAGTTACGCATATACTTTGGACTGCGGTTGTATGTTTATATTGTGGTGAAGAAGTATATCAAAAAGACATAAAGTTTTACAAAAAGAAAGATTTGCAAAATGGACTATGAAAACTACTATTGTCGCATTTGTGGGAAGATGGCAAACGGTCGCAATCAACAAGAACAAGAATTAGAAGTATGTCAACAATGTAACAGAGGCAATATCTAAATAGATCGCTTATAATAGATCTATGAACGAAGAAGAAATTAACGACGCATTTATGGAAATAATGCTAGCAAATCATGTCGGCGTTGATGATAAATTTAATCCAGATCCAGAACTCTTTATAATTCCCGATTTTGTTGTAACTGTAATACCTAGTGATATTTATGATGTATGGGTGTTATTCTTAGAGTTGTATGGAAACCACTTTAAAAACTGATCAAAGTAAATACAAAGTAAAGTTACCGGATCTACATTCGGGTCAAATTCAAGTCGCTAAATCCGACGCTAGATTTAAAGTTTTAAGTGCAGGACGTCGTTGGGGTAAAACAAAGTTAGGTGTTTGGCTTTGTATTGCTTACGCTATGCAGGGTAAACGTGCTTGGTGGGTTGCCCCAACTTATACTATGGCCTTAGAGGGTTGGAAAGATATGCGGAACTTAGGCGCTGAATACGGCGTTGTAGTCAAAGAAGCAGAAAGAACATTGATAACCCCAACAGGTGGAATGGTATCTGTAAGATCCGCAGACAATCCAGATAGATTAAGAGGTGCAGGCCTAGATTTTATAGTGCTTGATGAGTGCGCTTTTATAAAAGAACAAACGTGGGCTGAAGTGCTAAGGCCTACATTAACTGAGCGTAAGGGTGGCGCGTTGTTCATCAGTACGCCTAAAGGTTACAATTGGTTTCAAAGGATCTATGAAGAAGCAGAAAATAGATCGGGTTGGGATCGTTGGCAATTACCTACAACAACTAATCCTTATGTACCTTTAGATGAGCTTGAAATTGCAAAAGAGGAAATAGGATCCTTTTTATATTCACAAGAGTATGAAGCACAATTTGTTGAAGCAACCGGCGGTATCATAAAACCAAGCTTCTTTAGTTATTACAAAGAAGATACATTAAGAGAATTAAACAAAGAGGGCTATTATGAAGATAATCGTATATTTAGATTAAATGACAAAGTGATATACGAAAGAGATTGTTATGCCTTAACAACTGTTGACTTGGCCGTATCGCTTAAAGATAGTGCAGACTACACCGTAATATGTACAGTTTGGGTTACACCCGATAATGATCTCATCGTTGAAGATGTTATTAAAGATCGTATTGAAGCGCCGGATCTATTACCTATCTTACAAAAGGTGTATGACAAATATACACCAACGTACATTGGGATAGAAAGAGCCGGATACCAATTAGCTATGGTACAGATTGCCCAAAGATCCGGATTACCTATAAAAGAACTTAAAGCAGATCGTGATAAAGTAGCACGAGCGTTCCCATTGTCTGCTAAAATGGAAGCCGGTAAAGTTTACTTCCCACGGCAAAAAGTATGGTATGCTGATTTAGAGCGTGAGTTGTTGCAATTCCCTGCGGGAGAACATGACGATCAAGTTGACGCATTAGCTTACGCGGTATTACAAGTAGCAAGTAGAAAAGAATTTAGGGCTTATTAATGGCACAGAGAAGAAGTTTCAGAGAAGTAGTATTCGGACAAACAAACTATCAAGATGATAGACAACAAAAAAGAATTAATTTCTTTAGAGATGATCCGGTATTGCCTAGTTCATTCACACAAGGATACAATACAAGCGCAGGCGAATTTAACCTTAAAGATCTAGGTAATGGGCAATCTAACTCTGCTGTAACTGCATGCTTACAAGTTTTAGGCGTATCATTTTCAGAAGCTAACTTAATTATTAAAAGCATAGACGCAGATGGTGTAGAAACTACAATACCAAATCACCCAATGGAAATATTAATGCAAAGGCCTAATCCATATATGTCGGGCGATGTTGTACAGCAATACATTATGAACGCAATGCACGTTTTTGGCGACGCTTATTTATTGAAACAAAGAAACGCTTCGGGACAAGTTGTCGCATTGTATCCTTTGATACCAGATAATGTAAGCGCTAAGGGTACACCGGAAACTTTAATTACACATTACATATATGAAATGGAAAATGATGAAGTTAAAATAGCACCCGAAGAAATAATACATTTCCGTATGGGACTAAATCCCAAAGATCATAAAACAGGTTACTCGCCTTTGCTTACTGTTTTAAGAGAAGTATTTGGCGATGAATCAGCAGGACAATTAGCAACTGCATTATTATCTAACATGGGCGTACCTAGTGTAATGATTACACCTAAGAATGATTTTGGTATAACTGATGATGAGGGCGCACAAATTGCAAAGACTTATCAACAAAAAGTAGGTGGATCTAAAAGAGGACAACCCTTAGTTCTTAGTGGCGATATGAATATAGAAAAATTATCTTTCAGCCCAAGTGAACTTGATATAGGAACTCTAAGAAGAATACCGGAAGAAAGAGTATCAGCTGTACTTGGTGTACCTGCAATATTGGCCGGTCTTGGTGCAGGATTAGCACAAGCAACTTATTCGAATGCAAAAGTGCTTAGAGAATACTTTACCGAAAATAAACTTATACCTATGTGGCGAATGATCGGTGCTGAATTAACTCATCAATTACTTGTACCGGATTACGAAAGCAACGCTATAACAAAAGCTGAATACGATTTCAGCGAAGTAAGAGCATTACAAGGCGATGAAAAAGAATTATATGAAAAGATTAATGTTGCGGTCAAAGGTGGTTGGATGAGCGTCAATGAAGCAAGGGAAAAGGTTGGCTTACCTATTGATGAAACAGAAGATGTTTATTATGTACCTAATAATGCAACACCCGTAGAAAAAGGCGAAATGAGTATAACGGAAATAAGTACAGAGTTTGAAGAAGAAACTATTGATACTGATGATGACATAGAAGAACAAAATGATAATGCTTTTCAACAAGCGGGAAGAACACTAGATATAGTGGTTGTAAAAGAAGATGATCAATACATTGTATATGACGACGCGGGTACTAAAACTTATGGAACTTTTCCTACTGAAGAATTAGCTGAAGCAAGAATAAGTCAAATATACGACGGGGACGAAACCCATACTGAAAGCTTAGATATAAAGGAAGAAGTATCAAAAGATAATTTCACAACAAACGAAGAAGCGCTAGCAAGGGCAGAGGAACTTGGCTGTAACGGAACTCACACGCACGACGATAACGGTAATTTGATTTATATGCCTTGTTCTACTCATCAAGAATACGAATTGGCTTTAGCAGAATCAAATGAATCAGATTAAAGAAGTCAAAGTAGAAATAAGCGAATCAGTTAGAAAAGGTTTAGCCAAAAAAGTAGAAGCCCACAATTCAAAAGATCCTAAATACAGAGCAACTTTACGTATGTTAATTGCAGTATTTAAAAGAGGCGTTGGTGCATATAATACTAATCCCGGAAGTGTTAGGCCTAGTGTAACCAATGCAGATCAATGGGCATACGCTAGAGTAAATGCTTTCTTAGTTGCATTACGTACCGGTAGATTTCGCGGTGGTAGATTTGATTTAGATTTATTACCAAGCAACCACCCTTTAAGTAGCAAAAAGAGTTTTACAAAAGCACTTTATGATGATTTAGACTTCACTATACCTAAAGGCGCTAAAGAAGAAGCACAAAAAGGATTGAATTGGGTAAGGGAAAATAATCGCGGTGGGACATCAGTTGGTAGAGGATCGGCAAGATACTTAGTAAATAATACAAAAGCTTCACCACAAAAGGTGAGGCAAATCGCTAGATACTTTCCTAGACACGAAGTTGACAAAAGAGCTGAAGGGTATCGAGTAGGCGAGGACGGATTTCCAAGCAATGGGCGTATAGCTTGGGCGTTATGGGGCGGTAACGCAGGTAGATCTTGGGCTAATAAGTTAGTTAGATCTATGAATTTAAGAGATGAAAAAGCAAATTCTGCTCTAGAACTAATAGTACGTAAAAGTAGATTAAAACAAATAGAGATATCTGAACGCAATAAAAGATTTGAAAGTGAAGAAATGAAAGAGATCTTATGGAAATCTTACGATAGCTTATTAAACAATTGGGATCTTACATTGGGTATAGAGTATTTTAAATTACTTAAAGAGCAAGATAAGTTAATTAGTGATTACATAAAAGTAAATCCATTAACGATTGTGGGTAATATTGTGCCTTTAAATAATTTAATTAATAATCATACAAAGAAGTGGTCGGCAGATCTATATGAATTGTATATATCTATGACAACAGACTTCGCTTTTAATCAAGTAGAAATATTGTTGCCAGAAGAATTTAAGTTTAGTGCAACTGAAGAAGATCAGATAAGACGTGCAAGTAGGCGTAAACCTAGACAAGAGGTAATCGTTGAGGGTTTTTATCCTTTAAGATCAAGAAGTGGCGTTACTGTACCTATACAAGAATTAAGATATAACAGAAGCGCTATTGACTTTGTTAGCAAAAGACTTGAAACAACTATGCCTGAACTTGCTAAAACAACAAGGGCAAGATTGGGTAGAGATCTAAGAAAGAGTTATGATCAAGCTATAAGTCTAGGGCTTAGGGGTAAAGATTTAGAAGATTATGTTGCTAATGGTATATCGGACGCACTTGGTAAAAGAAGATTATCTAGAGCTAGTACAATTGCAAGAACAGAGGGCTTGGCCTTATCGCAATTTGGACAAGATGAAGCTGTTAGTCAATTAGGACTTAACCTAGAAAAAGAATGGTTATCTGCAAGGGACGGTGTTGTAAGAGATACACACAGATTAGCCGACGGACAAAGAGTAGAAAAGGGTGCAAATTTTAATGTTGGTGGTTATAATATGAAGTATCCTGCTGATAGTACTCTTGGTGCGCCAGCGGGTGAAGTAATTAATTGTAGATGTACAGTTGTATATCACGAAGTGAGGAAAATTTGAAAAGTCAAGAATGGAAATCAATAGCAGAGCCAATCTTCGCAAGTGAAGTTGAAGGCAAAGTAGAAGCAGTTTTTTCTGTATTTAACACAATAGATTCAGACGGCGATGTCGTATTACCTAATTCAATAAAAAGTGGATATGGGGATAAAGGCGTGGCTATGGTATGGGGACACGATTGGAAAGACGTCATTGGACGCGGTGAAATCATACAAGATAATGACAAAGCAGTATTTAAAGGCGAGTTCATTATGGATACCGAAAGAGGTAGAGAAGCTTATAACACAGTTAAAGCTATGGGCGATCTACAACAATGGTCTTTTGGTTATGAAGTTGTTGATAGCGAAAAAGGTGCATTCCAAAAAGACGGTATGGAAACTCAAGACGTACGTTACTTAAAAGAATTAAAAGTATGGGAAGTTAGTCCGGTATTAGTCGGGGCTAATCAAGAAACCTATACACTTGCTGTTAAAAATGCTACTGAAGAAGTCGAAGAAAAGATTGTAGAAGTAGATGAAACAGACGGGAAAAGATTTACTGATGAAATAACTGATGTGCTTAACGCATTAGTTTCGGTAACAAACAGGGCAAAGGAGCTTACTGCCTTACGCCTAAAGAAAGATAAATTGTTGAGTAAAGAATCAGCAGAAGCTTTATCTACCCTAGCCGATGAGATCCAAGAGATTTATCAAGATATTGATACAATGCTTTCACAAGCTAGTCCGGAAGAAGTAGAAGAAGAAGTAAACGTTGAAGCTAACGAAACAATTAAGAGAACAATAGAAATTCTTACTGAAACAGTAGGAATATAAGGAGAACAAACTTGGATATTAAACAAGCAGAAAAGGATCTCCAACAACTTAGGGAAACTACACTTGCTGAATTTTCAGATGTTGATGCTAAAGGCATGGGCGCAGAAAAATTAGCTGAGTGGAATGTCCGTAACGAAGAAATGATCACATTAGCTGAAGATATCAAAACCGCAAAGAAATTTGAGGCAGAGAAAACAGCTATGGAATCCGATTTCGAAAAAGGTAAAGCAGTAGAGCCACAAGCAATACACACAGAAGCTAAAGAAGAAACACCAAGAACTCTTGGTAAAGCTTTATTAGATTCAAATGCTTACAAATCCTTTATGGAAAATGGACAGAAGAACGTTTCATCAGAGTTGAAATGGAATCCACAAGTAGAGTTGAAAACAACTCTTACAGAAACCGGTTACCCACCAGCAGTTACAAGATCAGATTTGATCGTGCCTACTGCAACAAGGGCACCGTTAACTATTCCAGATCTTATCGACACTATCACAACAGATCAGTTTCAATATAAGTATCTAGAAGAAACAACATTTACTAATAACGCAACAGCAACAGCAGAGGGATCTGCTCTTGGCGAATCAGCATTAGCTTTCACCGAGAAAACTGAAGCTATTAGAAAAATTGGGGCATTCTTGCCTGTAACAGAGGAACTATTAGCCGATGTAACAGCTGTACAAGGATATCTCGACTCAAGATTAAGAACTATGGTAAACCTTGCCGTGTCCGATCAAATTATGGCCGGAGGCGGAACAGGAGCAAACTTAACAGGATTTCTTAATGTATCAGGTATAAATACATTCGATTACTCAAGCTACTCAGGTAACTTAAAGAGAATTGGTCAAGTGTACGAAGCAATTACTGAAATACAAAAAGATAGCTTCTTAAGTCCGGATGCAATAATTATGCACCCAAGCGACTGGTATCAAGTAGTAACCGAAGTTAATGCCGTAACAACAAGTGGTTCTTTGAACCCACTATTTGTTGGTGCAGGACAGTTCCAAGGTAATGCAACTGCTTCCCTTTGGGGACTACCAGTTGTACTTGATACAACTCGTCCGGCAGGTACGCCAGTTATTGGTGTATTTGGTGGCGGTCAAGCAGTCCACCTAGTCGCAAGACAAGGTATGGAAGTCGCTATGTCCGACTCACACGATGATAACTTCACAAAAGATATCATGGTTATGAAAGCAACTGTAAGAATGGGTATGCCCGTTTACAGACCAACAGCTTTCTGTACTATTACAAACTTCTAAGAAATTAGAATGGCTTTAATGTCCCACTCGAGCTACGCAAGTAATTCGGGTGGGGTTGAAGCAAGAAAGGAAACAATGAAACTCAAAAAAGATATTTATATGAATGACAAAGGCGAAATCAAAGAGGGATCCGCTAAAGGACTTCCGACTGGTTGGGCTAAAGGTAAAGTACTTGGACGTAAAGGCCAAGAGATTACTGATGCACAAGCTAAAGAGTGGAAAATTGGCGTAAAGGCCAAAGCACCAAAAGAAAATAAATCTAAGTAGGTTTAAATGGGTAATCAATATGTGGATAAATCAGATTTAAAAACGTATATTGGTATATCCGGAAGTGGCCAAGATACAAACATTGATAACGCTATTGACGGTGCTTCAAGACAAATAGATCGTATATGCGGTAGAAATTTTTGGCAAGACGCTTCTGTTACAGATAAACACTATACGCCAATATCTAATCTATTTTTAGATACTGCGGACATATCAACTGCGACAGGTTTAATAGTTAAGTTAGATACAACAGATGACGGCACGCACGATACGACACTAACAATTAATACAGACTTCATACTCACACCGGTAAATCCTCGTGAAACAAAAATAACAGGGGGAACTTCTTACTATGAGCCATATACACAAATAAAGATATTAGATACTAGATCAAGCGAAAGATTTGATCCGGATATTATTAATAATGTTAAAGTTACTGCTAAATTTGGCTTCTCAATAGTTCCGGAAGATATTAAACAAGCAACCCTCATACAAGCTTTAAGACTGTTTAAAAGAAAAGATACGCCATTCAATGTGTTTGGTAATGAACAGACTGGGACAATAGAATTGTTTAACAGGTTTGATCCGGACGCTATGGCCTTATTGAAAAGGTGGCGTAAGAATACACTTACCGGCATAAAACTTTAATGGCTGTAAACGACAGAATTGAAATACAAGGCATAGATAAGTTAAAGAAAAGACTAGATCTAGCAGGCCTAACAAACAAACCAATAAGAGATCTAATGACTAATTCGGGTAGATTAGTACGTAAGGAAGCAATTAAGAACGCACCGGAATACTCTGGAAGCTTAAAGAGATCTATTCACGTACAAAGAATTAAAACTAAGGGACGTTTACCACAATCTATAAAAGTATATTCAAGTCGTAGTTATGCGAAGTATGTACACGGGGATCCTAAGAAAAGCGGTAGTTTAAGTCTATCAGAGCCTTTTACTAGATCTAAACCTCATTACCCGCCGATTAAAGCATTAAAGCCATGGGCAGAATCAAAAGGCCTAAATCCTTGGGCAGTTCAAAAATCTATTGGTAAAAAAGGTACACCACTTGTGCCGTTTTTCTTAATAGCTTTGGAAGAAACTAAGGAACAAAGAAAATTATTGGTTACAATGGCTACAAAGGACATAGAACGTAAATGGAAAGCAGGAAGATTAAGTGGCTAGTTTAACAAATATAAGAAACGGCATAGGAACTAACTTAGGTGGGATTACTTCTTTAATTGTATATAGCTTTGTGCCGGATTTTATAGAGCCACCAACTGCCGTAGTTGGAGTAGCTTCCTTAGTGGAATATGACGCTTCAATGCAACGTGGTGCAGATCGTTACGAGATCCCGGTATTTGTTTATGTATCAAGAGTTGACGCTCAAGACAGTCAAGAAACTTTAGACGGTTATCTTGCAAGTACAGGATCTTCTTCAATTAAAACAAATATAGAATCAGATGTTACACTAGGTGGTAGCGCAGATTCAACTAGGGTAGTTGAGGCAAAAGAAGTTGGCGTGTATAATGTAAACAACGTTGACTATTTAGGCGTTGAATTTACAGTAGAGGTAATAGCATAATGGAAGTTAAAATCGGTTTTGATACCAAAGATAAAAGATACGAAATAGGCGATACTATTTCAAAAGATGACATAGACAATAAGACATTTGATGCTCTAGTTGAGCAGGGTGTGATAGGTAAAAAAGAAAAAGATCCTATTGTTGCTATGAAGAAAGAAGCAAAGAAAAAATCTAAATCAAATAAGAAAAAAGAGTATAACCCACAGGAAGAAGAAGTATAATGGGATACGGCAGAGGCGGTAGTAAACCGACAAGAAGCACAGGCAGACGTAGAAGAAGAAGGACTGGTAAAAGGTAATGGCGTTTATACACGGTAAAGACACAGAAGTATTTTTTAATAATAATGATTTTGGCCAATATTTTAATAGTATTGACTTCACACGAACAGCAGATGTAAGTGAAACAACTGCATTTGGTAATAGTGCTAAATCTTATGTAACAGGCGACAAGGACGGAACTGTATCAATGTCCGGTTTTTTTGACGCTACTTCAGACGCAATACTTCAACCATTTCTTGGAAGTGCAACTAATACGGATTTATTAATTGGCCTTAATGGTACAACAGACGGTAAGTCTGTATTATTTGGATCGGGAATAGTAACTAACTATGGGCAATCTAGTCCCGTTGGCGATGTAGTAGCTACTTCGGTAGATATGCAAGCTGATGACGGATTTTTTAATGGTTTAGTAGTTGATAAAGCTACTATAACTACAACAGGGAACTCAACTGCATTAGATAATGCAACAAGTTCTACAAACGGTGGCGGTGCTTTTGCTATTGCAACAGCGGTATCTGGAACTTCAACGCCTACCGCAACAATTAAGATACAACATAGCGCAGATGATACAACCTATGTTGACTTAGTTACATTCACAAATTTCACCGCAGTCGGATCTCAAATGGAAACGGTTGCAAGTGGAACTACAATTAATAGA
>Ga0181399_1000697_pt1 | contig 12295 bp, 16 predicted proteins | sample 22SPOviralmetaG_FD_130128 | JGI IMG/M metagenome (GOLD analysis project Ga0181399, IMG submission 130128) | Marine viral communities from the oligotrophic San Pedro Time Series (SPOT) site, San Pedro Channel, CA, USA - 22 SPOT_SRF_2011-05-21 | ecosystem: Environmental > Aquatic > Marine > Strait...
AGGTCAATCTCATCTAGAAGAAGTACAGCTCCACGTTCCAGAGCTTCGATGACTGGACCATTATGCCAAACAGTGTCACCATCGACAAGACGAAAACCACCAATAAGATCGTCTTCATCAGTTTCGATTGTAATATTGACACGAATCAACTCTCTCTTAGTTGCAGCACATGCCTGCTCAACCGACATTGTTTTACCATTTCCAGAAAGACCTGTAATGAATACAGGATAGAAAGAATTGGACTGAATAACTTTACGAAGAGATGAGTAATTACCAAACTGGACATAGGAAGCATCTTTTTCTGGTATATAGTTGTTAGTTTGAATAGCAGAGGGAGCATCATATGCACGTTCGATTTCTTGTGCAGTCAGATTCCACTTTCCTCTACCTGATTTATATTCTTCAATACGTTTGCACACAGTAGGATATGATACATTTAGTTGATCTGCTACGATACGAACTTGATTTGAACTAACCTCAGTACCAAAATTGTTAGTAAGAGTCTCCACAATCTGTTTAGAAGTGACTTCAGATTTGCGAGGCATCATGTCTCCTTTGATTACTTTGTAATTATAGCAGAAAACCCTCCCGAATGGGAGGGTCTTGGACAGTTATTTAGGTGTCACACCCAGTCAGGTTTGTAGTCTGGCAGTCTTAGGTAGTTGGATGCCACCCATGGTTTAGATGCAATGTACATCTTATAAGCAGTGAAAATGTCAATACTGGTGTCATACTTATACTCGTCAGGTCCTGCAAAGACAAACGGAGTATGATCACTCAACTCAGCATTAGGAATGATTGCATCAGCAGCAAGGAGAGTCTTGAAGCAAGTATGGATTTTACCATATCGTGCTGCATACTGCTCACATAATGCCATACCATGCTCAAGCAACCATCGAGAGTTTGCCACAGTCTCATTTGCCCACTTGGTGCAAGGGTGATTACGGAATGCTCCCTTGTCCGTAGCATAGGGTGTGCCGTCTGCCTTAGGCAAAGTACCATAACCATGCCCCCACTTGTCTGAGGCGACTATAGCGAGCATCTGACAGGTCTCCAGAGGCATCTTGACGATGTGCTTGTCTGGTAAGACATAAGCAGATTCCCGTGGAGACTCATCAGTGACGAAGATGTTCATTCAAATACTGCTGTTACTCCCATGATAGTTGCTCCAGGGTTTCGTGCCAAGGCAACCTTCCTAGCATCTTCATAGTCTGTAGCAATAACAATTTCTTCAAAAATTGTACCTGCTTTAAACAGTTCTACTTTGCACTTCATTTTGAAACCTCCCAAACATCTTTGTATTTAATTGTTGTCCATCCCTGATCAGCAAGAAGTGCAAACTGATCAACAATTTCATTAGTATCTGAGTTGGTATTAAACATCTGCTCCAATCCAGTGTAGTTATTATCTACTGGAACTTCAGGTTCGACTGTAGAAGTGATAACGTTTTCCCTCTCGTATTGTTTGATATTATTTTTTTGTACTGATTCTTTTGCCATTACATGAGACAATCTCCTTAGAATTGCTGCTCGTTCGTTCTCATTGGCGTTAGTCCACCATTCAGAATCAGAATAGAATTCTTTATGATAGTCTTTGATGTTGTCATATACAACAGTTTTTTTGCCTTGGTTCTTTCTGCTCAATACAGATTTAAAAAGTTCAATGTCACCGTTGTAGTTTCTGCTCATAACTAAATTGAACATATGCTTACTAACATTGACTTCATTGCTCTTGAACAAATTTACATAGTTAGTTTTTTCTTTCATGGGGAGAACAGGATTGTGATCTAATAGTAGCATTGGTTTTGACCGTTGTCAAGCTATTTGCTCGATGAATGAGTTGAGAATTGTTTTGTTTGTCATTTTAGAACCCATATGTTTCTTGAATGCCCTGGTGAGTTCTGCTTTACTTGCAATTTCCTTTTTGCATTTCACAGTAAGATCTTGAGATTCACCACCAATACCTTGGGATGGCATAAAGAATGCCTCAGTAAATCCAATTTTATTTTTGATAGAAGCAAATTTATATTTTTTCCATTGCTTATCAACTGATTCAAACTCATCATTAGCAGTCTCTCGAACCAAACGAGTCAGTTCCATCTTATTACAAATACGAATACCTATCCAGTTGTAATCAGTAATCTCGCGATAGAAAGAAACAATCTCCTTTGTAGTTTCATTTGGATGTGCATTGATTCTACGAGTATATCCAGTAATATGATCTCGAAGAAAAAATACTTTGTTTCTTTGGTGGCAAAGATACTTCGTGCGTAAATCTCCTTTCTGATAGAAAATTTCATTATCACTAGGAGCTTGAATATAACTCATAGGATTTGCCTCACCATCAGTCAAACAAATAACATTGACCTTAGTAACATTTTCAACTCTCTTCATGCTAGCAACAATTTGACGAGTGCAATAGACTGCTTCAGCAAGTGGAGTACCACCAAGAGTATATTCAGGTAGATGGGATAAACGATATCCATTCATAGAAAATACTTGAGTATAAACTAATTGCATAGACTTCTCCAGAGACTTTGCATTTTGCCGAGAAGAAAACAATTCAAGCAAACGGAAGTCCTGAGAAAATCCAAGTTCATTCTCAGATTGATTGATTTCCTCATCATGTGCTGATCGATACCCATATCCAGATTGGAAAGCATAAACACGAAAAGGAATTCCACATTTTTTACAGAACCAGATCAAGTTATAAACCTGCTTCAAAGTATCTAAGAGTTGATACTGCATAGATCCAGACCAGTCAAGATGCATTACCAAACCATGGTTCTTACCTTCCTGGACGACTGAAACTTTCTTAAAAATATCTTCTGTTAGTTTATACTTAAACAGTTTATTGGTATCGACAACTCCCGTCTTGGCAACTGCTGTACGTTTATACTCATTAGCAGACTTCTTCATTTCAAACTGCTTACATAAGTAAGATACAGTTTTTTTAGTATCCTTCTTAAAGGAATTGAAATGACTCAAAGCATAATTTAGATTGTCAGTGTAGTATCTTTCATCTGTCTCATCATGAAAAACCCTTTCATGAAAGTGCTTATTGAGATTTTCTTGAACGACTTTAAAGGGAACAATCTTTTCATTCACATCAACATCAGGAGTAGTTAAGTAAATCCATTCCTTTGCACTATCATCTACCAATGTCTCCAGTGCTTCAGAGAGTGCTCCATCAGTTATCGACTCAGTTTCACTGAATTCATAAGACTCTTCAAAAGAATCACTATACTCAGATGCACCGTCTTCTTCATTCTCTTGCTCACGACGCTCTGCTTCTTCTAACATCTCTTCATGTGTCATGCCCTCTTGCTCAGTATCAGCACTTCTATTACCATCCTTAGACTGAGGCATTACTTTATGATCTTTTTCATCCTCCTTTTCATTGGCGTACTTCCAAAGATCTTTAGCAAGATCAACAACATCGTCAAATGTTTTTGTATTTGAAGTCCTATCAACCCATACCTGTTCTTCTACAGTAAAAGAAATATCTGCATTGCCTTTAAAATATAAGTTAATACGATCAATTAAAGACAACTTCTCAATATCATCATCATTCACACCAAAGAAATCGTTATTCCACAACTCTCGATACCCATCATAAAATGATCTACGAAGACCAGGATAGGTACGCTTCATCATTTTTTCAATGCGAGCATCCTCTAAGACATTGACAAATGCCTTTGATACCTTACCAAAGTCTTCATTGGGAGTATAGAGAGCATGTCCAACCTCATGTCCAACGAGAAGATCATAGACAGTATTAGAAGCAGTCTTCCAGATAGGAAGGATCAGCAGACGCTTATCAACATCAAAGCAGGCAGTGCTCACCTTACGATGCTCTACAGTCAGATTCTCTGTAGCAAGCAGTTTAGCAAGAGTGCCTTTGACTTCTTGAGTGTTCATCCGTCTCTCTTGGTTACCTTGTAATTATAGCACCGTCGTCAAGGTGTGGAGACACTACTGTGCCACTTTGGTTACTGTCCCAATCAAGAATCATCTGACATTTTTGAAAAATCATTAATCTTTTCAAATTTAATTGTTCGTAAAAATTTATCTACTAGGATCTCACCTTTATGGGAAATAACAAACAGATTAGTTTCGCTTCCCAAACTTCTAAGAATAGAAAGAAGTTCTGCTGTCGCTGAAGAATCAAGCGAACTATCAAAAACTTCATCCAAGATAAGCAGATTAGTAGCAACACTATTTTTCATCCGAGCAACTTCACGCCAAGTAAATAGAAGTGCTAAATCAATCTTCTGCTTTTCACCTTCAGAGAATGATGCATATGAAAACTCATCTCTGAAGCGACTCTTAATAATTTCATTGAATTCTTCGTCCAAGGTAAAATTGACAAAGAAGTCCATACTTTGGAGATATTTATTAATGAGATTGTTAAAGACTGGAATGTATTTTTTAATGATTTGACTTTTGATTCCAGAGTCTTTCAAAAGATTTGATACTACTTGATACTCAACAAGGGTTTTACTAACTTTACCACACTGTTCTTTTGTATCATTAAGTTGGTTTTTAAGTGACTCAAGGTTCTCAACTTCACTATTGATGCTCGGAGTATCGTTTTGAAGATTAAGTAATTCTTTACTAATTCCAAGATTCTCAAACTCTATACGAACAATTTCTTTATCACTGCGTTGGATTCTAGTATTCAGTTCAAAAGATTTTTTACTGATAGATTCTATAGTTTCGATAACACTTATTGCATCAGAAATTTTATCAGTCAAACCTCTGAAGTTTTCAGAGAGATCCTCACCTTTAACTTTTAAGGCACCAACCATAGCAAATTTAAAATTTTTATCAATCTCCTGTTGGCAAGTAGGGCACTCATCATTTGCTTTGAAGAATTTAAGTTGTTTAGATACACTCTTTAGTTCTGAATTGACATCAGATTGAGACTGTCTAAGTTCCTGTAGTATGGTTTTGTGGTCATCAACTCCCTCTAAAGACTCTTTGATCTCAGAAAGTTGTTCTGTATATTTTGCTTTATTATTTACTTCTTCATCGATCAATTTTTCATTACTAACAATTCTATCTTGCTTTTCTTTCTGCCGTGTATTATTTACTTCCTGTAAAGATTCGATCAATTTAGTTTGAGATGCTACTCTCTCTTCAGCAATACTAACCATATGCTCACAGTCTCTACTATGGGACTGTTCGGTACGAACTCTGTCTTTCAACAGAGCATTCATGTTTGAGAAGATGTTGATGTCAAGTAGATCTTCAATAACTTCTCTCCTGTGACTGGCAGCGAGTTGCATGAAGGGGACAAAAGTTGATGATCCGAGTATAACAACTTGAGTGAATGATTTGAAATTGAGTTTGAGGACTGACTGCTCCAAATATTTTTGGGTGTCCTTCGTGGCAGCATCCTGATCGACCAGTTTGTTATTTTTATAGAGTTCAAACGCATTCGGTTTAATTGCTCTGAATACACGATACTCATCCTTTCCGATAGAGAATGTAACTTCAACTTTGCAACCCTTTTCATTGATTGAATTTACTAACTGTGGTTTGTTAATTTTACGAAATGCTTTTCCAAACAAAGCAAAACACAGGGCATCTAACATAGTAGATTTCCCTGCGCCATTAGTACCAACTATTAAAGTTGATTGAGATTCGTTAAGTTGTATTTCAGTCCATTGGTCACCTGTTGAAAGAAAATTCTTCCAACGAATAGTCTCAAATGTAATCATGTTAAGGTGGAATTACGAGGTCATCTTTTGAAACAATTGAATAATGATATCCATAAGTATTGCAATTCATTGCTACAACTTCTTGTGCAACTTCTACAACTTCTAGGTCTTCAGCATAGTCATCAGCGATCAATTGTGTTACATATCTCTCAGCATCTTCTTGTTCTTCAAAGATATGAACAACTTTCTGATCGAGAGTATCAGTTGTAGAATAAATTCCACCACTAGTGAGGTCTGATAAGATAAACATTAGAGTTCCGATGCTTCGATGTATAAAGATCTCATTACACTTTTTATGTTATTTTTATCAACTTTTAGATCTATTTCATCTATGTAGTTGTCTAACAATGTTAGAGTATCTTCGGTTTCCAGCACTGCGTCACCATTTTCTAGTTCCACACTTAGGTCTTCAATAATTTTCAGATCCGCAAGATCTAAATTTTGAAGTTCCTTTACTGCATAATCAAATTTTGCATAATCGCCTTTGTTTTCGACGATTAATTTTACGAAAGATCCTTGTAATTCTTCCAGACCAGAAGTTTTTACCCCATCATTATAATACAATTTGTGGAAAGTGTCAAAGGGGTTCCTATAGAATGTTGTCTTTCGTGTGTCAGTATCGAAAACATGGAATCCTCTTTTGCATCCATAATCATTCCAATATAATTGGTAAGGATTTCCAAGATAATACACATTATCTCTATTGGATTTCATATGATAGTGTCCGCTAAACACCTTTTCAAATTTACTAAACATGTTAAGGTCCATCCCACTATGCATTACATGACCAGGATGTGCTTCAAAACCATTTAGTTCTAGATGACCCATGCATACTTTTGCATCAGTAGATCCTACCTTTTCCAGAACTTCTGCATGATTCTCATCGCAAATCCAAGGGAGAAGGAGTACAGGAAGACCATCAAAAACAGTAGTGGTAGGGTTGCTGATGACGTTGATGTTTTTGTATCCAGCAAGTAACTCACTTGGGGCGTTGATTCGTAAAGTATTTTTATAGTAGATATCATGATTACCAACGAGCATGTGCATTTTCACACCCATCTCACTAAGAGGATCAAACCACATTTCCTTTGCCGACTCAAGCGACATAAAGTTAATGGATCTACGCTTATCAAAAGTATCTCCGAGAGCGATTACAGTATCAATCTTAGATGCTTTGATAAAAGGTATTACAATTTTAGAATAAAATTTTCTATAGTGATTTATAAAATATTGATTATCGTTGCGAACTCCAAAATGTTGGTCTGTAATCAGAAGAATCTTCATCGCTTAGAGTTCATTTCAACACGAGATTTGATATGATTATAGTCGGAATGTGCGTCACCGTCAACTGTAAAGACGTGATCGTAACCAGATTTTTCTAAGATCTTATCTTTGATATCCATCTGTCGCTTCTCTTTAGCAATCCTTCTAAGGAATGCATAATAAACAATTTGTGTAAAGTATGCAAATGGATTTCTACTTTTTTCTGGATTGAAGTTATCGATGTACTGAATGCAGTTTTCAATACCATCACAAACCATATCATCTTTATACATGTAGTTGATAAAGTTTGGTCTGTATGATAAGTGGGTAGCAATTTTTAGAAAACATCCACCAATGTAGTTATTAACCCTAGGTTTCGGAAGATCATTCTCTTCTGCATGAGCGACTTTTTCTTTGTACTTGATGATCGCAGCAAGAAACTCTTGGTTATCTACATAATGTTGTTTTTTCTTTGGAGATGTTTTCATATGAATTTCATATCGTTTGTTTATTATAGCACATAAATTACGAAGTGACAACTTGACAGATTAAAGTTTCCTCTGTATAATAACACTGTAAGGGTTCAGGAGTACTTCTAGCTTTTAAAGATTCTTTCAAAGAGTGATCTTGCATCATCAATCGTACCTAGATATCCAGCAGTACCTTTTACATCTGTTTGCATCTCAGTCATTTTTTCAGAGGAAGTACTTTCACTAATGATGTATGCATCATAGAGTATGCTGATCTCTTTACTCATAGAGGCGACGGTGAGGATATCTTTTTCTCTAAGGATAAAAAACTCTTCATCGGATAATTGCATCCACTTACTAAAACCCATTCCACGAACAATTTTATGTTCGCCAACTTCTTTAGTAATCAAATTGATGCATACTGGATCTTGAACGAATGCTAGAGTTTCACCATCATCCTCTGTAAGGACTGCTTTACCCAATACTTCTTCACCATTGAGAAGTTTGAATATACCGTAAAACTCTTCGTCGTGTCTTGCGTAATTAATCATAAGCTTTTACTTTGACATCTATAATTTCGTAGTTAAATTTTTCTTCGTTATAGACTTTGACTCTTTCCATTAAATGATTGAGTGTATAGTTGTTACCTCTGTCTGTAGAGATATCATCAGCAATGTCGTATAACGTTGCTTGAGATTTATTTTCGCCTTTCCTTAGGACACGACCAATAGATTGTAGGTTGCGAACTCTGGACTTTGAAGGACTTGCGAAGATAACGTTGTGTAATCTTTTGATGTTGATGCCTGTGGAAAACGTACCATATGAAGCAACGATGATGGCATTATCAGATTGTTCGGTTAATAGTCTGATGTCTTCACGGTCATTAACATCTACTCCACCATGTACGAAATGTACTGGTCTTTCGGTGTAACTATTTATCATCTCGTAAAGAGGCACTCCATGGCGTTCTACATAGTTGAATAGTACCAGGGTATTTCCTTTCAAGTCACAAGCAAGATTGCGGATGAATTTGTTCCTACCTTCATGTTCTACAAGGTATCCGATCTCATCTTGATAACCTTCAAACAGTTTCTCTTCATGCTTTACCAGAACAATCTTTACTTTCAGTTTAGCAACATGTCCGTCTTGCATTAGTTGTGCAGTTCGTGTCACTTGTGAGCATCTACCAAAGACACCCTCAAGAACTAACTGATTGACATTCGCACCATCAAGAGTTCCTGTAAATCCAATACGATATTTACATTCATGCAACTTACCCATCAGAGACGTAAGAGATTTAGCTTTGAAAAGGTGTGCCTCGTCACCGATGACAACATCGAACCTGTCAAACCATTTTCTAGGTTCCTTATAGATAGATTGCCAAGTGGTAATTACCACCTGATGGTCCGTGTATTTTTCTTGCCCCGCATATATTTTGTGGCAGTTTTCGGACGCCATCCAACCATATTCTTCAAAGTCCTTATACATCTGCTCCACTAGAGATGTAGTTGGAACAACAATTAAGATATTTCTGTTCGCATTTGCATGAAAACGTACTAATGCATAAATCATCAGAGACTTTCCAGAAGCTGTTGGTGATAATAAAAGTCTCCTATTATATTTTAGTGCCTCGTATATTGCTTTATACTGATAATCCCGAACGGGATACGGTAAGTGAAGAGATTTTACAAAACCTACAACACCCTGAGGAGTGATAAAATCATTCTGTGCTAGAGGGTGTCCAAAGAACTTACAGTCTTCAAACTTATATTGATACTTCTTCTCGTCTGCCCACTCTAAAAGATAGTCTAAGAGACCACAATAAATTTCTCCTGTTGCTGGTGAGTACAAACGGATCTTTCCATCCCATCCTTTCCAGCGACGTTGCTTCTGCATATACTTAGCAGACTCAACTTCAAAACAAAAGTAATCTGCTAGTTCATAATTGATGTGAGGTTCTGCCTCAATTTTAAGATAAACTTCATTCTTTTTACGAATACGGAGGTCCATAAAACCATGCTACAAGAGATTTACGCAATCCTGATGTTACAGGTCTAACCCTGTGCCATTGATCACCTTGAAAGAAAATAGCAGAACCAGTTGATAACTTAAAGGTTTTATACCTTATTTTCTCTGCTGGACTATATAGTTCCAAATCAAACTCCCCACCTTCATAGTCTTCATTGAGGAAGAGTGACATACTAATCTTTCTTACATTGCCTCTAACAGGTCTTGGATGTTGATCTATATGCCAATTGTAAGTTCCTCCTGGTTCATACATTGCATATTGAATAGGTTCTACTCCTGAAATTTTAAAGTTCCACTTTGAAGATCTATTGACGCTCCTTACCATTTTCAATAGCATTACATACAACTGTTCATTCTTCACCCATGCTATTTTTGAGTTTCTTTTTGTTTGTGTTTTTTGATCAAATAATCGACCCTCTTGCCACATAAAAGAATCGCCAGATAATGCAGTATTGACTACCTGCATCGACTGACGATTAAAAGAAACTTGTTTATAATACAGACCGTAATTCATTACATACCAGATTGAAACCTTTTCCATTCAATAGCGTTCTTGATATGATATGTGCGACTATTGATTTGTCGCAATACTCCATCCAGAAAGAAAAGAACCTGTTCTATGTATCCAATCTTATATTGTAGTTTTCCAATCTCTTCATCCGCTTCAATGAACATTGAGATTTCTTCTTTGGTTGTAAGTTTTAAATCAAAGGGCATCTCTTTGTAGATTGCTGCAGGTGCTTTACCTTTGTAATACAACCACTTCTCTTTGATGAGACGTTTCATTTGAATTTCACGATCTCTTTTCATTAAAGAGAATGTATTATGAAACTCCATGTATCGCATATGGAGTTGTGGAATTTTTAGTGAATCGTTATCATGCAAATCATCATCTAGTTTGCAATCAGTTCTCCATTGTTCCTGTAGTGTTTCCAAATTCATGACAATATTTAAGTTTAAGTCCTTGTAAAATCCAAGCTTGTGATAAAGACTTGGGTCCATTCATTATCAGTATAACATATTTGTATTTTAAATTGGGGTCTGCTAACGCTCTTGTTTTCCAGTTGCTCATCTTCTGGTTGTACTGTTGCTATTTCTCACTTCATATAATGTGTAACTAAAGGTGCATGTCGATGTGAAATAATCAGTATCAGTATTAGTAACATCAAATGACAATGTTGATAACTGAACAGGAAACAGATCTTTAAATACTACGTCAAAATTAACTTGATTGTTGTTATTTAAAACCTGTAGAGTTGCATCGGAAAATCTAACTTCCTGACCCTTAACGGTTTCAAATCTATCTCTCCAGTCAGATCTTTCTTTAAGTTCCTGTGGAGTACCTAATGCACGCATCCAATTGTGCAACTCCATATAGTTTTTCAGATCTTCATCGACGATAAACTCAATGGTAAATTCACCATATTTCATATTTCCTTCCACTGGAATAGCAACCAATCCTCTAGTTGGAATATCTACTTGTCCAAGTGATACTGTAGGAATCTCTGCCTTTTGGCATAGAAATGATACATGACGTGCCTTATCCAGAAGGAATAAAAATCCAATCGGAGAAAGAAAGTTTTTGTTTGTTAATTGATCTTGATACCAATTTGCCATTGTTTTTAAGGATTTCCGTTTTCTACCCAACCAGTTGCAACATATTTATCACCACTAAGAGGAGGGTTGCCTCTATGGGTATGTGTGAATCCTGCTGGCCAAATAAGTAATTTGCCTCTTACTGGTTTGATTCTTGTGGAGAGATATAGAAATTCAGTTTCTCCACCTTCATCAACATCATTTAAGTACATCATATGTGCAAGAATTCTCCTGCCATTTCCCTTTGAGATATTCTCTGAGTGCCATTGATGATAACCCTGTTTAGGAGAAGTCTTCTGAATATTTAAATATGCAGATTGTAAATAATAAGCACTAAGTTGTTCATACTCTTCTGCATAATGATTGAGGCAGTTATTCAATACAGAATTGTATTGTTTCAAATATCTAGAATTTAAATCTTTATCAATCATGAATGATTGCACCTCGGGGGGTGAATTTTCTTCATCCATAAAATAATCTATAGGAAGAGAAGCATCTCTTCGAGTAAGTGTCCTTTTCAGTTTTGTATTGGGATCTATAAATCCCCTACGGTCAAAGGCAACTCCAACATCTTTAGAATGATTGAAGTAATTAATAAATTCTGTAGAATCAAATTCCGTTTCAAAGACTCCAATGAAGTCCTTAATATAAAAATCGGTGATCATAATGTATGATGAGTATGAAACTATTTATTCCTTGGAAAACATCCCTTTCTCTTGCAGGAAATGTAATGTGTCATGCATGTTACCAACATGCTTATAACCCAAAGATACTTGGGGATAAGTCGCCCCTTCGCCAAATTCATTTTCAAATGATCTTTGAGAAAAGTGCTTGTTGAGTTTATACTCTAAAAACTCTCCACCAAGAGACTCTAATAGTGCTGCCATACGCTCACACTCTTGACTACCATTTGAATAGATTACTGCTTGCATTTTTTTAACCAACAGGGTTTGCATAGTGAATTTTTATATTTATTCTCGGACGGAACATAGCATCCGACTTGAGGACATTGATTTGCTGGTATCATCTTTTGACACCCAGAGCATTCCGTTTCCCACATCTTCATAATGTTCTCTCTAATCGATTTTCTGCTTGGTCTGGGAAATCTCTAGGACGACTATCAGTAGCATTATCAGTCTTAGGAGAACCTTCGTTCGCCTTCATAGTATGTTGATAGTTCGCTCTTGGATATCTAATACAGAATGGATCAGGC
>Ga0181399_1000698_pt1 | contig 12294 bp, 18 predicted proteins | sample 22SPOviralmetaG_FD_130128 | JGI IMG/M metagenome (GOLD analysis project Ga0181399, IMG submission 130128) | Marine viral communities from the oligotrophic San Pedro Time Series (SPOT) site, San Pedro Channel, CA, USA - 22 SPOT_SRF_2011-05-21 | ecosystem: Environmental > Aquatic > Marine > Strait...
TATAAGAGCCAGACGGGCAAAGATGCACACAAAGGAGAATGGGCGACGCCCCTCTTCCGCCGCTGCCGCCTCAAACTCGGGGCGAGACCCCTCCGACTCCGTCGATACCAGCAGGCATGCTTGAAGGTGCCCATACTATGTACGACTGTCTCAAAGAGGTGGCAAGGCAGGGAACCGACGAATATCAGGACAGGGGTTATAACCACACGGAGCGCCCTAAAGAACTTGGAGCAGCCCCAGCAGCCGTAGAATGTTGGAGGGCAGAACAACTCCTTTTGAGCAAGACGGGAACCCCAAACAAAGTTGTATGGAACGACCGAATGAACGAACTAAAAAATGGGGTCGTTTTAAACTGTAGAGGAAACCGAGTCGAAAGACTGGCGGTCGCGGTGGAAATTGCTCACCCCCGAACCCCCCAAGAGATACAAGGCGCCCTTGAAGGATTTCCCGACGCGATTACTGCGCTGAAGACAGCACTGACCGCCCTTAAAGGAGCGCACACTTCCCGCGAGAAAGACGCCAGAATCAAAGAGAACCCGGTCTTGTGGAAGTCCGCCTTTCAGTCGGTTCTCCGAGTCCTGTACTTTATGGAGCTCTGGATCGAACGCGATCAAGACGGCGGACCGTCAAGGAGTGCCCAGAAAAGCCAGTATGGCCGCGTTCTAGCCAGGTGGTACTACTTCATCTCGACGGACGGAGAATCTATACCCAAGGCGGCGGCTCGAGCCCCCAAAAGAGCGCGGACTCAAGTCAACGCGCAGGGCTTTGATGTAACTGCTTTACCCCCGGAGCGGTACCGCGCTGAAACTGACGCTGGAATTGACGCTGGAATTAACGCGCTCCTCCAATCCACAGAAACCGTCTTGGGCGGCCGCGAGCCTTCTGGCCCAGAAGCCGCTGCGAGGCAAGGGTCGTCACCCGGCCTCCCGTCGCCCGCGGGAGCAGGGAACAGCCCCGGCGCGCAAGCTGAGATGGCCGATCTTACGCGCATTCTACCCCGCGTTTCTCCACCTCCATAGAAACCCAGAAAGCATAAAAGATGCATCCGAATGGCCACAACTGCGATGCGCGGGCCGGGTGCACTGCGGCCAAAGCTGAGGGAGCGGCTTGCAGCGGTCGGGGCGTGGGAGATTATCGTCGCGCCGGGCCGTGTGCTGCGGCTGCGCGAGGGTCCCGAGGACGATCTGGCGACGGTTGTGGTGTTTGGGGCGCGCGCGTCAGATCCCGCGGCGCGGTACTACGTGGCCGGTGCCGGCGAGACAGAGTTTTTCAGGGCCCGGGCGAGCGTGCTGGACGACGCCGCCTTTAGGCTGCTCGGGGATCTGGCGTTCAGTCGGTCGGGCGTGGTCGCAGGAACCCCGGGCGTCGGCGATGGCAAAGTCGGCGCCGTCCTGAGTGAATCCGCCCTGCAGAAGCAGCTCAAGGTCGCCTACTTCAGCCGTCGCCCAGCCACGATGAAGGACGCCCTGGCCTGCACATCGGCAGTCACGGCGTGCGTCCTGCGGCACAAGGGGGCCACGCTGCGGACCAGGGGCCTCGAAACGACCCTCGACGGCGAAGCGTACATTGTGTCTTCGCTGGGACCTCTGCTGCCGCTGCTGCCGCGCCAGATTGGCGCCATGTTCCGCTCGGGCAACGGCAGCGACGAGGACGGGCCCACATCCGAGTACAGGATCACACAGTTGCCCGGCGGTCGCTGGAGGGTGCCGTTCCGTGTCATGACGGCCGGCTTTGTCCACGCCCTGTCCACCGAGCTCGTACCCGAGATGCAGCGGATCCTCGAGAGCGATGAGGTCAAGGAGGCGGGGTGGCGCCAGGAAAAGATGTCGCAGATCCTCAAGGGCGCCGGAACCGTGCCCGATCACTTCTGGGCATGGTTTCAGGCGCTGCCACAAGAGGGGCTCAAGTACCGCGCCCGCCAGGCTCTGGCCACCATGGCCAACGGTACGGCCGAGCAGTGGCATCCCGCACGCGGCGCCACCCCAAACATGGCACAGTACGACCAGGTGCGCTCCAAAGTCTTCGAGGCTGCAGCCAAGCTGCGTCCGGACCTGGCGGGCCAGATTGGAGAGGCGCGCGTGTGGCGAAAGATGTCCGGGACGGCCGACGAAGTGTGCGAGAGGTTTCACATCCCCGTGTCCCCCACTACCCCCGCCGCCGTCTTTGAGGGCCAGGAGAATCAGCCCCCGACTGGTTTCCGCAAGCGCAGCGCCCCAGACCTCAGGCCGCATCTCAACCTCTAGACTGGACTAGGCGGGATGCGCGGGCAGTACACACAGACGCTCACACTATAGCATACCCTTTAGCAACACCCGCACCGTCGCATCCGGACCCGTGTCCAGCACACGCGCAAATGCCCCAAATGGGTGCAGGTACGGCTCGATACCCTCTCCACCTTCCCCAAAGGCCAAGAGGTCGGTGTAGACGGCATCCGGCGTGACAGCGTTTCCCGCCATGAAAGCCAGGTATTCGGCAGCAGAGACTAACTTTGCGCGTGACGCCTCGGCGAGCGTGACCCGGGGGACTTCGCCGACTGCGGTGACAAGAGGTGCGAATGGGCCGTCACCCTCGCCACCGGCAAGGACGTTGGTAGAGTTGATGTTGGGCGGCCAGTGGAGGAGGTACCGACGGTCTGGGGGCAGGAAGCGGGTGGCCCGGAGGATGTGCTTCAGGCGCTCTGTTGGTTCCCGGTCGATGACGAGGAGTTCTCCCGGGGACGGGTCGGGTGTTATGGGGGGGTTCAGCTTGAGCGTGGCGACGCCCGAGACCATGAGGGCGAGCTGGGCGGGCCCCGTGCGCCGCGGCGACTCTGAGATGCAGATGCCCGCGACGACGGCGTCGGGTTTGCCGCCCATGGTTGCATCCGAAGCGAGCGATGTGACCCAGAACTTGCTCGTGATGGGATCGAGCGGGTCGTCCATCTCGGCGGCCGACCGCTTTGTTCGGACGATGTCGAGAGAGTGCGGAGAATCGGGGGGCGACCGGTGGTACATGAGACACCCCGGGAACATGGCCTCCTTTCGCTCGAACATCATGGTGGCCACCACGACAATGGCACCGTCGTCGCCAGGCGGGTGTGCCTTTGTCAGGTATGCGCTCTCGTCCATGGGACGGGGAGTTGGCCTATGGATACATGTGCCTTATGCTCTGCACCTACACGCGGGCTGCACGCTTTCCGGACGCCTTTCGGCGATAGTTGGCCTTGACCTTCCGGGCCGAAGGTCGCATCGTCGGCGTGCGCTTGGACACGTGGTGCGTGGGGCGGCAGTACTCATTCTTGACGCTCGAGCCACACGGCTTGCCGGTACGGACGTCGCGCCATCTGAACCGAATGAGTGGCGCGGCACGGGTCTGGCGGACGGGCGGACGCCCACCGTTCCTTTCCCCATCGCCGAAGCGATTTGCCGGCTGCCGATTTGCGGACGTGTCCGTGTTCCTTGCGGCACCTTGGGGGCGTCAGATGCTGGGCGGGGCGGTCCGTGCGACGCGGTGGCTCTGAGACGCAGATGCCCACTCACTTGGCCACCATCTGGGACGCCCTGGCCGACGGCCACACTTTGACGCGGGCCTTGACGGAGCGCGCACACGAGTCCAGCGCCATGGGTTGCACGGGCCGGGTGAAAACTTTATACCGGTAACCAGGGGCTGCTTGTACAGTCCGGGCGCAGCCTAGAACATGTGGTCCGGTTTTCCCTCCATCAGCATCCGCTGCTTGTCGATGGCGTCGTCCACGAGCGCCCTGATGGTTGGATCCGAGCTGTGCCGCCTGTCGACCTCGACGGTGACATCGCGGTCGACAATGTGGGCAACGACGCGCCTGCCACACGGCACCAGAGTGGCCTGCAGCACTGCATCGCCCCTCCCGTGGATGAGGGTCGCAATCCTGGTGAGTCGGAGCATGGCGAGCAGGGCCCCGTGCTCGTATCCGGCTGCGGTGCCGGAATTGGCATACATATGCGCATCCGCTAATATTGGAACCATAACTCCGGAATCATGGCGACCAAAAGGCGGCTGTCGAGCCCCGAGGTCCGATCGCCGCTGCGGAGGGGCTCTGGAGTGGGCGGGGCTCCGGTGCCCCTTGCTGTGGACGCAGTTTCGGGCCCGCTGGACGGGGATCTCAGCACGATGTGGATTCCGCCAGAGCTTGAGAGCCATCTGCCTGGTGCGCTTGCGTACACGAGGCCCCGCCTGACGGAGCGGCCGCCCATCACGGTGTTTGGGAAGCGATGTCGCCAGCCCCGCGACGTCGGATTCTTTGCGGACGAATCGGTTGTGCCGTACACCTACTCGGGGTCGAGCACACACGAGGCGCAGCCGATGGGAAAAGACCTGGGCATCATTCTGGCGGCAGTCAACCGTGCCGTGCCGCGTGCCGGCTTTAACGCGGTCCTCGTCAACCGATACGGGCCCGACGACAGCATCGGGTTTCACACAGACGACAAAGCCTGCCTCGGCAACGGTGGGGTGGTGGCCACGTTGTCAGCGGGCGAGTCGCGGACGATGGGCTTCAAGGACCGCTCAACGAAGAAGACGGTGGCAGAGGTGCCGCTGCACCACGGAACGCTCACAGTCATGGGCCCGGGGTTTCAGCAGAAGTACCTCCACGGCATTCCGAAGCGCAAAACGCACATCGGGAGCGACGGCAAAAAGGCGCGCAACGAAAGCGTGCGAGTGTCGTTTACGTTCAGGCACCACGAGACTCTGTAGACTTCAGTTTACACACGCGGCACACTGCACTGAAACGCTACTGCCTCTGCGGTCCAGAGGGCTGGAAGCCCGGGTTCGGTGTCCCTGTCCCGCAGCACCCGAACAAAGTGCAGCACCGCTGAAGGGGTTTCCGAATGCGGGCGGCGGGCCAGGGTGTAGTCGATGGCGCCCTGGTAGAGCTTGTCGAGCGCCGCGGGCGTAGTAAAGTTGGCCGTGACCACCACGACGGCCATTGGAGACAGCCCATCGAAAGGCAGAGTCTCGCCATGCGCTCCTCCTGTGCCCCGGTTCGGGCCGGGACCTCCGACGGTGCTCGCAGCCCAGAGTCCACCCTCGGTGTGAGTTCGGGGTACGAAGGTTCCGTCGGTCAGACCAGCCACGATGCGAACAACGTCGCGTTGCATCCGACGACCCGACCCGATGGCTTCCTGCGCACCAGCGACCACGGCGGCAGCATTGCGCGGAATGTCCATCGGAAATTGTGAGTCCGGATTCGGAAGTTTCAGAGTGCCAGAATCCGGATCGTCGGCCGAAATGGACCCGAGGAGTCCGGTCTGGCTAACGCTGGCGCCGCGGGACAAGGCGGACATGGCTGCAAGTCGCCTGTGGAGATGGGCAATCGATTGCACGAGGCGACTGCGCGCGTGGGTCCGCGGGACCAGGGTCGGCCCGGTTCCGGTGGGGTGGACTCCTGCGCCGAGTGCAGTGTTTGTGCCCATCCATCCGGCACCCTCGGGAGGCGGGGTTGGGGATTAGATTCAGCCGGCTGCCTATGGCCAGTCTACCCCGAATGGCGCAAGTGCAACAATGGCCGCCGCTACGGCCTCGCCCGTCCGCAGGGAGGGGTGCATCCCCGTCTGAGCGTACACCACGTCCACGATAAGGGGCACGAGCGACAGCCGAGCGAGCACGAGCTCAAAGACGTACGGGTACGCGAGCGTGTAGACCTCCCTCGACTCTTTGGCGTGTGCCGACTGGGCAAGAAGGGCAGCGGCGATTCCGCCGAGGGCCGCCAGGATCCGCAGCGGCATCTTCCCGCCCGACACGGCCAACAGCACGTTCACCATGCACGACAGGGTCACCTGATCTGGCCGCAGCGACGCCGACAGCATGCAGATGGTAAGCACCTGCGGCGCAGTCAGCCTCGTAAGCGGAATGCGGCCCGCCACGGGCTCACCAAAAGGTAGTACCCCGCGATGACTTCGAAGAGGTAGTCGGTGGGCGAGGCGGCCGTCGAGACGATGCACGCATAGACGACGGCAAGTCGGGTCAGTCGGCCACCCACGACATTCTTTTTGCCGGCCCGCTGCTCGGAGAAGCCCACCGCCAGTGCCGAAGCGGCCACGATTGCGGTGATGATTCCACTGTAGAGCGACAGCGATGCGCACGTCGCCCCATAAATCACGGTGGCCAACGCCAACGCATCCATTGCCACGGCGATGACAGAGCTCGCCCGAACCGTTATATGGTCTGAGCAGGCCAGTCGGAACGGGCGCCATGTTTGTGGTCGTGGGCATGATTCTTGACATCCTCGCATGCCCGATTGTTTGCGTGTCGGGCGCCATTTCCGGAATGTGCTGCCGGATGTGCAAAAGCTCCGAAGCGGCAGAAGAGTAGCCAGTTTCTTGGAGAGGGAGTCCAATGGCAGCCAAACTGCGGGAGCAGCTGACGCCAGCCCCAATGGGACCGGACACGCGCGCTCTAATTGAGTTGATGCGGGTGGCCCCGTGGAACCAGCACAGGTTTGAAGCCCTGCGGAAACTCATTCTGAACGAACCGTATGCGGCGTCCGAGTTCTGGCAGCAGGTGGGCGCACTCCGCGGCGAGCACGATGCACTGGACGGCCTGCCGCCAGAGGCGTTTGCAGTTTTGCCTGGGGGGCGCGGAATCGGCGGACGCAACCCCAGGACCGACCGGCGACTCGTCGTCATCGAGGGCGCCGAGTTTCAGCGGGAAGACAGTGCGTGCATTGTGCTGCAGCCGCTGCCATCCCGAACCGGCGAGGATGCGTGGACCGGGGAACAGCTCGGGGCCCTGATTGATTGCATCTGCACGGTCGCGTACGAGCGCATCCCAGGGACGGCATTCAAAACCAGCATCGTTGTTCGGAGCCAGGAAGAGCCGTCGGTCATCTCGTAGGGTTGGATATATCCGCTGCCATAGAGGCCCACAACGCAGGATCCGATGCATATTGCCGTGCGCGTCCTTGTGGTGCGATTCTGTCCACTCGCCGGCCCGGGGTACGCGCACTCACGGCGCCCAGGTGCTGGTGTTCCTGGCCTCGTGGCTGGTGCTGCTCGGGCGCTTCAGTGTGCTAAACTTTAAGCACGACGACGGCAACGAGACGGAGCAAATTCTCCCGAGCCCGGCCACCAGCTACGTGAACAATATTGGGTGCAAAATGCGCGTGACGGGCCGGGTGCTGATGGCTGACCCGTGGACTGCAGCGCAGCCGTGGCCATCCTGTGGCTGATTCCGGGAATGCTGATGTTTGGAATCGTATCGGGTGCGACCACTCGCGGCGGAGGTGCGGCGGTGCATGACGGCGCCCAGGTCGGATGGAGCACCAGGACATTGCAAACACGCTGTGGGCCGGCTTTACGATCATCCTGAGCATGGTGTGCATCCTGGGCGGATCGGACCTGAGTGGCGCCATCAGCAACGTCGTCACATTTGGTGAGTGTCGCGGTGCACCGCGGGGGAGGACATCGCCTGACTGTAGCACGCAGACGCGGTTCACATGGACGTGGCGTTTGTGTGCCTGTCCGTGACGTGGTACGCGCTGCTCCCAGTGCACACGTCCACAATGCGAGACGAGCGCAGTTCCATTCGAGAGAATCTCATCGAGGGGGACGAAGTGGAGCTCGATGTGCGCGGACCCGATCGGCTGCCGAGGGGAAATCCGTTTGGGCAGCCGGGCCGAGAGGACGAGGATGAGGGCGGGGCGTAGGGGGCCGGCTGTATTCATCGTATGCCGGCCATGTGAATGTCCGATAGACGCTCAATCCCCGGCGGCAGCAGCAGCAGCGAAGCCGAAATGAACGCAGGGGCCACCTGCATGAGTGCACGGGGCGGAAGACCACTGGCCAGCAGGACGGGCCCGGCCACGTCGGCAAGCCGCTGACTCAGAATGAAGTACACGTTGGAGGCGTTGAAGCAGAGCGACCTGGGCGCGGGTAAGACCGCCGCGGTAGCGGGCCGGGTGCAGGAACCCGCCTGGCATTGATCAGCACGAGCCCGGCGCCAAACCCGAACACGGCCGACATGACCAGAAAGTGCTCCGCGTCCGTGGCCCACATGGACGTCACGGCAGTTGCCGAGCAGATGTACGCACCGACCTGGTACCGCTGACTGGGGCTCGGCCAGCTGTACCCGCTCGCAATGGCCGCAAACAGGGCCCCTGCCAGGATCGCGGCGGTCGCCACCACAACAGTCAGATCGCCGCCCCATTTGCTCTCGGAATCCGAGATGACCAGAATCCCGCCTGTGCCCGTCAGGAAGACGCGGCGAGGAGATGGCAATGGCGGCGGGCGCACCGAGGCTGAAGCACCCTATTCCGGCACAGATGCACCCATACGAATACAGGACACGCGGTGGCGCAGGCGAGTCGGCACAGACGCGGCGGTCCGCCTTGACCACGACCGATGCCACGGCCGCAACAGTAGCAGCGCCCGTCAGAATAGAGCCCCAACCAAAGCCCGAGAAAATGAGGGGCACAAAGACCAAGCCCGCTACGCACTGCGGGCAGCATGAGCGGACGCGCGGCACGGACTCTGGCCTTGGGTACCTGGCCCACAAACTCAAACTGGGCACACCGGACTGGGGCCCTGCCGACCGAGTCAGTGGCGGGCCGTGTTCCCAGTTTGGCCCGACGGTGACCCACCAGACGCAGTCCAAGTAGTGGCGGAAGAGGGCGCCGAAAGAGGGGCCAAAGAGGAGGCACCCCGCGGTCGGAAAGTCCACGAGCAGTCCGCAGCCGGCTGCCGTCGACGCAAAGAGGACGTCCAGCTGCGGTCGGTCAGAGCGGCACGACAAGGCACCGGGAACCGCTCTCACCGAGACCCGGTCACCCAGAACGGTGCCGACAAACTGCAGCACGGCTGTTGCAACCAAGAGGAGCGACCCACCTTCCCGGACGGCCACAATGGGCATCACCAGCGCCGAGACCCACAGGGAGACCTGCATCGGATCAGGGACGCACAGGGGAACACATGGGCACATGGAAGAGTGTACAATTCCGACGGCGCCGCACGAGAGTGCGTCCTGGCGAGTGAAAATACCTATGCTGCGGAGCATGGCGGCAAAGCACTAAGGATGATCTGTCGCAGTTGGGCCAGCGCCGAGTCGAGGCCTTCCGGGCTGAGGACCCCCGGGGCAATAAACGAGGCCTGCGCTGCGGTGAGCGCGGCTCGGAATGGGCGAGGCCCGGGCCACCTTTTTGGTGTGGTTGTTCACAAAGGCCGTCACCGATATCGAGTCGGGGGAACCAGGGTCGTTGCGGATAATGCAGGACACGCCTGTCTGAAGTGTTAGGCGCAGCGGCACTGCCTTATTCTGGGGGAGGGAATTCCACCGGGAAACTTGGTCGTCGAAACAACGAGCGGGGATTCGGAGAGTTTGCTGAGCTCGAGGCCGTCTGCTCTGATCGCAGCGCTCACGACGACGTTGTGAACGCAGATGGCCGAGTTGCCGGGTCCGGTGACGCCGTTGGCAGCCTCGTACCGGTAGATGTGACCGAGTGCGGCCGGCACCGACGCAGACCCCGCAAGAATCTTGGAAGTGGGCTCCCCGGTGGTCGAATTGCGAAAGACCAAAAGGACTGCCCTCTTGTTGCCGCCTCCCGTGCCCGCGTCCACCGTCTGCCGCTGCTGAGTAAAATTGGACGACTGGCGACAGGCACGCGAGTGTCGGCTGACTGCTCCCCGGGGCACGTATCCGGCCCAGGGGCCCGGAGGGCCAGACAGCGTCTGCGTGTGAACGACCACGTTGACCGTACGGAGGTTCTCAAAGAAGACCCTTTGGCCGGCTTGAGGTGACTTTCCCGCCGATGCTGCGCGAACTTGACGACCGAAGTCGAGAGGATTCCGCATTCCCTGCGTCGACTTCGTGCTGCGTCGCGGTCGCATCACGTCTGACGCTTTCCGAGATTGATACGGTGGCGGGTGAAAGGAAAATTCCAAATGGTTCGGCGCCGACAATGATAAGGCCTCCGGCTGGCATGGGTTGTGAGCGTCGGGCATACACGATTTACGAGACCGCTACCGGATTTGGAATCAGATGCCGGGCGGAAGCGGCATCGCCTCAATGTATCCCGAGTTTGTGCGAGCGCATCCGTTGTGTGGGTACACCAGCTTCCCAATGACCCTCTTGACAACGTTCGGGTCGCAAGGGTAGAATGGCTTCGACTGATCCTGAGCAGTGTAGAACCGGGTGTACGATTCGGTAAACCGCGCACCCTTGCGCACCTGGGGATCCGCATACTTGCCATCGATGACGACCTTGATCACGTTCTTTCCCGACGGATACACCATAAGCCGCATGAGCGCTCCCTTGGATCCGATCGGAATCGTCGTCTCTGTGAATCCGAGGCCATTCGCGTCCGTCTTTGGGACTGCAGGCGTTTTTCGGAAATGGGCCAGTGCCATCATTGTAATCGCCTTTGCCAAGACTGGGTGTGCGGACTTTTCCGTAATAGGGTTCCCAGCGCATTGGAGGCCGTAAAGGCCGACCCGGTATTCGGCGGCCGGAGTAAGGGGGGCACAGGGTTGTTGCTCGGGTGCTTCAGAACGCCCCCCAAGGGCATATGGCAGTGCGACAGTGTACGTGCCCAGAGTGAAGACGGCACCGACAGAGGCCCCGGAATCGGCCATCAGAGCAGTGTGCTGATACACGGCGCGTGCGGCTCGTACACCTTGAAAAAGTCGAGCAGCGTCCGAGGGTCGTTGGCGAGGCAGACGGTATGTTCCTCGGATGCGGCGGCGCAAATTCTGTCAATCTCTGGAAAGAATTGAAAACAGGCCTGCGGATGTTTGAGTTTCGGATTTTGGATCCGGGATTTGCGCGGCGCACCTCTGAGAATCGCAGCAGCTGTGCCACTGCCAGCTTTGCAGACAGCCCGATGGCGTCCCCAATGCGCATCCGGACCGCCGTGACGGGATCCCGGGTGACGTGGGCGGCCGAAAAGGCCTGCATGTCCGATCGCAATGGCAGCAGTGGCTTGAGCTGCTCCCGGAAATGCACGGCAAGAAGGACAAACGACGACGCGGGTCGCGCCTGGCCGATGGCGATGCTGGCCGTGTCGACAAACCAGAGCCGCGGGCAGGCGGAATCAGGCCCGACGGGCGGAGTGCACACAATGTTGGTCAGGCGGAAATCCGTCACCAGCACGCCGCCCTCGATCAACTGCCGCAGCATGTCCACAACACGTCCAGCGACGGCGAGCGCCAATCGATCTCCAAGCGTCGGCGCCAGTCGCTCCAGGTCGGTGCCACAGTCCCGAAACACAAACCCGGTCAGACCGCGCGTCGGCCGATAGAGAGTGCCGGAGCCGTAGATGTCCGAGGCCAGCGGATCTTCGGGAGTCGTAATGGCCAGTTCCGGAAGCCCAGAGAAGACCTGCCCATCGCGAACGTGCCCGATGCACGGCGCAAAGCATCGTCGGAATGCGGCGAGTCGCTGGTAAATGGCCGTGGCCTCGGACTGCCACCCTTCCGGCGAAGGCTCCTGCGGGACGTCAGACTTGGGTGCACTGGCCGCAAGGCGGGCGACTTGCATTCTTGGCCACGTTGGGCCCGATGGCGCGTCCAGTGTCAGAAAAGCAACTGGCCTCGGGGATGCGCGCAAGCCGCCACGTTGTGGCCGGATCGCCGTGGCGCCGTATCACTTTTTTGAACACTGCCTCGTCGGGGAGCGGAAGGTCTACCGGCATGCGGACTGGAATTGTGACAGTGTATGCTCTGCGGGCCCTATACTACGGGACAGAGTCGAACAACCCGAATCCAAAGTCTGAACTAGTCGAGCCGCACCGTGAGCATGGAGATTCGGCGACGCGGCCCGCTGTCCTCGGAAACAACGCGAACAGAGCTGGCAGGCGTAGCATCGGCATCGTACAGTTGCAATCGCCCCTCGCCCCGCCATTCGGGAAGCCGCGCAAATTGGGCCGTCCGGCTGGGATGGCACGTGACTCCGTCTGCGACGCGGCACCGTGTCGACAGACAGATGCAGCCCTGCTCGAGCTGGGTGGCAGACGGAGTCACCGCAAACAGCAGGTGCTGCCCGGGATCGCACTCTGGAATCGGCCACGGAAACCGTCTTCGCGCTCGGTCCGTCATAGCAATGTCAAACACGTACCGCACCATGTTCGGACCCCAGAAAAGGTGCACCGGGCTCAGGTTGCCAGTGGCTTCATCCATGCGCTGATCGGCGTCGCCGGCGGCAATCCGGCGCCGTTTGGTGTCAATCGTAACGCGCAGCATCTTGACCTGCCGTTTGGCGTACTCGTACCTGCTGGAGTGAGAAGGGGGGCATAAGGGAACGCGCGGGAGACTGTACCAGCTGGACCATGGGGTGGACTCTTGGTAGTAGGGA
>Ga0181399_1000699_pt1 | contig 12273 bp, 13 predicted proteins | sample 22SPOviralmetaG_FD_130128 | JGI IMG/M metagenome (GOLD analysis project Ga0181399, IMG submission 130128) | Marine viral communities from the oligotrophic San Pedro Time Series (SPOT) site, San Pedro Channel, CA, USA - 22 SPOT_SRF_2011-05-21 | ecosystem: Environmental > Aquatic > Marine > Strait...
CCTTTGGTTTCAGAATACTACTACTCTGTTTTTCATTATCACTAACATACATCGTAGTCTTTCCAGGTTCAGAACCAAGAGCAACCTGATGCCCCTCAATATTAGCATTCAAATCCTTTACCTTATCTGCCAAGATATTGAAGTTCTCTTCTAATGGTTCAAACATAACCATGTCTTGAATACCACAATCAATATAATCAGGTATCTCTTCACCATAATGGGCACCAATCTGAATGATGCCCTTAATCTTCATATTATATTTTTTCTTTAGAAGTTTAAAACTAAGCAGCATCGAAAATCTCCATTAATGTTTTTACCGATTGTTTATAGGAAAGGTTTTCCTTCACATATTTACGTGGATTGTATCTATCCAGTTTACTATAAAACTGATCAAATGTCTCCTCTAAGATTACATCATCAAACAAAAGATCGGATTCAATAAACTTCTCTCCACAATCAGGAGACCAGAAAGGAACTGATGTTGCAGGAACTCTCCACTGTTCACCCTGATCATTCCATTCCGTAATATCCCAAGCAAAAATAGGAGTTCCACAAGACATGATTTCTTGAACTGCAATACCCTGACTTTCAGTTCCATTAATAAGAAAACAGCATTTAGATTTAGATGCTAATTCATTCACTTGCTCTGGAGAGTAAGAACCATACTTCAATATGTTATAAGTCAATCCCCTAGATTCTAAAATAGATACTACGTTTTCAAGTTCTTTAGGTGATCTCCTTTTAAAGTAAACAAGACAATCAAACTCTTCAGTTCTCTTCACCTCAGGTAGTTCAATACCAACAGACCATACAGAAATCTTTTCTTCTGGATATCCAAATTTATTAACATATAAGTCCTTCACCCATTGAGATGGTGCAATAATTGATTTGTAATAATTTGGATTTTCTTTTAGTTCATTAACATGACCATCAAACATCCAGATCTGAGGACCGATTACACAATTTTCCAATGTGAGATTGGAATGCTTAACATGCCCTGTCCAATCATATTGAACTAGAAAGTTATGCTTATACTCCTCAACATTTACTGCGTATGGAATACCTTCTTGTTCTAAACTTGCACGTAAATTTTCAACAACTTTTCTAGGACCATTCATTCCAGAAGAATGACCCCAATAAGATGGTTCATAGAATAGATTGATCATACCTTAACCCACTCCTCCAACATGTATTCAGATCCAGATGCTTCACGATTCCATCTCTCTGGTCCAATAGTAAACTCACTATTACCCAAGAATGCTCCCCACCAAGAATATGAGGAGTTAGCAATAATATGATTTTTACACTTAGTCATTAAGTAAAGATGACCACTATCTTTAACATCATTACATTCAAATCCAACAAAAGTAATCTCTTTATCGGTTTCAATATTCCCCCTACACCATTCAACATCTTCTGAGAATACAAAATAGTGAGGATTGGAATACTTAGACTCCATTAGTTTTACAGCACGATCATAATATGCTTTATCAAGAACACCATGATGTGCGAGTGCTGTTGGATTAGTGATGTAATCACCTCTCCTAACGTGGATAGCAACTGGAGTTTCTACATCACTAATTTGTTCTTCAACTTTCTTTGTTTCTTCTGAAAATTCAACAGAGAAAGTAAACTGTTTCTTAATATCTTCAATAACATTTTCAAACTCTTTTAGATTTTGAAACCACCCCTGAAGCATTGTTGCGCCTTCTGGTGCTTCTTCAGAGGTTTTATATTTGATGTTTAGAATATCAAGATCATATCCACGACCTGTCAATCCATTTACAATAACCTTCCTTTCTTGATTACCATAAAATGATGTGTCAAGGCGAAGTTCTGTGAACTGTGGATATTCTCTCAGTGCAGAAACTCCTGCTGCATACTGAAACATTTGGTTTCCCAAACCACCTTGGAGATAGACGTATAAAATCATTATTAGTTTCTTTCTAAAAGGATATGACTACCCTTACCATTATAAGCAAGATAATCTACACCACCATATAATTCTGGTTCATCAATCTGGTAGTTAACCCAATCACCAGCATATGGTCGTTCAACATCAATAATGCCTGCGAGAGCATCAATTGAGGCACCCACATCAAGAAATACAGCATCAGTATACTTCTTAAGTCTATGTATTAAACCAGACTTAACGTGCCCCATACCCATCAAGAAAATCTTAGATGTAGTATTTTCTAGTTGTTCACCAACCATTTTTTCGGTTGCATCAATATCATCACAAGCAAATTTCTGAGGAAGAGATACGTAATCCTCAAACTGCTCAAGTCCAAGATAGTCTTGATACTGAGGTGCTTCAATAACATTGCGAATGATATTCATTTTCATATCTGCACCAATCAAACCAATCTTTCCAGCAAAGGTTTGAAGCAACCACTTGTTAGTAACTAAACCATACCCAAACTCTGCTGGATAATCAATACTCACTCCAGGAAGAACCTCACTAAACTTTTGACGATTATCGGGGTAAATCTCACAAGTGTAATAATCACACTCTCTAGCACCGTCCTTGAACGCCTGGTGATCAATCTGACTGTAGGGTTTACTTAGTGCTCTACGACCAGGTGTTGCACTACCAACTGATTCACCTTTGAGAAAGAAATAATCACCATCGCCAAACTTATAAAAAGTTTTAGATTCATTCTTATCTACAAGATCAACCAGAAGGTCCTTAAATTCACTCAACTTCTCTTGAAAGTTTGGGTAGGTTTTAGCACTACCAAAACACGGATTGGCATCTAAGTTTTTAGTGCCATCGATTTTATAAAGATCCAGATACATATTAATCCTCAGTTACAGCAACACCGTGATAGATGGCATTCTTACCATCATAAGATGAAATTCTTCTCTCACCATAAAACTCCTTTACCCAATAAATCACATAATCAATATCTTCTTGTGTCATTCCAGGATGACAAGGAAGACTTACCAACTTTTTCCATTCACGATCGGCAACAGTATAACTACGATCCTGTTTGACAATCTTATGTGTATGTAGTGGTTTGTAGTGAACACTGGTATGAATTTTCTTATCTGCAAGATAGTTAATCATATCATTCCGTTCAGCAGCAGGAACACGAGCACCATAGTGCTGAACCGTTTCTGACCAAACAGGTGTTCTAATTAAACCATTCAATTCTTCATTATAACACTTTTGAATATGCCTACGCCACTCAAGATGTTTGGGTAACTTCTTCATTTGCTCCAGTGCAATTGCTGCCTGGAGATCAATCATATAGCACTTATATCCAAGGACATCAATATCATAATCCCAAGAATATCCAGGTTTATTACCCAACTTATTCGTGCGTGAGAAAGTGCTGGTAATACCCAACCAGGTCAAAGGAACGAGTTTTTCATAAAGTTCCTTATCATTGGTAGTAATCATACCACCATCACCACAAGGCATAGTCTTCACTGCCTGGAAAGACCATACTGCAGCATCACCTTTAGATCCTGCCCCAGATGTATAGCAACTATGAGCACAATCTTCTAAAATAAAACCATCATAAAACTCACGAATCTCATCAATCGGTGCAGGAACTCCTGCCATATTAACAGCAATAACTGCTTTAGTATTTGGTTTTAGATTTCTACGAACATCTTCAGGATCAATACACAGAGTATCATCAAGAACATCCACAATGTTTGATGTGCAATTATTCCAAAGTGGAACAGCAGCAGTTGTCATAAAAGACATTGTAGGATTGATAATATCACAATCCTTGATACCTAGTGCTTTGAATACAAGATCTTGCCCTGCAGTATTACTAGTTACTGCAACAGCATACTTGGCACCGACCATTACGGCAAACCTCTTTTCAAACTCGGCAACCTTTGGTCCTTTACCCCACCAACCAGTTTCAATACATTCTCTCAAAGAATCAAGTTCTTCATCACCACCAACTGGTCGAAGAACTGGTAATACTGTATCTCGAATTTCCATATCAACAAATGTGGTAGTTAGAAACGTCTAGTGTTTGTCCATTGATCTCCCAATCATTACGAATAAGACCCAGGAAGTCTAACCACTCATAATCAATATTATTTGTGGTTATGTAATTGTAGAGATTTTGTTCAGACCCAATATGATTAGAAAGATTATTATTCAGTTCACTCATACTGTGCTCTGCATATTCTACCATGCATTTTGTCTTCATAGAGAAAAACATATCATTATATAAAGGTCCTTTGTATGATTCAGTCAACCTACCATCCAAAAATAAGAAGTCTGGATTTGATATCAATGCACTTTTCTCTAAACGCTCTGTTTTTTCAAATACATACGGGCATGTAAAAACTTTTCTTGCAGAGATATATGATATGTTTTCATATTGGTCCAAATCAGTTTGATCTAAAACCGTTTTGAGCATGAGAAGTTCTCCCATACCTTTATTTCTGGTTCCAATATTACCTTCACTACCGGTTGCACACATCTCAGTGTCAGAAAGTAGTTCCTTTAATTCAGTATTTTGTAGTTGATCTGGATCATCAATAGTATTTTCACATACTAAAAGATCGAAGGAGTCTGGTAGAACTCTCTTCAGTTGTTTAAGGCAAATCAAGTATTCATCTTCTCTGGCATCACAAACTTCTTTAGAAAGTTGAACGGGGCGCAAAGAGCAGAATGCTAGTGCTAAATTTTTCATCTAAGACTTCACACTTATCAAGTATTATACTCGATACAGAGTTTTTATGCAAGTGTACATTCCTTTAATACTTTACCCCCAATATCTTTTTCCGATAAAATAGGATTATCAATCTGCCAATCAATATTCAATTCGGGATCATTCCAAAGCAATGTTCGTTCATTCTCTGGACTATATTCGTTAGTAACTTTATACAAAAATTGTGTTCCCTCACTTAAAGATAAAAATCCATGAGCAAATCCTGGAGGAACCCATAAAGATAAATTATTTCTACTAGACAGAATAATTGAAAAATGCTTTCCAAAAGTAGGAGATCGTTCTCTAATATCAACGATAACATCCCTTACAGATCCCTTGAGAACCCTAACGAGTTTACCTTGAGGTTTCTTAAGTTGATAGTGAAGACCCCTTAGAACACCCTTTTTTGAAACAGATAAATTATCCTGAGTAAAATCAGCATAGAAATTTGTTGCTTCTCTAAATTCTTTTAGATTAAATGGAACATTAAATACTCCACGATTATCTTTATATTTTGGTGTCTTGAATACATAAACACCATTCATGTCAATTTCTGTTGCTTTCATACCACCCAATAGTTTTTTCAAGTCCTTCTTTTATATTAAATCTTGGTTTCCAGTTCAATTCAGTAGAGATCTTACTGATATTAGTTGAATATCTTCTATCATGACCTGGACGATCTTTCACATATTCTATCATAGATTCTTCTTTGTCAAGTAGATTCACAATTTGTTTGACAAGATCAATATTTCTAACTTCACATTCACCACCAATATTATATTTCTCACCAATCTTTCCATTCTTCCAAACTTCAATCAACGCTTCACAATGGTCCTGAACATATAACCAATCTCTAATCTGTAGACCATCCCCATATACAGGAACTTTTTTATTACTCAACAGATTTAAAATTGTTTGTGGAATAAGTTTTTCTTTATATTGCCGTGGACCGTAATTATTAGAACAGTTGGTAATCACTGTTGGTAGACCATATGTGTTATGAAAGGCACTGACAAAATGGTCACTTGCTGCTTTTGATGCGGAGTATGGATTCTTTGGATCATAAGGACTTTCCTCAGTAAAAGATCCCTCAGGGATAGAACCAAAAACCTCATCGGTAGAGATATGATGAAACTTCTCAATATCGATCAAACGACTTGCATTAAGAAGATTGATTGTTCCAACAATATTACTTTCAACAAAAGGTTTGCAATCTTGAATTGAATTATCCACATGACTTTCTGCAGCAAAATGAAATACTACCCGTGGTTTAAATCTTGTGAAAATATATCTAACCTGATCTTCATTGAAAAGATCACAGTTCTCAAAATGAAACTGTGGAGTGTCTGGAATATAATTTAGATTTGAGGCATATCCCAACTTATCAATAACAACTACATGTTCTTCGACAGTTTCTTGTAAGTGCTTAACAAAGTTACCTCCAATAAAACCTGCACCGCCAGTTACTAATATAGTCATCAGTGGTCCTCAATAATACTTTTTAAATAATCACCATACCCACTCTTTGGATATTGTTCAGATAGTTTCAAAAGTTGCTTACCATCAATCCATTCGTTTTTGTATGCAACATCTTCAGGACATGATATCTTGTATGATTGAATTTTTTCAAAGTTAGACACAAAATTTGATGCCAATAATAAAGAATCAAATGTTCCAGCATCAATCCACGTCATTGTTCTTGTTAGATTTTTTACATTGAGTTCTCCATCCTCAAGATACTTCTTACAAAGATCAATAATTTCCAACTCACCTCTCTTTGATGGTTTGAGTTGCTTTGAATATTCAACACATCGATTATCAAAAAAGTAAATACCAATCAGTGCTCTATTTGATTTTGGATTCTCGGGTTTTTCCTCAATAGAAATTACAGGACCCTTATCAAAACTTTCAAACTCAACAACACCAAATCTCTCAGGATCTCTAACTGGATAAGAAAGAATAGTTGCTCCTGATTGATCCTGACACTGCTTAAGAATATTATCTAAATCATTGCCAAAGATAATATTATCTCCAAGAATCATACAAACATCATCATCACCAATAAAATCTTCAGCAAGAATGAACGCCTCAGGCAATCCATTTGGATTATCTTGAACTTTATATGATATGGAAATGCCCAAGTGAGATCCATCAGAAAAAAGTTTTCTGAATTGATCTTCTTGTCCTGGGTTAGTAATTATTAAAATATCTCTGATGCCTGCCAACATCAGAGTGCTTAGTGGATAATAAATCAGAGGTTTATCATACACATTCATCAACTGCTTTGACACAACTAGAGAAGATGGATACAATCGTGTTCCATTTCCCCCAGCGAGTATGATACCTTTCATTCTTCAGTTTCAAAATAAGACCGATATACTTCGAAGAAGTTTTTAGTTTCTTCTGGAAGATAATCCATATAATTTTCAAGGTCTCTTATGAGTTTATAAGTATTGCGATATCCAATAACTTCTTTTTCAAGATTTGTAATCAGATCTTGAACGTTTCTATCTTGATAAACGGATGCTTTGTTATAGACAACACTATTTGGAAAATAATATTGAAGAATATAAGATCCCCAAATGTCATCCATCCTGCCAACATGAGGTAGAACAGCATAGTATGGAATTACTTCCCTTGCCAAAAATGTATTTTGACTATTAAACGGAGCAATTTTATTTGAACAATACGGGTTCTCTACATTATATTTTACAACGGGTTTCATGGTGAGTCTAGCCATAGCATCAATATCGGGATCACCATCCCAAAGATCTGCCTGAACTAATACTTTACGTTTTACTTTTCCTTTGTATTCAACTCTATTACGACGTTGAAGTAATTCAATGGGATACCCTCTGTGCCAAATTTCAGGTGTATTAGTTACTGAAAGAGGATCAAATACATCATCTACAGGTTCGTAAAGATCACAGTCAACTGTTTGTCCAACTAAAAGATTTTTTCCCCAATCATCATAAGGAATATTGTCATCATCAACAGTTGCAATTACATCTGCACCCTGCTCATATGCATAAAGAAGACCAATATTTCTACGTTGAATAGAATTCCAACCAATAGTATCCGAAAGTTCTGGATACATATCTGGTTGTTCTTTAGAACATAGATAAACACAATCTAATTCTTCTTGGTAATGATATCTGGGAGTTTTTTTATCTCCAACAACAACAAAAGTCCACCCATCTCTTTTTGCAATTTCAGCGAATTTATATGTTGCAATAGTTGGGTGATTAATCGTAGTGGTTACAATATACTTATTTTTCAGTTCCATTCTATTTCTCCATTAACAAGGATTTCAGTATTGTCGTTGATTCTCTCTTTATTATACTTGACAAATCCCCAATCTGGTTTGTTGTCATACTTCACTTTAGCATACTTATTATCTCTGGGAATCGGATGCCCATGATAGATGTGATAGTAAGGAGAAACCATGAACTTAAGTTTCTTACCTTTATGCTTTAAATTCCAAAGGATCTCTGCATCCATACTAGATTGATTGAAACTAGTTCGATGCCCATCATCTTTTTCATTATATGCTGTGGCAATATTAAAGAATACATCTCTTGAGAACATAGATGCATCTCCAGACCACAATCCAAGCACAGGATCTTCACCAAGAAGATTATGATATTCTAGATTCTTATACAGATCCAAAACTTGACCAGGATCACCCCATCCATCAAGAGGACCCGTCAACTCACCACCATGATTAGCAACCTTGGGATTAGATACTGGATAATCCCCTAAAGAAATATCTCCACGATACCTAGCACGATAGAATACATCTTCTTTTTCATCACTATTAAGTTCACCTTTAATTTCTTCAATCAACTCTTCTGTCATCATAATATCAGAATTAGTGATGAAGATTAGTTCTCCAGTAGAAATTCTACAACCAGCATTCTTTGCAAAATACTCATAGTAAGTTGACGGGGTCAAATCCTCAGCAACTGATACTGAAGGATCAACAATCAAGTTCTTCACCTTAGGATGTTGAAGAACTTCTTCCATCAAAGGATTGATATAAAGATATTGACCATCAATTGGATTGAAGTCAACCACAATCATTTCATATTCAAGACCAGACTTATCAAGGAGTTCTAAGTTATAGGAAACTGCTTGCTTTAATCTGTCGATAAAGTGTTCCCCATAATTATCATCTCTACCACCCAATACAACACTTAAATCCATCAACCATTCTCCTGTTTTTTAATTTGCTCTTGAATCCAATTGTAAGTTTTACGGATACCTTCTTCTAGAGTTTGTGAATAATCCCACCCAAGTTTCTCTCGGATTAGATCATTATTAGAATTACGACCACGAACACCAAGAGGTGCATCTAGTTTATGGTTCTTACTAACTTCTTTATTTCCAACACGAGCAGCAGTATCTACAAGTTGATTGATAGTTACCATCTCCTCAGAACCAATATTCACAGGACCCATAAAGTCACTGTCCATCAGTCTTCTAGTTGCTTCAACGCATTCATCAACGAACAAGAAGGAACGAGTTTGTAGGCCATCTCCCCACACCTCGATAGATCCACCTTCCTTCGGGAGGTAAGCGACTTTACGGCAGATTGCAGCTGGTGCCTTCTCTCTTCCACCGTCCCAGGTGCCCTCTGGTCCAAAGATATTATGATACCTAGCAACCCGAACAGGGATACCATGGTTACGATTGTAAGCAAAGTAGAGACGCTCACTGAAAAGTTTCTCCCATCCATACTCGGAGTCTGGTGCTGCTGGGTATGCTGATTCTTCACGACAGTCAGGATTATCGGGGTCTAGTTGATTATGCTCTGGATACATGCAAGCAGAACTAGAATAAAAAATCTTAGTCTTGTTTACACCATCAAGTTCATTACGCATTCTTTGGCATTCAAGAACATTCAAATTAATTGTGGCAGAGTTGTGCATGATGTCTGCATCATTCTCACCTGTAAAGATAAAACCTGCTCCACCCATATCGGCAGCAAACTGATAAATCTCATCAAATGAAACAATATGACGTTCAGGAACAAGATGATAAAAGTTACCATTATATCCTTTGAATTGAAGGCATGATGCAGTAAACTTTAGATCTTTTAGATCCCCAGTAATAAATTCGTTTGCTTCGGATTCAGAAAAATCTGGACGTTTAAGATCAACACCTCGCACCCAATATCCTTCGGAACGAAGACGCTTCACCATATGACTACCAATAAATCCACCAGCACCGAGAACAAGTGCTGTCTTCTTATATTCACTCATGAATAAAAACGTTATGTATAGTATGTATTATACGAAAAAAAGATGAATTATGCAACTTCTTGAACAAAACATTCATATGCATGTTCGATACCTTGACGCAATCCAATCTTTGGTTCCCACCCAAGTTCTTTTATTTTTCTCACATCCATAACCTTTCGCATCGTTCCATTTGGTTTAGAAGTATCCCAGTCAATATTACCAACGAAACCAACCACATCTGCAATAGTTTCAGCAAGTTCTTTGATGGTTACATCTTCACCAGGACCAATATTCAAATGTTCTCTTCCATCATATTTTTCCATAACAAGGTGACATGCTTCAGCAAGATCATCAACGTGTAGAAACTCGCGCATTGGAGTTCCATCTCCCCAGCAAGTTACAGAAACTTTATTCTCTGCTGCTGCCTCATGAAATCTACGAATAAATCCAGGAAAAACATGAGAGTTGACTGGATGATAGTTATCACCTGGTCCGTATAGGTTACAAGGCATCACACTGACTGCATTAAATCCATACTGATCTCGATATGATTGACACATCTTAATACCAGAGATCTTTGCAATAGCATAAGCATCATTGGTTGGTTCCAATGGACCAGTTAGGAGTTGTTCTTCCGTAATTGGTAAAGAACACACCTTTGGGTAGATACAAGATGATCCCAGAAACAAAAGTTTCTTTACCTCAAACTTATGAGCATAATGAATGATGTTCGTCTGAATCATCAAATTTTCATAAATCATTTCTGCCTTGTGGTCTCGGTTACCAATAATTCCACCAACCTTGGCGGCAGCAACAAAAACATATTCAGGTCTCACATGATCAAAGAAAAACTCAGTTTCTTTCTGACAAGTAAAGTCAACCATATTTCTGGTTGCTTCTATAATACTTGTATATCCTTTACTTCTAAGATTTCTTACGATGGCACTACCAACCATCCCCTTAGAACCTGCTACAACAATTCGTGAATCAAGTTTCATTTTCACACATGTCCGTTACTAATTCTCTAAATGATATTTCTGGTTCCCACCCAAGTTGTTCTTTTGCTTTAGATGGATCACCAAGAAGTGTTTCTACTTCTGTTGGGCGATAATATTTAGAGTGAACTGAGATGATGGTTTTCTTCGTATTCTTATCCATTGCAATCTCACCATCACCACTACCATACCACTCAAGTTCAAATCCATAGAAAGGAGCACACCTTTCAATAAACTCACGAACAGAATACTGTTCACCAGTAGCAATTACATAGTCTTCAGGTATATCTTGCTGAAGCATTAACCACATTGCTCTTACATAATCTTTGGCATGACCCCAATCACGCTTTGCATCTAAATTGCCGAGGTATAAAACAGTTTGCTTTCCTTCAGAGATTGCCTTTAAACCGCGAGTAATTTTACGGGTTACAAAAGTTTCACCTCTACGTGGAGATTCATGATTAAAAAGAATACCAGTGCAGGCATACATTTTATATGCATCACGATAGTTTTTGGTAATCCAATACCCATATACCTTCGCACAACCATAAGGTGATCGTGGATAGAATGGCGTTGTTTCTGTTTGAGGAACTTCTTGAACCTCACCAAACATTTCTGAAGTGGATGCCTGATAGATACGAACTTTATCTTCCATACCTAGAAGACGAACTGCTTCAAGAACACGGAGAGTTCCTAGACCATCAGTATTACCAGTATACTCCGGAGTTTCAAATGAAACCTTTACATGACTTTGAGCACCAAGATTATAGATTTCATCTGGATGAACTTTCTTGATTACACCAATAATATTAGTAGCATCAGTTAGATCACCATAATGTAGGTTAATCTTAGAATAGATATGATCAATTCTATGGGTATTAATCAGGGAAGAACGACGAACAATACCATGAACTTCATATCCTTTCTCAAGGAGAAGTTCTGCAAGGTATGATCCATCTTGCCCCGTAATACCAGTAATTAGAGCAACTTTCATCTACAATAATATTTTTAGTTATTATACAAAAAAAGCAAGGTTTATGCAACCCTGCTCTCTCATACGGTCTTTCATGCACGCCACTTGCTTTTGAGAGAAGCAAGAAACTCTAAGAGGGTCTTTATGACTCCACCACCTAGTTTTAGGAACTAAGAAACCCGAGGGTCTATTGACCATCCCGACCAGGTCTAGTTTATCGACCTACCGAGTCTGTAACATAACAAGGAACACCTTCTGGATCTAACCATTTAGGATATTCTGGGTCTTCAATAGCAAGAAGCATTTGATCGCCATTGTCAAACAAATAAACATCTGAGTATTTTTTAGTATACTCATTTGCTTTTTGCATACGAAAG
>Ga0181399_1000703_pt1 | contig 12223 bp, 27 predicted proteins | sample 22SPOviralmetaG_FD_130128 | JGI IMG/M metagenome (GOLD analysis project Ga0181399, IMG submission 130128) | Marine viral communities from the oligotrophic San Pedro Time Series (SPOT) site, San Pedro Channel, CA, USA - 22 SPOT_SRF_2011-05-21 | ecosystem: Environmental > Aquatic > Marine > Strait...
TCTGCTGATTACGACCAAGCTATCATAGACTTGGCTAACAGTAAGTGGGATACACAACAGTTCGGTTATGTACAAGCAAGGCAAGAAGCTTATGGTTCTGTACAAGACCAACTAGATATGCAGTACTGGGATAGTGTAAATAGCACAACTCTTTGGGCTGACCACATTGCACAAGTTAAATCAGATAATCCTAAACCTGCATAAATAATATGTTATAATCCAATTTATGGATTATTTAATAGGATTTATTGTCGGCTATTGTTGCAAAGAAATGTACAAGTTAATTAAGTATCTTGCAACGGCTGAAACTTTAATTCTTGCCCACGATTTTGATGAAGACTGGGATTTCTTAACACAAGATGACCTTCCATAATGACAACTTCTAATGGCTTTACACAGAAAGAACTGAACCAAATGATATTTGATAAGTTAGATGATATAGATAAAAAGCTAGATGAGAAGTTAGATAAATCAGAATTTTATAAAGTATTAGGATTAGTTGCCACAGTTATATTAATTGTTGGTAGCTTAAATATGTAATGGAAGCAAAAATAAATCTTAATCAGATACTACAAGGTGGTTTAGCTGCACTTGTAGGTTGGTTATTTAAAACAGTTAATGATTTGCAACAACAAGTTACAGCATTACAAGTAGAAATAATAAATTCAAACAACAAACTTAGTGATGTATTAAATATTATACAAAATATTGATTCAGAAATAACAGAAATTATCTGGAAAATTGGTGGATAATGATTGAATTTCTAATAGTAATGTGGCTTAGTGTTAAAAAAAGTAAAAGATAATTTAGGTTTAATAGTAACTGGTATAGCTCTTATGAGTTCTGTTGGTGCTGGTATACAATCTCTTAACGCTGTACTTATAACTCTTACAGGAATTGATGACAGGATGAATAACATTGAGTATGAGTTCGTAACCCTTAAAGAATCTACTTATGTACAGAATGATATAGCTGTATTGTATGAGAAGATACAATCATTAGAGATGGCTGCACAGAATGTTGGTAGGTTTACTGAAGAAATGGCTACATTACAAGCTAACTTATATAACTTAGAGCAACAGGTTAGAGATGGTGGGTTTGATTTAGATAGATATTACTTACTAGAAAAGTGGGAGTATCAAGACCTTAATGATTCGTTAACTAGAGTAGAAACACAAATACAAAGTGTTAACAATAATATGTGGGAGCTTAACGATTTAAAATCTAGATTAGCTTACTTAGAAGCAGCTGGTCATGGACATTAAATTTGGTAATTCAATGTAATCAATGTAATAGAGAACCTATTATTCGCAATAAAGTTAAGTACTGTGGTAATATAGGATGTATAGATTACAATAAAATAATTAGGAGAAGTTATGCAAAAAAAGAAAAAGCCTGCGAAGAAGAATAAGCCTAAGAAAACTTATAAGTATTAGTATATGTCACATGCATCTCGTAAAGCTTCGTTAATAAAAAAACACAATCTTAAAGGTGTTAATAAACCTAAACGTACTCCAGGTCATGCAACAAAATCTCATATGGTTCTTGCACAAGAAGGTCACAATCTTAAACTAATTAGATTTGGTCAACAAGGCGTGTCAGGTGCAGGTAAAAATCCTAAGTCAGCTAAAGATAAAGCTAGAAAAAAATCTTTTAAAGCTCGTCACGCTAAAAATATTAAAAAAGGTAAAATGTCAGCTGCTTATTGGGCGAATAAAACTAAATGGTAATTAATAAAAACGAAGATATAAACAATTTACCTGCTGCATATCAGTTGTATCCTAAAGGTAAACAACAATGTAGTAACTGTTATGCTTATCAACCTTCAGGTAACTGCACAGTATGGAATGCAGTAGTACAAGAGTTTGCTTGGTGTAAAAAATATAAAGGAGTAGTCAATGTCTAAAAAAGTTAGTTGGTTGTGGGGTGGTAAACGTTATTATGGTACTCTTATTAGAGAAACTAAGACACATAAGTTTGCTCGTACAGAAAATGGCAAGATTAAAAAAATTAAAAAGAAATGAAATTAGAAGTATTAAGATTTAGTTCTGGAAAAGATTCAACATCAGGCATATTACTTGATAGTTCTAATGGAAAAAAAACATTTCTTTGTTATACCTTAGAAGATGAACAACGTGACGTTAAAGTATATGGTGAAACACGTATTCCTGCTGGTACATACAAGCTTAAACTACGTGAAGAAGGTGGATTTCATAACAAATACCTAGCTAGATACGGTGCAGATTGGCACAAAGGTATGATATGGGTACAAGATGTACCTAATTTTAAGTGGATATTATGGCATTCAGGTAATACAGATGAAAATACTGCTGGTTGTTTGTTGCTTGGTAATTCACAAGAAAGCAACTTAGTGAAAAAAGATGGATTTATTGGGTCAAGTAGAGATGCATATAAACTTGTATACCCTCGTGTAGCTGAAGCTATAGTATCAGGACAAGATGTAGAAGTTACATACATAGATTACGATGGAGATATAGAACTTAGTAACAAAGCAGCACCTAATATGATACAGCCACAAGGAGTAATGGATAAACTACAAGAGATAAGTGGCGAACTTCAAGTTGTTTCTGCTAAACTAGATGGCAGAAAGATAGATTAATGCCTTTACCAGATTATAGATTAGTAGAAGAATATGAAAACTCTAGATTTGCTAGAGAAGCTGCTGAACGTAAAAAAGCTAGAACAGCACGTGCAACTAAAGCATGGTCTAAAAAATATGGTGCTGATTATGCTAAACGTAAAGGGCGTAATAAAGTTGTAACTACAAAATTAAAAGGTCCTGCTATGGCTGATGGAACTTATATGAAAAAAAAATTTACTCCAAATCAAGGTAAAATAGTTACAATGGCTGACCAAACTATTACTGCTAAAGGTACAAAAGGTTTAAAAGGTGCAGGTGTAAGTGGAACTATAAGTCCTAAACCAAAAAATATTTATTCACCTGTTTATACAGGTACTCCAGGTGTATCACAAACATATACAGGTGTTAATGTAACTAATCCAACAACAGGTGTAACTAAATTTACTCCTAGTAGTGAAATTAATAAAATTATATCTAAAGCAACTAAAGGTAAAGCTATAGTAAAAGTTGCAGCTAAAAGTGCATCAAAGTTAATACCTGGTATAGGAGCTGCTATGATAGTTAAAGACGTTTATGATGTAAACAAATGGGCTATGTCACAACCGAAAAAAAAGAAAAAAGATGCTAACATATACGGTACAGTATCAAGTAATAAAATATACAAGGGATATTAAATGAGTGAAGAATATAAATCAATATTAGAAAAAACTGGCTGGACTTTTGTAGAAGCATTTATAGGTGCTTTAGCAGTTGCTCCTCTAGTAGGCGTAGATGCTAATGCATTACAGTTAGCTGCACTATCTGGTGCATCAGCTGCTCTAGTTGTTGTAAAAGAATTTGCTAAAAAAAAATTAGGTAAGTAATGGCTAAAAGAGTTTCAAACAAAAAAAAACCATACGGTGAAGAATATAGATTAAACACAATATTAGCTATAAGAAAATATAAATCTATGCGAGGAATACCAATAGATAAAAAATCATATAAAAGTAATTATTTACCTAATTTATCAGTTAAAAAACCTGGCAAATATGGTGTAGATTACTAATGAAACTAACTGTTACTAATCCTAATATGAAAGGCATGGGTGAACGTGAAAAACTTATGCGTGCTAATCAAGAACAAAGTAAATCTAATGTATCAGCTGCAAGAGCTACAATGTACAAAGATAAAGCTTTTACACAATTTCAATTAGGTAATACATCATTAGCTAATCAATACAGTTTTAAATCTAAAAGCGCAGAAAAAAAATCTTACCAACAAAGTTATAGGGCTAGTAGATATTCTAAGTAACACCTGAGTGTCTATCTAAATATCCTTCTAACAGTTCTCTATACGCTACTTTTGTACCCATAGACTGTCGTCCATCGTATATATCATGATGCCATTTACATAGTACAGCTGTATTATCTACATTATATTTGCGTGCTTTGTTGCCACCCATACCTATATCTTTAAGGTGTGCTAGCTCTAACCATTTACCACTGTCACAATTTGCCCACTCACAGACGTTTCCAGCCCGTATAAAGGCCTGTTCTCTTATCTGTGCAATGTTATCCATCAACAGAGTACATAGTATATTTAAGTGTAATTTCTTCTCCTGCTTTTATAGGTTTAATAGGGAACAAATGACTAACTATTGTGCCATCAAATCTTTTAAGTTCACAGTTAGGTGTTTCACTATGATTAATAAAACCTCCTAAAGGTGTACGAAATACACTGCCAACTTCTTCGTACCATACATGTGTTACACCTAAAGAAGTCTCTAAGTCTTTTATTGCTTTAAGTGTAAACAAACCTAGACCTTCTATTTTACTAGGTTGTATAGTCATGTATGTAGGTAAAGGTCTATATGTATCTTCTTTATCCATATACTGTTAGGTACTTTCCTGGTGGTAAGTCCCATGTTTCTAGTATATCGTTCCATCTACAGTCACCATTGTTTACATCTGAATCACCTTCATAAATTGTATTAGATATTAACATAAACAATTGAGATGAACATTGACCATTTACTTTACCTATTCCCATGTCTGCCATATCTCTCAATTTATTTATATAACGTAATGTATTAGGTGTTATTTGTCCCATATCTTTTTGTGTTGTAGGTCGCATTAAATCAACTGGTGCTGTTTTGTTTAAACCAACAGTTACACGTCTAGGTGCTAACTTAGCTCCATCATTTTCTAATGCACTTAAGTTATGTGTACTAGAGATAGTTAATTGCTTGTTATCTTTTCTAAGCTCGTAAGAAATCCATACTTCACTACCGTTTTTATTAAGACCTAAGAATCTTTTACCACCAAAGACTTCTTTTTTATTTGCATTATCTTTCCAAGTTTCTAACTTAGCATGCCAATCTTTTTTAGATTCTAAAGGTGTAATAATATTAATGTCTTTTGACTTAGCAAATCTTGTATTCATAGTCATTATTCCTCCTCATTTATAGGGTCAATTGTTACAGTAAACTTAGGTACTAAACATTTGACTTCTTCTTTACCACTTTCATTCTTAACAATTATTGGCATAAATCCAAAACGTTTTTCTAATTCGTTAATAAGAAATACACCATCTGCTTCTGATACTAATATATCATTCATTCTTCCTCTCCTAACTCTCCTAATTGAACGTTGTAATCTTTAACAAACTTTTCCATAAGCCAACGTAACTTACCCATATCAGGTGGAATGTTCATTTCTGTACTACCACATGCTTCTACAAATTGTTTACCCCATGTCTTCATGTATTGTGGGTTTGTAAATATATTTGTATTAACAATGCTTAATGTTTTATTTTTATTCATATTTTTTCTGCTCCTCTATATCATTTAAGATAAACTCTGCACAAGAATCACAAACTTTATTGTCTGGATAGATTGTTAAATAACATGTAATGTTACATACAATACATACCATATTGTATATGTCTTCAATTTGTGTTTTCATTGTGTGTTGATTGATAATAATGCATTATCGTGTCCTTTCCAACAGTGCTTGCTACTATTCCAATGATGCCAACCATCGTTGTACACTAACCAAGCTGCTACTTTTGTCGATATTATAGGGTTCTTTCTATTACTTATTATATCAAGCTTAGGTTTTAACCAAGCCCAAGTTTTGTCATTAAATTGCCAAAGACCTACGTCATCTGTCCCATTTGTATTACGACCTACTGCTGTTTCTTTACCTCTGCTTTCGCAATAAACAATAGTCATTCCTTGTATAACATCTTCTGGTTTAAAGTATGTAGAGATTAAACCGTGCCATTGTTCTACGTATTGAACCTGAGCTTTTACTTCTCTACATTCTATGTACTCTGATAATAAGTCAGGTGTTAGAAACATTGGAAACAAACACCCGACTATTATCTCTAACATTAGCTAATGGTAGTTCTAGTAGGTACTTTAGTGCAGTAATAACTGACAAGTCCCTTAGTCTTAGTTTTAAGCGTAGTTATTTCATAACCTTCTGCTCTTAAGTTAAAGAGTATCCCACCAAATCTATGGCAATATAACTCTCTTACAAACTCCCAGTTAGTTATAGGTTCAGAGTCCATAAACTCCTCTAACGCCCATGCTACTAACTGTGTTTTACTTTTTACATATACGGGTACGTTTACCCCTCTAAATGCACTAGGTATCATAGCTTTCCTTTCTATCTATCGATAACATCAGGACGTAAAACCTGCGTCTTACTGAGTCCCTGGTATCTTCTTTTCTTTTTAGATTTAGCAGCCCTGCGCTGTAATCTATTCATTAGAACGGTGACAAGTCTTCACCAGCATCGTTGGGTGCTGTCTTGACTTCTCCATCTAAGTTCCACTCTACAGGTATATCACTGTTGTCTACCCACCAGGACTTACGCCACTTACCACTATGACCACCACAGGTAACAGGGTCATTAGTACTACATACAAAGTCTGGACTTTTGTCTGACTTTTTATTGTTTCTATTGTCATATACCATTTGTTGACAGAAAGGACACTTAAGGTCATCTCTGTATTTATTTTGTTGTTCCATTTTATTTACTATGCCTCCCAACATATCTCCAGCAGGTTGCACATTGTTAGTAACTTCTTGTACTTCTAAACCTACAGCGTTTAACTTTTCTTCTATTGACATTGTATCAAAAGATTCTTGTGTAACGACTGTTGGCATACTTACTAACTTTTCTATATAAGCAAAATACATATCAAGCTGTTCATCTGTCCATCTTGTTTTATCTGTATCAAACTTCTTTAACTGTACGTATTGATTTGCAGAACCTAAAATTTTGTGTAATGTTTCTTGTGATTCTACGTTCGTGCAAATACTTTGTACTGTTTCAGCTATAAATTGTACATCCTGACTCATGCTTCTGTACCTAAGATACTGTCCATGATTGCTGCAGCTGCAGCTTTATCTTCTTTAGACATCTTATTTTCTTTTTTACGCATGTCTACTTTGGTAACTTCTACCATAGCATCTTTGTCTGCTTGTTCCTGAGTGTAACCATCAGGTGCATAAGATGTAGCTTCTTCTTCAGTCTGCTTACTACCAGACCATAACTCTACACCCAGACCGAACCTCATACATGCACGTTTGAATGCATCAGACTCAGCATCTTTAAGGTTGTTACCATCATTAAACTTAGCATTGCCAAGCTTAAAGGTATCAACGTCACCGAAGCCATCGTAACTACCCATACCTTCTATGGTTATAGTACCTTTAGCACCGACTATTCTTTGCTCTCCGTTATGTGTACCATATACAGGTTCACATGACCAAGAGTATGTCACACCACTATCACGTAGTCTTTCTACATAATTAGCGTGTGGTACGTAGTCTCCGAACTTTCCAGCAGGTGCTTTTTTTACAAGTTCCTGTGGAAATGGGGACAACAGTTTATTGTTATTAGTCATAACATTCCTTTCTTTGTTTATTTATTATGCCGTTCCGAAAAAACGGCTAATAAATAAAGTTATTTATTTACTATGTCTGTAAGTCTAGTCACTCCATGTTCTATTGGTATAAATTTAGTACCATTATCGGTATTAACTACAAAATATGGTTGCGAACCATACCCTGCATACTCAATAGAGACTCTCTTAACAGACTCATTTACTGTATTTGACATACTATATGTAGTATACCTATACTTTATCCAGTTTTACAAGGTATTCAGCAGTTACTCCATGTCCTGGTTTACAGAATAACAGCCATTGACATGGTCTACCCATGCTTGCAAGCTGCTCCATAGCATAACTATTGTAGCTTTCTGTGCTTCCATTAACCCATAAACGTACATCATTTACATACATTGTTGTAGGCGTATGGAAGTGTCCAGCTATTGCATAGTCAAAGTCAGGCATTAGATTTCTTGATGCTAATGCTTTCCAACCTAGTAATTTCTTACCGAAACCATACCAAGGGAATCCGCTATGTCCTCGTACATTATCTCCATGCCATACAAAGAATTTACAGTCTTTACCAAGGTCTGCTATACCAAACCAATGGTCTTCTGTTGTACTGTCTGGTACATGAAAAGAAATTCTTTTATCTTTATCATATATCATTGACATTATCTTTCCTAGCATACGGTCACTGTTGCTGTCTGGGTGATAATCTTTTCTTGCTCTACCACCAAGACTACCGTGATTACCTATAACCCATGTAACTTCTACTTCTTTAAAGTTAGCTAACAACACATCAAAGAACTGTGTCAATATTCTAGGGCCATCTATTGTTACCTGACTATAAAGACTTGCGTCTATCAAGTGTGATTGTCCTGGGAATATAAGCTCTCCTTCTACAATGTCACCCGCAACTAATACTGCGCATTTGTTAACAGGATGTGCATTTCTTTGAAGATTAGCTAGTTCTACTATCTTATGTGCATATGCAACAACACGTTTTTCTGCTATTGCTGTGTCATAATCTGGTGTTATTTTAGCTAACTGTATATCTGATAATATAGCTACTGCAACTTCTTCATTCTTATTAGCTTTACTTAACGTTGGTTTAGGAACATTAGGTTTAGCCCATGTAGATACATTCATTCGCACAGCATCATACATAGCTTCAATTAAATCAGCTTTTTTGTTTTTAGCTCTATCTAATTGCTTAAGTAATTTAAGATTATCAGCTTTTAATTCCTGAATTTTTAGTGATTCAGCTTCGGCTATTAGTTTATCAACGTCTTTACTCATTGTTTACTACTTTCATAAAGTGATTACGTATAGCTGATTCTGATATTTTAATACCATATTCTTCTCTTAACAATCTGTGTACAACATATGGTTTTATGTTATGTCCAGAAGTTAATCGTTCTATACATCCTTGCCAGAATGGCATTGCTTCATCTGTTATTCTGTCAGCAACTGAACTTGTCTTACCATGTTCAGCTTCCTTCAGAAGTTTATCTATATCTTTCATACTTGTCATTATATATTCATTTATTTAAAATACAAGGTTTAATATGTTGGCGCGATAGCAAAACAGAAACACGAGTGTCCTACCAATGGACGCGAAGTGTTGAAGTTTAGCTAGAGAAGCCAAGATAATCAGAGTGGTGTTCACTATAGGTCACTGTTGACATGATGAATAAAATACCCTGTTGCAAGTTCTCTTTGCACTCTATTCCACTCTAATTATTAATGTAATGCTTAAGCAAAGGAAAGGAACTCTGCCACACTTGCGTGTTGCATTACTCCTTAACTATACTACATTCAGTTTTAATGCATGTTCCTTTACTTCTTCTATGTTCTTAAGGTTAATAATGTTGTATCTTCTAACTAACTTATTTACATCAGCCATTAGATTAAAACCTGAAGTATCACCACGGCCACCAAAGACAGCCATATCTGATACCCATAATCTTCTAGGTGGTTGTTTACCTAACCATTCTAAAGCAGGGCCATCTACAACATTACCATAACCTGAATGCTCATCTAGATACTTTTCAGTTACACGTTTACCATTCTTTGCAATAATACGTAAATCACCTGTATTACTTTTACCATTGTACATAGCAATAGTAACAGCAGGTAACTGCTGCATAACTTCTAAAATATCTTGACCATCAAATGACATAGAACCTGATGCATCAATAAGTATTGTGCCTCCAAGTGCTGTTACTTTCTGTTTAAATATCTTTTTATCTATACAATATCTGTTTATATACTTAGGATTGTAACCAAAGTCAGCTGGTCTGTATGACCTACCATTCTTAAGTCTACTTTGTAAGTTAACAGACAATGGTGGTTGATGCGTAAACATTTCACCCCATTCACCGTGACCATCAGAACTACTATATAATAATTCAGTAATATCATCTCTAGTACGTTGTTCTAAAGAACCACCACCTAACTCATTAGATTCTTGAGCTTCACCTTCGCCTTCTCCTTCTTGTTGCGAAGATGTAGGTTTTGGTGCTGGTTTATATACTTCATCATGCTCAGGTTTATCTCTGAACATATCAAGTATTTTACTTAGTGGTTCTGCATACTTTTGTACTTTACGATAACTAATAGTTTGACCCCAGCTATGATTAGTAATATTATGCATAAATTTAGTAATAACTCTTTGTGCATACATAATTTGATTTTTACGAAAATCAGTAACATTAGGGTCATTTCGTATCATGTCAAAACATGATGACATAACAATCCATTCATCATTATATTTATATCTATCATACTTACGGTCAGGGTCATTATCTGGTACTCGCCATCTACTAGCTAGACCCATAAGTATTATTTCTGCAATACCTGACTCATAAACTAATTTCATAGTTTTTTGTTGTATTACATCTAAACACTCTGATGGCTCAGATAATGCAAGTTTGTTCTCATGTAAAAGATGGTTAACTCTAACTTCTTCTAGTACATGAACAGCTTCTGCACGTACACCTGGTTTTAGCTTACCCATAGTCTTTGGACTCCACTTAGCATGACCAAGTTCATGTCTACGTATCATACGACTATGATTGATACCACATTCCTCGCACTCTCTATCGAGTGGAACTGTCATCTGTCTGTTGAGATTGTCTGTAGAACCATCGGGACTGTTGTTAACAGTACCTACTACTTCCCATTTCTCACCAGTAACAATTTCTGGATATGGATAAGCTTTACTGTTAGGCACGTGCTAATGTAACAGCGTCTATCAATTCTTCTGCTTTTTCTGCAAAGATTAATTGTGCTGCTATTTCTGGAGTAAAGCCATTAGCTTGTAAGTTAAAGAACTCTGTCCATGCACGTACTGAAATACGTTCTTCATCATCCTCTACTAATGTTGTATCATTAATTACACCATGCCACTCATCTGGAAATTTTTCCATTGCTTTAGGGTGTATACTGTCAACATATATTTTTACAGGAAATCTGTCTTTCAAAGCCAATGGTAATGACTCTGGTGGACTGTTAGTTGTAGCTACGACTTGAAAGCCGTCAGCTGGTTTAACTGTCTCCTTTGTATCGTTATTTAATGTCAACATTGCTATTTCTTGGTCGTCAAGAATAGCATGTAGAAACGTCATTGCATCTGGTGATGCATGGTCTATCTCGTTAATTACAAGACGACCACCATTTTTCCATGATTGTATTGCAATACCGTCATGCCACTCAAAAGTACCTGTAGTAGATGGTTTGTAAAAACCTTCTAAGTTTGCACTAGCAGTGTCTTCTGTCATAGTTATTTGATAGATATTATCTATTTCTTTTTCTGCTGATTTACTATACGCTTTAGGCGTATTAGTTTTAACAGCACTGTATGTTTTACCTGTACCAGGTGGGCCATAAAGTAATACTCTACGGCTATTGCCCAATACAGATTCTACTAATTCCCAGCAATCTTTTGCCATGATTAGCTCCTTTCGTATCTGTATTTATTCCTTAGTATCTCTAAGAAAATCTTCTATTTCGTCACTCATGTGATTTGTATGCTTAATAACAGCATTTTCTGTAAGTGTATTAAGCTCATCTTCGTCATCAATTAAGCTAGCTTGTATAGCTGTTGGCTCTAACAATATCCAGTCTGAAAACAAACCTTTATCATCAAGAAATTCAGCAAATTTAAGCACTGTTTCTTTATCAAATTCGTCTTCATCAGGTAGAATACCTGGGTATCTAGTCATTGTTTCTGCTTTAACAACAGTGTCAATTTTGATAGCTCTAGCAATAGCTTGTTCTAATGAACTTGCTTCTACTTCGTATCGATTAGCTATACCATTTTCTATATCTAGTTCTTTATCATCATCTATTTTTTCAAACACTTGTTGTCTGAAATATGATATTTGTACTTGATACTTTTTTAATGGTTTGTTTTGAACCTTAATTAAGTGTCCATGCATAATATTCCTTTCGTTGCTCTGCGACAGAGAGTAACGGAAGGAATGCATATAACATTCCTCCCATACTCAATGCTATCTTACACAGGGCATTATGTATTTTATAGATAGCTCGTAACACACTTCTGATATACAAAACAATGCATTATTTTATATATCTCATACATACACTTCCAGTTTCTCACAGTATGTAAATGTGTTACAAGCTACGTACAATGTGTTTTTTATCCTATGGATTACCTTGTATACTTAGGCAACACATTAGTAGCTCGTTTACAAGCGTGGGCTTTCGACCACA
>Ga0181399_1000709_pt1 | contig 12136 bp, 16 predicted proteins | sample 22SPOviralmetaG_FD_130128 | JGI IMG/M metagenome (GOLD analysis project Ga0181399, IMG submission 130128) | Marine viral communities from the oligotrophic San Pedro Time Series (SPOT) site, San Pedro Channel, CA, USA - 22 SPOT_SRF_2011-05-21 | ecosystem: Environmental > Aquatic > Marine > Strait...
AGTCTGTAGCAATAACAATTTCATCGAAAACTGTTCCTGCCTTGAATAGTTGTACTTTACACTTCATGCGATTTGCTCAATAAATGCGTTAAGGATGGTTTTGTTTGTCATTTTAGAACCCATGTGCTTTTTAAATGCACGGGAGAGTTCTGCTTTGGTAGCAACTTCAGACTTTTGTTTTACCTCAAGATCTAAAGTTCCTGCCCCAGTTCCCCTGTCAGGCATATAGAAAGACTCAGTAAATCCAGCTTCATTCTTAATAGAAGCGAAGCGTTGTTTTCTCCACTGATGGTCAATCGCACCTAGATCTGTGTAGGGAAGACTGCGAACTACTTTGGTAAGTTCTGATTTGGAACAGATACGAATACCGATCCAGTTGTAATCAGTGATCTCACGATAGAAACTTACAATCTCTCTTGTAGTTTCATAAGGACTGGGACTGAGTTTACGTGTGTATCCAGTTCTAGGATCCTTAAGGAAGAATACTTTATGGTGATGATGACAAAGATAGTTAGAACGATAATCATCATCACACCGATTCAATTCAGGAGCATAAGCAGATAGGTAAGTCATCGGGTTTGCCTCACCATCAGTCAAAGCAACAACATTTACTTTGACAACATTCTCAACTCGTTTGAGTTTAGAAACTAACTCACGAGTACAAAGAACTGCTTCTGCTAAAGGAGTGCCACCCAAATTATAATCTCGGTAACTAGTAAGTCTCCATCCATTGAAAGAGAAGACTTGCAGAAAAATAAGTTTCATAGACTTCTCAAGAGAACGAGCGTTCTGACGAGAAGAGAAAAGTTCTAGAAGTCTAAAGTCAGTAGTAGAAGAAAGAACATTCTCAGTTTGTTCAAAAGCAGGATGAGATGCTGAATCAGATCTATAGTAAGAATGAATACCACTTTGGAATGCATATACACGGAAAGGAATACCTGCTTTCCTACAGAACCAAACCAGATTATAAGTCTGCTTCAGAGTATCCAGAATGACATCTGCCATAGAACCAGACCAGTCAAGATACATAATCAACCCATGATTTTTACCATCAGGAGTGATTGTCATCTTCTTAAAGATGTCATCAGTAAGTTTGTACTTGTATAAAGAGTTGGTATCAATGACTCCAGTTTTTGCAACTGCTACTCGCTTATAATCATCAGCAGACTTTTTCATCTCAAACTGTTTAACTAAGTAGTTAACAGATTTTTGAGCAGATTTTTTATACTCAATGTACTTATCTTCAGTGAATGTAACATGTTGATCTGTATAAGTATTAACTTCTTCATCAGGATCTATCCTTCCATAGAACCACTTATCTAAACTTTTTTGAATTTCATCAAAAGGAACAACACACTTATCAACATCTACTTCAGGAAGAGACAGATATACCCATTCTTTTGCGTTATCATCTACGAGAGTTTGGAGAGCTTCTTGTAAAGCAGCGTCAGTAATAGACTCGGTTTCATTTATAGAACTCCCACCATAAGAATATGAAGGAGTGTCTAGATCAGAATCCTGATCAATATCTTCACGCCATTCACCCTCGCGTCTTGCTGCCTCTTCAAGCATTTCTTCGTGAGTCATTTCACCTTCTGATTCACCACCTTCATTGGTAACCATCTCATGCTCATCTGCAGCAGATTCACCATTCATAGATATCGCTTCAAGTTCTTTCTGTCGCTGCTTTTCAGTAGCATACCCATATAGTTCTATTGCTAATTGAGTAACGTCATCAAAGGTTGTGGTCTTATTAGTACGCTCAACCCAAACCATTTCCTCTTCTGTAAAGGGAACCTGAGCATTACCTTTGTAGTAAAGATTGATACGATCAATCAAAGCAAGTGATGATATCTCTTCTGCACAGACTCCAAAGAAATCATCATTCCATAACTCTTTGTATCCAACAAAGAAAGATTTACGAAGACCAGGATAAGTCACCTTCATCATACGTTCGATACGTGCATCCTCTAGAACATTCACAAATGCCTTAGGAGCAGGTCCGAAGTCTTCATTAGGAGTATATAGCGCATGCCCCACCTCATGCCCTACCAGAAGGTCATAGACGGTGTTAGAAGCAGTCTTCCAGATAGGAAGGATCAACAGACGTTTATCTACGTCAAAGCATGCGGTACTAACCTTACGATGCTCTACGGTGAGGTTCTCAGTAGCAAGGAGTTTGGCAAGAGTACCCTTGACTTCCTGGTTGATCATGGAGTTCTTTGTTTGTTTGATTTTAGTATAGCACTGTCGTCAAGGTGTGGGGACACTACTGTGCCACTTTGGTTACTGTCCCAATCAAGAATCATCTGACATTTTTGAGAAATCATTAATCTTTTCAAACTTAATGGTTCGTAAAAATTTATCTACTAAGATTTCACCCTTATGACTGATAACAAATAGATTTGTATTTGTACCAAGGCTACGAAGAATAGAAAGAAGTTCTGCTGTTGCTGAAGAATCGAGCGAACTATCAAACACCTAATCCAATATCAATAGATTGGTAGCAACACTGTTCTTCATTCTAGCAACCTCTCTCCATGTGAATAGAAGTGCTAGGTCAATCTTCTGTTTCTCACCCTCTGAAAAAGATGAATACGAAAACTCATCCCTGAATCTACTTTTAATAACTTCACTAAACTCTTCGTCGAGAGTAAAGTTAACAAAAAAGTCCATGCTTTGGAGATATTTATTAATTAAATTATTGAAGATGGGTATATATTTTTTAATGATCTGACTTTTGATACCAGAATCTTTTAACAGATTTGACACTACTTGATACTCAGCAAGAGTTTTACGAACCTCACCACATTCTTTTGTGGTTTGATCAAATTGCTTTTCAAGTCCTGTAAGAGTTTCAACTTCAGCATCAATGTTAGGAGTATTAGTTAGAAGATCAGTAAGTTCTTTTTGGGTTCCTAAATTTTCAAATTCTAAACGAACAACTTCCTTATCGGTACGAGTAATCCTAGTGCGAAGTTCAAAAGATTTTTTAGAAATTGTTTCCATATGTTCAATAACAGAAACGGAATCACCAATCTTATCTGTCAATCCTTTGAATTCTTTACTGAGATTCTTACCTTTAACTTCTAAGGCACCCACCATAGCAAACTTAAAATTCTTATCAATGTCTTGCTGGCAGGTAGGACATTCATCATTAACTTTGAAGAACTTCAGTTGTTTTGCTGCGCTCTTTAGTTCTGAATTAACATCAGACTGAGACTGCCTAAGTTCATTCAATAAGTCTCGTTGTTCTTCAATACCTTCTAGGAGATTATCACCAATCTCATCAAGCTCTTTAGAATACTTTTCCTTATTAAGAACTTGCTCATCAATTCTTTCTTGATTCAGCAATATTCTTTGCTGCTTTTCCTTCTGTCTAGTTTCATTAACCTCTTGTAGAGACGAGATTAACTTCCTTTGAGACTGCACTCTTTCTTCTGCACTATGAACTAAATGATCACAATCCTTACTCTGAGCAAGAGAAGTACGGACACGATCTTTCAGCAAAGCATTCATGTTTGAGAAGATGTTGATGTCAAGTAGATCTTCAATAACTTCTCTCCTGTGACTGGCAGAGAGTTGCATGAAGGGGACAAAAGTTGATGATCCGAGTATAACAACTTGAGTGAATGATTTGAAATTGAGTTTGAGGACTGTCTGCTCCAAATATTTTTGCGTGTCCTTCGTGGCAGCATCCTGATCAACCAGTTTGTCATTACGATAAAGTTCAAATACATTAGGTTTAATTCCTCGGAACACTCGATAAGTATCATTACCAATAGAGAAAGTAACTTCTACTTTGAGTCCCTTTTCATTGATACTGTTAACTAGTTGTCCCTTATTAATCTTACGAAAGGGTTTGTTAAACAAAGCAAAGCACAGAGCATCTAACATAGTAGATTTCCCTGCGCCATTAGTACCAACTACTAAGGTTGATTGCGATTCGTTTAATTCAATTTCAGTCCAGTGGTCACCTGTCGAAAGAAAATTCTTCCAACGAATAGTTTCAAATGTAATCATGTTATGGTGGAATTACAAGGTCGTCTTTTGTTACAATCGAATATTGATACCCATAGTTGTTGCAGTTAATTGCAATAACTTCACGATCAACTTCCATAATTTCTAATTCATCTTCATAATCATCGGCAACTAATTGTGCAACATATCTCTGAGCGTCTTCTTCTTGCTCAAAGATATGAACGACTTTTTTATCGTAATTGTCTGTCGTGGCATAAATGCCACCGCTAGCAGTATCCGTTAAGATAAACATTAGAGTTCTGAAGCTTCGATGTATAAAGATCGCATAACAGTTTTAATGTTGTTCTTATCAACTTTTAAATCAATCTCATCTATGTAGTTATCCAGGAGGGTTAAAGTGTCTTCGGTTTCCAGAACCGCGTCACCATTCTCCAGTTCAACACTAAGATCTTCAATGATTTTTAGATCAGCAAGTCCTAGATCTTGCAGTTGTCTTACTGCATAATCAAACTTGGTATAATCTCCTTTGCTTTCGACAATTAGTTTGACAAATGATCCTTTGAGTTCGTTCTCATCTGGTATAGAAACTCCACCATTATAGTAGAGTTTGTGGAAAGTGTCAAAGGGATTTCTATAAAATGTTGTCTTAAGTGTTTTGGTATCAAATACATGGAATCCTCTCTTAGACCCATAGTCATTCCAGTAAAGTTGATAAGGGTTACCAAGATAATAAACATTGTCACGATTTGATTTAGCGTGGTAATGTCCGCTGAACACCTTCTTAAACTTTCCAAACATAGAATGATCCATTCCATGATTCATCACATGACCAGGATGAGCCTCAAACCCATTGAGTTCAAGATGCCCCATAGCAACAGGAGCATTACTTTCTACAACTGCTTTAAGAGACTGCTCTCTATTCTCATCACATATCCAAGGCAGGAGAAGTATAGAAGTGCCATCAATATCAATAGTGGTAGGTGCATCATGTATCGTGATGTTTCCATATTCACCAAGCAATTCATTTGGGGCATTAACCCGTAAAGTATTTTTGTAGTAAATATCATGATTGCCTACAAGCATGTGCATCGACACACCCATCTCTTCAAGAGGATTAAACCACATATCTTTTGCCGCATCTAGCGACATAAAGTTAATTGATCTACGCTTATCAAACGTATCACCCAAACATAAAACAGTATCAATCTTAGATACTTTGATAAAAGGTATTACAATTTCATTGTAGAATTTTCTGTAATGATCTAAAAAATGTTGATTGTCATTACGAACACCAAAGTGTTGGTCAGTGATCAAAAGAACTTTCATACTCGAATTCCAGGAGGAGTAAACTTGCTAGAGCAAATGGATTTAAAGAAAAATGATATAGTCAGTCTTTCCTTAGTTCCAAATGTTTTGGCTCCATGGAAAGCAGTACTGTTAAACATAAGCAATCTATTATACACATTCTCAACTGTTACAGTTTCTTTCCACTTATCAGGTGTAGAGTAGTAATGCTTTTCATACTCTTCATCAGAAACTGGTTGCCCTGTATAGAATCGAACCTTACAATCTTCATCTGCGTTTGAGCGGTTGCCGCCGATTGTTCTGGATTCATATATCGAAGTGCCAGTATCAGGTTCAGGATCTTTGGTTAGATAGATGATCCCACCACAGTGATGATTATCATCTCGATGAATCCATCCTCTATTTTTAATATCGTATTGATCTTCACTATATGGTTCAATCTTTTGGAAACACACCTCAGCGATAAACATATAATTATCTTCTGGGTAGAAAATATTCAATATCTTCTGACAGATTTCCTGATTAAAAACTTCATTGAATGTACTTAATGGCGCAGTACGTTTCCCTGGCCAATTTCCGTTTCCAGGATAAAAGGGTAGCGAGTTTGCATACTCAACTACCCTATCAGGACAATCAAAAAAATTATCTAGAATAAGAGTGGGGTACATCAGCGTTTGCTGTTCATCTCAACACGGGACTTGATATGATTATAGTCTGGATGAGCGTCCCCGTCAACTGTAAAGACGTGATCGTAACCAGATTTTTCTAAGATCTTATCTTTGATATCCATCTGACGTTTTTCTTTTGCAATACGTCTAAGGAATGCATAATAAACAATCTGTGTAAAGTATGCAAATGGATTCCTACTCTTTGCAGGATCAAAGTTATCGATGTACTGAATACAGTTTTCAATACCATCACAGACCATATCATCTTTATACATGTAGTTGATAAAGTTTGGTCTGTATGATAGGTGTGTTGCAATCTTCAAGAAGCAACCACCAATGTAATTATTCACACGAGGTTTTGGCAGACCTTTGATTTCTGCAATTTCAACTTTTTCTTTATACTTGATGATAGCAGCGAGAAACTCTTGGTTATCAACGTAGTGTTGTTTTTTCTTTGGTGAAGTTTTCATATCCTCGTTGGCATTGTTTATATTATAACATACTTGACAATTCTGTCAATTCCAAGTACAATAACACTGTAAGGGTTCAAGGGTTGGTTTAGCTTATATCTTAAACAGTTTCTCAAAAAGAGCACGAGCTTCATTTATTTTTCCTAGGTATCCTGCGGTCTGTTTGATGTCCGCTTGATTCTGGGACATTTTTTTAGATACAACTTCATCACCTAGAATGTATGCTTCATACATTAGTATAACTTCTTTGCTCATAGACGCGACCGTGATGATATCTTTTTCCCTGAGGATAAAGAATTCTTCATCAGACATCTGCATCCATTTTGCAAATCCTACACCACGTACAACTTTTGTTTCACCAATTTCTTTAGTGACGGCATGTACAGAAACAGGATCTTGGAGAAAAACTAAAGTCTCTCCTTCATCCTCGGTGGCAACTGCTTTACCGAGAACTTCTTCACCGTTAACTAATTTGAAAATGCCGTAGAACTCTTCATCATGTTTTGCGTAATTAATCATAAGCTTTTACTTTGACATCTATGATTTCATAATTAAACTTTTCTTCGTTATAGACTTTGACCCTCTCCATCAAGTGGTTGAGTGTATAGTTGTTACCTCTATCGGTAGAGATATCATCAGCAATATCATATAATGTTGCTTGAGATTTATTTTCGCCTTTCCTTAGGACACGACCAATAGATTGTAGGTTGCGAACTCTGGACTTTGAAGGACTTGCGAAGATAACGTTGTGTAGTCTTTTGATGTTAATGCCTGTGGAAAAAGTACCGTATGAAGCAACAATAATTGCATTGTTAGATTGTTCAGTTAGCAATCTAATGTCTTCCCGATCATTGACATCAACCCCACCATGTACAAAATGTACTGGTTTATCTGTATGACTATTTATCATCTCGTAAAGAGGAACCCCATGACGCTCTACATAGTTGAAAAGAATTAAGGTGTTCCCTTCTAGATCACAAGCAAGATTGCGAATAAATTTATTCCTACCCTCATGCTCTACAAGGTATGCGATCTCATCTTGATAACCTTCAAACAGTTTCTCCTCATGTTTTATTAAAACAATCTTCACCTTCAGTTTAGCAACATGTCCTTCCTGCATTAATTGTGCAGTCCGTGTTACTTGTGAGCAACGTCCGAACAATCCTTCTAGTACAAGTTGATTGACGTTTGCACCATCAAGAGTTCCTGTAAATCCAATACGATATTTGCACTCATGCAGTTTAGACATCAACGTAGTCAAAGACTTAGCTTTGAATTGGTGCGCCTCATCCCCGATAACTACGTCGAACCTATCAAACCATTTTCTAGGTTCCTTATAGATCGATTGCCAAGTGGTAATTACCACGCTATGATCCGTATATTTTTCCTGCCCCGCATATATTTTGTGGCAGTCTTTGGTCGCCATCCATCCATATTCTTCAAAGTCTTTATACATCTGCTCGACAAGAGAAGTTGTTGGAACAATGATTAAAACATTTCTGTTAACATTAGTGTGAAATCTAACTAATGCATAAATCATCAGAGACTTTCCAGAAGCTGTAGGTGACAGCAGCAACCTTCTATTATATTTTAGTGCCTCGTATATTGCTTTATATTGATAATCTCTTACCTTCAAACTAGGAGGTAGGTGTAATGATTTTACAAACCCTACAACCGACTTGGGAGTAATCATCCCATTCTCACTTAATGGATGTCCAAAATACTTAGACTCCTCCATCTTATATTCATATCCTTTTTTCTCTGCCCAGTCCATTAAGTAATCTATAAGACCACAATAGATCTCTCCTGTACCTGGTGAGTAAAGACGGATCTTACCATCCCACCCTTTCCAACGGCGTTGCTTCTGCATATACTTCGCAGACTCAACTTCAAAGGTGAAGAAATCTGCCAACTCATAATTGATATGAGGTTCTGCTTCAATTTTTAAATAAACTTCGTTCTTCTTACGAATAAGGAGGTCCATAAAACCATGCTACAATTGACTTACGAGATCCAGAAGTAATAGGGCGAACCCTATGCCATTGATCACCTTGGAAAAAAATTGCAGACCAAGGGTTTAACTTAAAAGTTTTATACCTTGGATCTGCATCTGGTCTATATATCTCTAAATCAAATTCCCCTCCCTCGTAATCATCATTTAAGAAAAGAGTCATACTAATTTTTCTCACCATTCCCCTGACAGGTTTTGGATGTTGATCCACATGCCAGTCGTAAAAATCGCCCTCACCATAGACACCAAACTGTACGGGTTCGATGCCAGCAATATTTAAATTCCAATGCGAAGATCTATTGACAGATTTAACCATACGCAAAAGCATGACCAGAAGATCCTTATCTCCCAACCATGCTACTTCTGAACTTCTTGTAGATCTTCGACTACTATGTAACTGTCCCTTGTCCCAATTTAAATCACCAGAGATTGCATTCCTTACAACTTTTATTGCTTGTCGATTGAATTCAACCTCTTTATAATATAGTCCATAATTCATTAGAAACCACTTTTAAATTTCTCCCATTCAATTGCATTTTTAATTTGAAAATTACGGTTGTTGATTTGCCTCAACACCCCCTCTAAAAATGCTAGAACTGTTTCTATGTAGTCTATTTTAAACTGTAGTTTAATGACATCATCATCGGCATCAATAAACATATAGATCTCTTCTTTAGTAGTTAACTTCAAATCAAAAGGCATCTCCTTATACTTCAAAGCAGGTGCTTTACCTTTGTAGTATAACCATTTTTCTTTTACGGTTTGACGCATTTCCAACTCACGTTCTTTCTTCATCAGTGAGAAGGAATTAAAAAACTCCATATATCTCATATGAAGTTGTGGGATCTTTGTAGATTCTTCGCAGTAGAGATCGTTGTCGATCTTACTATCTTTTTTCCAAAGATCTTGTAGTGTTTCTAGATTCATAACGATACTTAAGTGCTTGCAAATGCCATGCTTGTGCTAAACTCTTAGGTCCATCCTGCAGAAGTTTTCTTTCTTTCGGATCAAGAACCCAATTATCTAGTATATACTGTTTCCATTCTATCATCGTTTTGTCTGACTGTTGTTATTTCTTACTTCAAAGATTGTATATTTGAACGTACATGTTGCTGTAAAATAATCATTATCAGCTCCTGTTACATCAAAGGATAGAGTAGTTAATTCTGAAGGGAACAAACTTTTAAATACTACATCAAAATTGACATTGTTATTATTGTTGAGAATTTGTAGAGTCGCATCTGAATACTTAGGATCCTGAGTCGGATCAAAACGACGCAAGTCTCTCCATGTTTGTCTCTCTGTTAAATTTTGAGGAGTACCCAATGCCCTCATCCAGTTGTGCAGTTCCATATAGTTTCTAAGATCTTCATCCACAATGAATGTGATGGTAAGATCACCATACCTCATGTTTCCCTCAATAGGAATCGGTACTGAACCACGAGTGGGAATACTAACTTCGCCCAAACTCATTGTGGGAATCTCTGCCTTCTGACATAAAAATGATGCCTTTGGTGCCTTATCGAGAATGAAAACAAATCCGATAGGGGAAAGGTAATTTTTATTTGTTAGTTGGTCTTGATACCAGTTTGCCATTTCCTTAGAGTTTGACGTTTTCTACCCAACCAGTTGCGACATACTTATCACCGCTGAGAGGAGGGTTGCCTCTATGTGTGTGAGTAAATCCGCCTGGCCAAATCAATAGTCTTCCTTTGATTGGTTTGTATCTTCTAGAGAGATATAAGAATTCGGTTTCTCCTCCTTCCTGTACATCGTTCAGATACATCATATGCGCCAGAACTCTTCTGGTAGATCCCTGACTAGAATCTTCGCAATGCCAATAATGATATCCTCCAGTTTTAGAAGTCTTCTGGATATTTAAATATGCAGATTGCAATTGATACGATGTTAGACGTTCATACTTTGCTGCATACTCGTTCATCGCTTGATTCAAAACTTGATTGTATCTTTTCAAATACATAGAATTCAAATTTTTATCAACCATGAAAGACTCCATTTCAGGTGGAGCATTAGATTCATCCATAAAATAATCAATTGGAAGACAGGAATCTTTTCTACTGTCTGCTAACTTCTTTCCGTTTTGGACGAAACCACCTCGGTTAAAAGCAACATTGCAATCCTTACAGTTATCAAAGTAGTTAATAAAATCAGCAGGATTGAATTCAGTATCAAAAACACCTATGAAATCCTCAAATTGAATATCGGTTATCATAATATAAATGTGGGTATAGTTATTTAGTACATTCCCTGATCGTGAAGGTAGTGCAGAGCATCTTTCAAACTACCTACATGTTGAATTCCAATAGAGATCTGAGGGTATGACGCACCACATCCAAACTCGTCTTGAAATTGAGTGTTAGTAAAATCCTTATCAACATAGTATGTAATCACTTCGTCAAAAGAGCATGCTTCCAAAAGTGATTTTGCTCTTTCACATTCGATGCACTGATTGCTATAAATGATTGCCTTCATTTTTTCTCCTTGTAGGTGATAGTAATTTGATGATACACTTCATCACGATTGTCACTATTGTAAACACGACAGCGTTTTACATCAGCATCCAATATATTCACAACATTATCTAGTTGTAATTGAGTGACAAACTTTTTAAATCCGTCATCCATCCAAGACTTATTAGATCCTGGTGTGTTAAATCCATCCATTACTCAATACCTTTAGGGAACTCTTCAATCTCAGTCAATTCATAATTCCAGTCTTCCATGACTGTATTCGCGTAGAAACGATCAGAAAGCATTTCGATTTCTTTCTCGGCATACTCTCTGGTGGGTGCTTCCAACCAAATATCTATCACCTTACCAAGTCTAAGTTTCTTGATATCTAACTCAGACAATCGTTTGCTACCATCTCTCACAGCATTGCCAGGAGAGTCATCAACCTGTGATCGTAGTCGGATGAATACTAGTGCTTTAAACTTCATTTTACTTCTCCAATAATCCAAGACCGCATACCATGTGGGGTATCGGTAATTAACTCTTGAGTACGTTCTACCACTTCTTGTGGTACAACTAAACAGAATCCAATACCAAGATTGAATACATTACGCATCTCCTCCTCAGCAATATCTCCTGCCTTCTGGAGTTTGTTGAAGATCTCTGGTCGTTCCCAAGCAGAGTAATCAACATCAACTGTAAGACCTGCTGGAAGGCACCTAGGAAGGTTCTCAGGCAGTCCTCCACCTGTGATGTGTGCCATGCCTAGGATAGGAACTTCGTCTAACAGGTGCTGAATGAGAGGGGCATAGATGGTGGTTGGTGTTAGCAACTCAGGCATCTCTTTGTATTTAATATAGTTTCTCCAGAGCATATCATTGACAAGAGTGTATCCATTACTATGAAGACCACTACTCTCAATACCAATGACTACATCACCTTCTCTAATATTCTGACCATCAACAATCTCATTCTTCTCTACAACACCAGTGCAGAAACCAGCAAGGTCATAGTCAGTTGCTCTGTAATGTTCTGCAGTTTCACCACCTAATAGATCCATTCCAGCAAGTCCGCACCCAGTAACAATTCCATATGCAATCTCACTGACATTATTATCGATTGATTTGGCAGAGATATAATCTAGAAAATATAATGGTTTAGCACCAGAACATATAACGTCATTGACGCACATAGCAACAAGGTCCTGACCAATAGTGGTGTAATCACGAG
>Ga0181399_1000716_pt1 | contig 12090 bp, 11 predicted proteins | sample 22SPOviralmetaG_FD_130128 | JGI IMG/M metagenome (GOLD analysis project Ga0181399, IMG submission 130128) | Marine viral communities from the oligotrophic San Pedro Time Series (SPOT) site, San Pedro Channel, CA, USA - 22 SPOT_SRF_2011-05-21 | ecosystem: Environmental > Aquatic > Marine > Strait...
TATCCGATTCTTCGAACATGAACTTGTCATCGTCGGCGGCGGTCTTCTTCGACGACGTTGATTTACGGTTGGATCGAGGGAATACGTAATTACCCTTTGCTTTTACGGGGGGGACCTTGGCATTCTCGATGCTTTCCTTCAAATCATTGTCTGGGATATCCATGCTTGGAGGCGTATTTACAGTACGTGACCTCTTCGACTTCGGCTCTGGTTCTTGAATCACTTGGGATTCTTCGAGTGGCTCGGGTTCCGGGAGCGGCTGGGATTCTGGGATCGGTGCTGGTGGAGTCTGCAGATTGTCTTCCTCAGACTCGGATTCCTCAACGACTTCCGTCGTGTCGTAGCAGTAATCGTACAGCTTATGGAGCTGCGACGGAAGCTTTTCTTTGGGGGTATCCCCGAAAATGAACATGGGCGGGACGATGTGTTTGATTGTGGCAGGTTGCCAGAACCTTTTCCCATAGTTCGTGAAGACTTCGTGACCAATAGGGATGTCTTGAACGGTCTCGATCGACAGTTTGTGCTGAATGCTGAACCCTATTTCGGCATTGACAAGGTTGCAACTGTCGGGGATGTGGTACAATTCCCCTTTGTGCATCAGTTTCGTACCATCGTTGACAAAGGCACCCGCGCATACCTGAAATGGAAAGATTGTCATCCAGGACGGAGGGACTCTACCTTTGTGCATGGTTAACTTCTTCGTGTAGAACGTGAAGTGGTTGTAGACGGGTGGTTTAGGCCTCGAGGATTCGTGAATGTCGTACCAATGCATGTTGATGGTTGACCCTCTGAGCAGCGGTGCAGTTACGATAAGCCCCTTACCCGCTTCTGGCAAACTGGATCTCTGTACTTCCACAGATCGATGGCGTTTGGTACCGTTCTTGGCCAGATACATGAGTCGGATTTCCCCATACGACGAAATCTCAATGTTGTCAGTGTGACAGTCGAGGCGTTGGACGGCCATGTTTTTGAGCTTGCTGTCGTTCGCTGTCCATATCGGCATAACCTTCAGGTTGCGGTGAGATACCTGCATGACGCGGAAGTAGTCGTCGTTTGACGAGACAATCATGTTTTTGATGTATTTTGAAGCCATTCGGCTGAAATGGAAATGACTGAAATCCGCCCTTCGTCCAGCTGACTGGAAATTTCTGGTCACATTTTCTATGAATTTTCCTTGGAAATTTCTGGTCACATTTTCCTCGGAATTTCTCAGAAATTTCAAAAAAATAGTTCCATAAACACTTCCATTTGTGCTCCATCGTCACTTCCATATTTCCTCCACGACCCGCATTACATGAACATGCCTCCGACACCGACATACACGATCGACAAAATCAAGACACAGCATGTCACGAACGGATACGCTCTAGTACCTACCGACTTCGACAAGCTCAATCGCATTGTCATGAGTGGGTACGAACCGGAGAGATGTCGTAAGGAAGCGTGCGATGCAGTCCTCGAACCCTACGTACCTCTGCGACGCATTATGCAGAAATTCACGGAACAAGAGATGGATGGACACCTGCAAGTCTCGTACAAACGTAAGTCGGTGGACACTTCCGCATCCCAAGCCCGCGCCGACGACCATGACCGTGCCTACGCGGACAGATGCATATCTGCCGGTAGCATGAAACGAGAAGTCCGGGCGGCGATGTATCACGGAACTCTGGTTGACTTCGACCAATGTTCGTCCCACCAGTCCCTGATACTGTCTGCTCTGAAGGCTGACCCTGAGGAACCCTGTCACGAATGGATAGAGCGGTACGTCAAGAACAAGAAACACGAGCGACAGCGCATTGCCGACACCTTCTTCAACGGAGACATGGCAAAATCCAAGTTGCTGTTCCAGTGCATTACGTTCGGTGGCAAGACAACGATCCGAGACCCTCTTGTTCAGGGGTTGGTTACTGAATTTGAGTCTTTCACTGAGAGCGTCGTCCGAAACAATCCTCGTTGTGTACCCGTGATCAAACGTCGAGTCAAGAACAAGAATGCGGCTGAAATCAAAAAGGCGATCGAGTCTCTCGGGATATCCGAGGAGTTGGCTTCACAAAAATACGGCAACAAAGATTGGCGCGCTAGCCTGATGAGCCTGTGGTGCCGCAACAAGGAGTCTATGGTCATCGAAGCTGTGCTTGGTTGGGCCATCAGTGTCAACCTGGTTCAGAACCGCCGCTTTGACAATTCATTTGACGGTCTCATGATCCCTGTGGATGACGTTGACCATTTCTTGAAGACCGACACCGTACATTCGACCATGAAGCAGCTGCTGCGCCAGTTCAACAAGGTCGGTACACAGGAAACCGGTTACAATGTCAAGTGGGAAGTCAAAGACATGCAGCCGGAACATGACCTCTTCTGGAAAGAGTACGAGGAGTTCGAGGAGAAAGAGCGTTTGGAATGTCCGAACTACTTCGATCGCGAGGTGTTGTGCAACATGACCTCCACCCAACAGCGGTTTGATTACTTCAACAAGCACTTCCACTACGTTGAGGATCAGCACAAGGTTCTTCATTTCCAGCGCATCTACTTCCGTCGACCGGATGGCTCCGTCATTGACGAACGGAACATCCTTTGGGCGAACTTCCGGGAGCTGATGTCGACGTTTGGTCACCTTCCCTCGGGACATCTCAACGACAAGGGGGTCGATGTGCCTATTGCCAAACTGTGGTTCGACAGCCGCGTACGCTCTCAATATGGCAAAGTGGACGCTTTCCCCTACGCCGGTGTCTTTGACAGCGCCATCTCCAACAGAGTCGGGTGCCCACATATCCTGAACACGTTCATGGGATACCCTCCCGATGTCTGGGAGGATGCTTCTGACACCGAGATGCCTGAGGAGGTCATGTACAACCGGCTCGGACCGTTCTTCCAACTCTCGTCACATCTTGCCGGGTTGGCCTGCTACGACAAACAAACGGGACTCTTCCCGAAACGTGTCGAGCAGTACCCGGTCAATGACCGTATCCAACTGGAACTCATGTTGTACTTCTTCGGAATCCGTGTTGCGTTCCCAGAACAGAACCGTCTGCCCTACTACCTGTGCATCCAGTCGGAATGTGGCACGGGTAAGAACACGCTTCTGGAACCCCTGCGCCGTCTCGTGGGGTCCAACCACTACAAGTGTTCCTCGGACATGGAGGCGTTCTGCGGTGCGCACTCGGAGGGACTCATCTCGAAAATCTTTGCAGTGCTCAACGAAGCGGACATCTCCTCCACTGCCAAAGTCACGAACCGGTTCAAAGAGTTTGTCACTGAAGAGCACCAGACGAGCAATGTCAAGTTCATGCGACCTTTCGAATATGCTGTCTGGGCGGCTATCGTCGTGTTGACCAACAGCAAAATACCCATGCGCATCGAGCCCATGAACAGAGAACGCCGTATCATCCTCTTCAAGAGCAACAACTGGACTGCCAAGCACTGGGGCAACGACATGTGGAGTGGTCTGCACAAGCACTTCAACTCCTTACCTTTCCTCCGTGCCCTGCGCCAGTACTTCACCACCCGCAACTACAAAAGCTTTGACTTCCGCAAAGCCCGTGCTGCCAATCTCAGGCGACCGGCTTACACTCAGTTGGCCTTGCACTTCACGCCTGTGGAAGTTATGTTCGTACGCCACTACATCGAGGCAGGTCTGTTCTCTACAGATTCTTCAAGCGAAGAGAACCCTCGCTTCTGGGAGATGAGTGGATGGGATGCCCTCTGCTCTGTCAGGGTGAAGACCTTCCATGAAATGGCTCGCACCTTCTACTCGGAATGCAACCTGACTTCTGCTGCTACGGAACGCTCTGTGCACGCCTTCACCCAAAAGATTGAAGAACTCGTGGGTGTCAACAAGGACGTTGGATCAGGTCGTGTCAACTACTTCAAAATGGTACCTTCGGTGGTCTACAAGGACTTTATCGATAAGTGTCTGGTGGATACTGACTTGGTTGACGAGGAGTTGGTCGCGGCTTATGAAGTGCACTCCGAAGCTGACCACACTCTGGTGCAACAGTTTGACACCATGACGTCCATATACGAGGCTGAGTAGTGAAAAAAATGATGGTTTTTCGACTTGTGATTAAAAAACGATTTTTCAAGTTTGTCATGTCGGTTATGCTAGGACCTCCTGAACATCAAACGATGTTAAAAAACTTACTTTTTTGTTTTACTCTTAGACTCCATTTCTTCACCTTTTTCACTACTAATATCTTAACCTAAACAAATATATCCATACAATCGACAATCCAAGATGATATTCCATCCCAGACCATGCATTCGTGCAAGAGATGTAACCGAGAGTACCCCATCAGGGAGACGCATAAGACGACCCCGTGTCCGGTTTGTCCGGGAGCCATCCTTTCTCCCACCGATTCAATCCCCCCTTTCAAGTCCACCTACATCAACCAGTCCGATCTCGTCGATGAAAGGATCTATTGGCCCATATACACATGCACAGACTACACTATCAATGCCCAAGAAAGACGACGACGCTCGTATGTGCGATGCAAAGTGTGCTTTCACGTCGCCCGTAAGAGCCACCGACACCACAACGAGCCTTGTATCAGACCACACGAAGACATGCTCAAACACCGGGCTCGGTTTCAGCCGTCTCTTTTGCTGCTTTCGGAACTGCATTGATGTCGTAGACAAAGACGCAGCCCTTGGGGGGGCGATACACGCGGAAGACGGGTTCGTTGCTTAGGGTGGGCATGGGAATGGGCTTGCGTGGATCAGGAGCTGCAGGGTCCTCTGTGGGTTTCGGTTGGTAAGGCATACTGGTCTAATGGTGTATTGGGTTAAACGATTAAAGTATATCAGACACTCTAAACCTTAAATCTACGCTTGTATGAACGCATGTTGGCTTGCCAGGAACGGGACTGTCCCCACAAGATGAAACGGGACAGTGCACCCGCGGTGGTGGGGTCAGACCAGTTTTCGTTGACCTTGTGCCGGGCCAAATAGGCAGCTCGATCTGCATCAGTCTTTTTGGGATTAAGGGCGTAATTGCTGCTAGTGCCAAAGCGAACAGTCTTCGAACGCCCTGAGTCCATTTTGAACTTGGCGACGAAGGCCTTAGGGCCGGAGGGGGTGCGTGTAATGGATTCGAGTTTAGGCATGTTTGCATTATAGGGTTTACTAGACAAGCATTTTATTTCGCTTCCGGTTTCGCCATGGTGGTCAAGACATCGGCACATGTCTTGCTTTCGTCCATGATCTTGACCAATCCAGCCTTCAATTTCGCTTCGGACTGCATCAGTTGGGAGTGCACATTGTTACAGTGCGAGAACAAAGCGGTTGCGGTTTTCTGGTAGTAGTGGACCGTCTCGTTGAGCTCCAGTTCGTACCCATCGCGCTCCTTGGTGACAGCGGCGAGAGCCTCGTTCGCTTCCTTCAACTTTTGCTGCAAGAGGTAAAAATCCAAGTCATGTTTGGCGCGTTCGCACTGCAGCTTGTCGATCTTCGTATTCATGTTAAGGATCATGTCACTGTCCGTCTTTTGCAGTTGGCGCAACGTCTCGATGCTATCGTCCTTCGCACGCATCTCCTCGGTTTTTTCGAGTAGCTCCTTGTTCAGAGCTTCTACCAGTTCGGCGGAGACGTGCGTAGAGGTCTTGACATCAAACTTGGTGTCACCCGTGTCGGCATCGGTGGAGCTCAGGTGGCAACGCAAGGCGGCTTGGAAGCGTTCTTCCATCTGCAGGTCGTCGAGTTCCTCCAGTTCCCCGCGCTCCAACGTCGCTTGGTAAGACAACGAACCGGGATGTACTGACATGTTGTTCGGAGAGAATGAATTGAGAAATGAGAAATGCTGCAGACATGTAGTCCAACAACCAGAAATTTCTAAGAAGCAGAAATTTCCGGAGAAAATCCGGAGAAAACTCCGCAGAAATTTCGGATAAGTCACCGATGTGACACCTCCAAGGGTCATTAATCAATTCACCATGGAATCCGACAAGTCTGAAGAGAAGAAGTCCGTCTACTACTGGGCACTCGTGCGGGAAGTCCTGAAGCACAGTGAGTCCAAACGAATAGAGGAAGCCTTCAATGAATGGTATCACCTCAGTTATGAAGAAGACAAGGAATGTGCCCACCACTGCGTATGCGGCAAAAAGCACATCAAGGAGTTGAACAGACTCCGCAACAGCTCGACGGGTGCCATGCTATTCCCAGTGGGGAGTGTCTGTGTCAAACAGTTCTCACCCAACTTATGGGACAGCTTGCTGAACGCACGTCGCCAGTACAGAAAGGTGACTAAGAGCATAGTCGAAGACAGTCCTCTGAAGATGGACTCCGGGGTCTACAAGGACAGTACGTACGAGGAAATCGGATACAAGGACCCCCAATACGCCATGTACTTGATGAGGTTGAACCTTCTAACAGTGGATGAAAACAACCCCTCGTTTCGTTCGATCAATCTTCGGATCCGCAAGCATCTTCAGAGAGGCATTGATGCATCAAAGAAGTGCATGTTAACTCTCAAATAATATACACAATCTAAAACATAGCCTAACTTGTAAAAAAAAACAGCCCCATGCCCCGCAGAGCCCCTCCCCAACCAACGGTACCGAACCCCAAAGCAGACTCCTATGACCCCAAGGAGGCGATTGACGCCACCGAGACTCAAGACGACACGGCAACCGCAGACGACCCCGACACATCCTCTCAGCAACTCCTGGAAGCCCCTGGAGAGCCCGACTTCGATCAGTTCGATCCCAGTGAACACTTTCCTCAGAACGGTTTCGCATTCGTGGTGGCACCCCGCCGGAGTGGCAAAACCGAACACGTGCTGTCTTGGCTTCGGAAGTTTCACAAAGAGAAACGCTTCACCCACTACTTCCTCATCTCCCAGACCCTGAGCGGGTACGAGGAGAGCATCCCCATGACCTACCAGTTCACCACCTTGGACCACGTGCCGACCATCATCAAGCGCATGCAGGAGGTGGCGAACTACAACAAAGGCCAGGACCGCCAGTCGGACATGGTGCGGTGCTCGGTGTGCCTGATCCTCGATGACATGGTCGGTGATCCGAGAGAGGTGCGCGAGTCCGGTGGTATCCTGCAGAAGATCGCAGTGAACGGACGGCACGTCTGCCGCGAGGACCCGTGCAAGAAGAACGAGATGGCCACGATACTGATCTCCCAGCGCATCACGTTGATTCCGCCGGCGATTCGCAACAACGCTGATGTGATCCTGGCGTCCCGATTGGCTTCCTACATCGAGCGCAAAACCCTGATCGAGAACTACCTGTCCCTGACCTCAGACAAGGAGGGGCTGAAGGAGAGCCGTCGCATCTTTGACCAGATCACTCTGTCGAAGGAGTACCGCTTCATCGCAGTCTCCGTGCACATCGCCAACCGCAAGTCCCATCGGGACTACGTGCACCTGTGCGATGCGGACATCAAAGAGAAGAACAAGCGGCTGTTTGGGTCCGAAGACGACTGGAAGATGGAGAAGCCGGATCTGACGTTCTGATCAAAAAAAATAACTGCACCTGAACAACAATACCACAACACCTCGACCCTACCAAAGACATGACCGTCCTCAAGCAGCACCAGAGCCACATTCGGCACAAGCAGCACATCCAATCAGCGACCAATGACACAGACCACGGAGGAGTAGCCCGTCCAAAAGCAGACCGCTTCGGTTATTACGCAAACAACAGCGGCTACAGCACATACCTTTCCGGGCACGAGCGCGACAAGTATGTCTCCACAACCCGCAAGTTCGACTCGTACGACAAGAGTCACGGGCTCTCGTTCATGGACAAGAAGGCCGAAGACATTGACCAAGCGGCCGGCACCGAGAAGGAATCGACTGGAGCTACCGGAGTGGCCGTGTCGGCACCGGTGGTGGAAGAGTACTCCATCGACAACCGGTCCCGGGAGCAGCAGCGCCTTGTCTCGGCCATGCAAAAAAAAGGCAACCTACTGTAAACCCCAATGCGCCGCTACAAGTACTTCGATACCGGCCTCACCCCGCCTCCAGCAGGCGAAGGCACCTCTCGAGCTCGTAAGGAGCTGTCTCGCCAACCTACTGTCAAGGGCCGCCGCACCACTGGTCCACTTATTCCAAAGAGTCACCGACTGGTGGGCAAGTCCTTCATCTCCGCTCACAAACAAGTTGAAAAAAAACCCGCTACTAAAACCAAACCCGTCAAACCACCAACCTACAACAGCCTCCGACTCACCAACAATGATATTCGATACCGAACAAGTCAACAAGCGCCAGGGGCGGGACGGGATGACCGGCATCCGCTACTCCAAAAAGCCCACCGCCACCGTACCGCCAAACAAGACCATGATGGCCCGAGCTCCCGACGTCGACACGGACAAGATCACCAAGGTAACCAACACCACAAAGGCCAACCGTTTCCGGGAGGAAGTCGTCGAAAGACAGCGGTTCATCGACGGAAAACCAAGCCTCGCCGGTAAGCGCAACGTGTCCGAGTTCGAGGACCGCCAGCAGCTGCGCTTCGACCCCGTGGAGCAGTACAACAAGAACAAGTCCGGTCATTCCACGTACGACTCTGGCAGACACCAGTCCGGTACCCGCGGAGACCAGGCGTTCATGAAAGGCGGTACCAATCTTCCCGAAGGCCGTGGCAAATTTACCTCACTAGAACGACAAGACCCGTACCTGCTTAAACTTCCCGCCGCCATCAAGATCCGTCAATGACCAACTGGAGTGAGTTGTCTCTGTTCGTGGGAGCTGTGTCCGCCAGCATTGCCTCCCTTGTACTTGCCGTCCAAAAGAGCAAGTGCACCACTATCAACTGCGGCTGCGTCAACTGTGAGCGAGACCTGTCAACGCCTCCACCCCTGGACACCGATCCCGAACTGACGGCAGCTTCTCGCGATGCCCCCGTAGACCTAAAGCAACTCGAAGCCGGGTTGCGCCGCATATAATCTCTAGCATGTACTTCAACAAACCTATATCAACACTGTACACTTCTCAACGCGTTTTTTCAAAAAATGGTACTCCTGCACTTCGACATCGAAGCCACGGCAACACCTACCAACATTGCCAATATCAGATTGTCCCAAGCGTATGAGGCACAGGAGATTTGCCTGAAAAAGACTGTGCTGGTACGCTACGCAAAAGCAACGACAAGCACAAACCCTCCTTTGAACAACTGTCGGCACATGGTGTACGTACAGTTCCCGTTCACGACCCATGAACACGTGGGTGCAAACCATCAAGTTTCACGAATCCCTGTCTCGATGGATCCCAGTGTGAAGCGCACCGAATCCGATTGCAATGTTCGCTTCTATGCCAACGAGATCCAACATGGGTTCTCTGTGACACTGTGGTCCGACCCAGCCTGCACAGTACCCATGATGTTGGCACGACAAGCCAGTCCAGCTGGCACTGACTCCTACATCACAGATTTGCACATGATTTTTGAACTCGAACACGCGGATCTTATGGCATAGTTTTCTGTGTCTGTACATTACATCACATACAATTAACCTTTACCAACAAAAATTTACAACATGGCATTTTTCCTGGGAGCTATGACGGCAGAGGCACTCGGCCTCGAAGTAGGTTCGGCGCTTGCTGGAGTCGGTTCCGAACTGCTTGCATGGCTGCCTGTTGCGGCGAACACCAAATTCGACAAAAAAGCGTACACCGATCTAAAGGACCATCCAGTGGACACGTTGGTAGACGCAGGTGAAGTGCTGGGAGTGTCTATGTTTCGAGGTGCGTTTGACCCCATCGGCTCGGCCGTAGACACAGTAAAGGGTACAGATACGTACATCGAACACAACCGCAATTACACAGTGGGAGAGGCTGCAGTGGCTGTTGCAGTGGATGCCGCTTTTGGAGGTGTGGGTACGCAGACACTGGCTAGCGGGATGAAGTCTACAGTGTTGCTGGGGGATCGGGCAGTCGCTGAAGTAGCGGAACAAGAGGTGGCCGGTGATGTAGTGAAGACGACGGCGCCGTCTACAGAAATACCGCCGAATCGAGCGGATCCCCGATTCTACGAAGAACGGCTACAGCCTGAGCCTGCAGAAGCACCGAGGGCCGATCCTCGTATCTACGAAGAACGAGCGCGTCTTGACCCTTTGGGAACGGATGTCGAAACGACTCGAATCTCCAGACCATCCGGGAGCGACGGTTCAGGAGTTCCAGACAGTCACCACGTGGTCCGACAGGCTGCTGCTGATGCATACCTCAGTCCCGAAACTCGCACCGACATTGGAGATCATGTATATGATGCCGAGTTGAGCACGCCGGAGACAGCAGTGTACCACAACCACACCACTGAGCAGACGGTGGTGGCACATCGTGGCAGTACCGACCTACAGCAAGACTGGCTGGCGTCAAACCCAAGTATCCTCACGGGATCACAGCATAGTGACCCCAGATTCGTTAGATCTATGGATTTAGTCGAAGAGGCTCACAATCGGCACAACTACGATGTGGTCACCACGGGTCACTCACTTGGAGGTTCGATCACCATGTCATCCGCATACAAATACGCCGCGGCGCCATGGATGCAAGAGGCGGTGGCTTTTAATCCACAACTGATAGCGACAAACCATCCCTTCCAAGACCCACAGCTAACAGCGGCAGCCGACAAGATCACGACGGTGCACAGCGTAGTTGGTGATCCTGCCTCAGCACAGTCTCCAGCGTTTGGAAACTTGATCAGACACGACGTTCCCTTTCAGCCGATGGTATCCAAGCATAACATGAGTTCTTTCTACAAGGAAGGGCGGACTTCGAACACGTACACCGATTTTGTTGCCAAAAACGTGACCCAGACGGCGGCCAACAAAGTGGTCGAACAATTCCACACTCCGACAGTGGGCATGCTGCTTGGACTCTCGAAGCTCAGTGAGTTGCAAGAGCAGAAGCGCATCGAGCCCGCCACAAATAATCAGGTGGTTCACCTGGACTCCGACGCGGACGGTGTCGATGTGTACGGGATAGGATCTGGGTCAGCCAGTGGTTTCAAAGACATGTACGTGAACATCCGACCCAGTGCAACGTCGATGCCCGGCATGACACCCGCCTCGTACAAAAACACCGTGCACCGGGCTCAGCAGAAAACTGAACAGACCATGAAAAGTCACCCTTCCAGTCGAATCCACCTAGGAGGTATGGGATTAGGCGGGCACGTTGCTGCACACGTTATGCAGAACCTAGGACACCTCAACCAGGTCGTGTCTGGTGTAGCCCTCAACCCCGGAAGAGCGGCTCTCAGCGGCATTGCTGCAATGACTCATCTGGACCGGACAGGGATTCTCAACAAACTGATCACCGTGTCCCCACAGGCGCACGCCGAACATGGGGCAGCGGCCGCTCAAGGAACACATCTGGTTTTTGGACCGAGTGGTCTCCGAGAGGTGGTCAACACTGCTCGCCAACAGATCAGGCAGTCTGCGATGCCCGAGTTACTCCAGGAAACACTCCGGGAGCACAACCAACTGAACCCGGTGTCCACCAAGCCTATCGGCACGTACACCGAACCACCACCACCCCAACAGTACGAACACGAACCCGATCCAGAACTGAAGGAAGATGTACTGCAGGCTGTTCTTGAAAACCTGCCAGAGTCCCACATAATGCGGTTGCCCGCAGAAGACATGTACGAAATATTATCTCTCTAACACAGCAACCACCTAAAAAGTAACTTTCCTCACTCCCGCAACACAACCAATTACACGATGTCGAACCCAATCCTCTCGTCGAACCAGTCCTCCGCTGTAGTGGCCACTATCAATGAATCCACTACAAAAAACCCATGGGTGTACAACGAGACGGATCGCCTGACTGTGCCCCACGCGCTCCAGCTGCTGAACATTCAAAGCAGTTCGGGCCAAGCTTCCGCCAACACCACCGTAACATTCGACTTGCCCAAGAATGGTCTACTCCAGCAACTGTTTGTGAAAATCACAGGAGGTACAGCTAAGCATGGTACCGCTGGTAATGTATTCTACAAAAGTACCGACGATAGACATGAGCCTAGCGAAACACAGCGTCGTCTCGGATTTCTGTCTACCATCGCATCTGTACGTCTAACAGCTTCGGGTCGAATTATTGAGAAACTGGACAGACAACAGCTACTTGCCCGCATCGCCGATATGCCTCCA
>Ga0181399_1000718_pt1 | contig 12077 bp, 4 predicted proteins | sample 22SPOviralmetaG_FD_130128 | JGI IMG/M metagenome (GOLD analysis project Ga0181399, IMG submission 130128) | Marine viral communities from the oligotrophic San Pedro Time Series (SPOT) site, San Pedro Channel, CA, USA - 22 SPOT_SRF_2011-05-21 | ecosystem: Environmental > Aquatic > Marine > Strait...
AGAAAAAATCAGTCGAAATTAATTTGTAAAATATAGTATATGATAGGGTATTGTCCATTAGACGAAGATCCTATTGAAAGGCCGAGACCTTCACGAGAAGTATCAGTCCCAGTCCAGGAGAAAGTTAAAAATTCTACTGGTAGAGGAGAAGATACGGAGTGTAATTATGTTGTTTTGTTCTTTATTGCGGGTGTTATCGCTTTAGCAATCATGGACACGCTCCCATCACGAAAGTAAGTAAACAAAACTTTCTACCATTCTGACATTTTCCAGAATGGTAAAAATAATTATTTTAGTTGTTCAGGAATGACGAATCCATCATCGTCAGTCCAGCTTGTATCGTACATGTGTTTATCTTTTCTTTCACCTATAACTAACCAACTAACGGTTGCGGTAGAAGATGTGTTTTGACATGATATTGTAAGTATGTTTCCAGATACGGAACCCTTCACTGCGTCCCAATCGGATTCGTTTGATGTAAAACATTGAACGTTTCTATTCAGTGCTTCAAATGTACCACTTGTCATTTTAGAAACAGTATCTAAGTTTATAGAAGCACTCCCGTTTTCTAGTTCAACTTTACCTCTGTATATGAGATCAGCTTGTGGACCTTCTATGAAAGAATGGTATAGACAATGTGTATTACTCATAATTGCAAGTGGGTGATCTATTTTGAAGGAACCACTACCTTTTGATAACGTACCTGTACAGTTAATATTACCAACAACATCTAAAGGGTGAGCCGGACTTATCGTTCCTATACCGATGTTCCCAGTATTATAATATATGTCTGTGGTTGACACCACATTAAATTTTAATTCACCAATTCTCAAGGAACCAGGACCAGGACCTGAGCCACCACCAGTTCTTTCAACAGATAGTCTAAAATATGAATACGCGACTGAGTTACTAAACGAGATAGTTGTATATTGTCCATCGGTATATGTTTGTCCCGTAAAGCTATGTATTAAACTCCACGTCGAACCATTCGTACTTCCCAAAATTTTACCCTCGGTCGGAGCGTTCGCACTTCTAAAATTCTGAGGTGCAATTTTTATTGAATATATGGTTATACTCGTTGGAACCTGTAACTGTATCCACTGACCCCATGACTGCGAGCTTCCGTCATATGTTGTGTAACTATTACCATCATAAGTTCCAGTCGGAGACCCGGTATACGACCACTCACTATCCATCCACGATTCTGCCCCTATGACATTATTAAATGCGTAATACGCATCGGATCCACTAGAATTACTATTGGCCGATGCTACATATCCACCCGAACTTGCGGAAGTCATCGTAACAGTTGGATGTGATTCTGTACCTAATGACCAAAATTTATTAGTCCAAGACATTGCACCTCCTCCACTTGATGTGAGTACATGTCCACTCGTCCCCGAGGAACCATTTGCACGTAAACCACCTGTTACATTTATATCACCCGTAACATCTAATGAGTGCGATGGGTTAGTATTTAATATACCAATTTTACCTGTATTATCAATTTTTAGTTTCTGTGTATATGTAACTTCCTTGGCTTTAATCCTAATAGCATTAATTGTCATCCTACTATCGAGTGGGGGACCACTTGCGTCTGTAAGGTCTTGGCTTCCAGAATTAGAATGAATAACAATAAGAAAGGTATTATATGGGTCGTCGACACTTGCATCTATGGTTCTTGTAAACATATTGTTCCAACTATTATCAGACCCCCAATTATAATTTTGAAACCTCCTTTCTTTGATAACATTATATGTTACACCACCATCGTTAGTACCAAAAAAGGTAAAAGCTCTCGGTAAATGATATCTATCTACAACATAAAAGTCTAATTCTTCAACAATTACACGTTCCGGTATAGTAAATTCTAACCATTCACCTGTAAATCCTGGTACTTTTTCTGCAACATCTAGGTAGTAGGTTGTATTGGGAAGGTACCTACCAATATCACCAAAAGTATAGTCACCAGTATCGACTCCATCCCATACCTGATAACTCCGATAACTTCCATAAATCCAACCGTAATGGTAATAAACCGGGTAATTGGCATTGTAAGAAGCTCGCAGTGCAAAACGCGTATAAGTCGATGTTACAAGTCGCGGTTCGGATTCTGAAATGTCCGAATTTGTCAAAGAAACTTGTGGGTATGTAAGGGAGGATCCGACCACGGCTTCCCCCCAATATGAAGATGATGAGGCTGATCCATAATTGTTAAGTTTAGGTGAATATGCCAAATTAACGTGATCAAGGCCTATACCCGTCAATGATGTACCTGGACCTATAAATCCATATCTAGACTTAATTTTTCCTACTACATCTAGAGCTTCAGATGGTAAAACCGACGCACTAAGGTTTATACCTAAAGTAGCAGTACCACTTGAGTCTTGCTGCATCTTAATCGATGTATTATCTATTGTTCTATCATCTCCCGGATTTAAGTCAAAGCATACCTGACTAGATTTTAATCGTATTCTATCTGGACCCGGTTCTATTTCACCTGCTGTTTCATTATAGATATTGTCATGATCAAAACCATCACCACCTTTATATAGTAACAGTTCAGATTTTTCAAGATTTTCATAAACACGGTTTTCTATAACTGAAAATTCATATCTATTATCTCCTTTTGTACCACCAAAGTATATACTTTTACGAGATGTATCTGAATTATCGTTTGCACCTATAGATATACCAGTTCCCTGAATATATCCTCCAACCGTTACGTTACCTTTAACAACCATAGACTGAGCGATATTGTATACCCAAACATTTGATCCACCTGTATCAACCTGACTATCCGAACCAGCTACTGTTGTCGTTGCACCCCCTATATATGTTATATTATTTACACTAAACTCATTTGGTCTAAGACCACCAGAAGGAGGTGTAATTATAGAGTAATGGTGTTCAGATTTTCCTATAGCTATCATTTCACCTTCACCATCAACAGATATGGATTCTCCTAATAAATGCAGAGTCATTACGTACACATTACTATTTACGTTATAATTCAATACTTCAATAGTTTCGTTTGGAAATATTACCCAATTATCACCATTCCAATCGAATACATTAACAATACCACTATTGTTTGATGGTTCTATAACTGAGATCCATACAACACCAGCTTTACATCCAGAAATTATACGCCTACCCGAACCATCAAAACGTGTAGACCATCCCTGTAATATATATTTTTTGAATCCGTTTATATGTTGACTATAATCATCTAAACCCATTCCTTTCCATACACCATTAATCGGATCCCAATCGAATGTTAATATTCTTCCCGCCAATTCGATACGATCATCTGATTCAGGTAGCGAACCGTAATTAGCAGGAGCACCTGCTAATATACGCGTACCCGCCCTGTTTATATCTACAGATGTGCCAACTGCATCACCCCATCTAATTTTTGTAGGGTAAAAATCGTGATTGCGACTTCCACCGTTAATACCAGTTATACCTATAATAGGTGTTATAGAAACATTACTGGTCCAGGTCGTACCACCAGATAAAACAGAAACATTATCGTAAACATGTGCATTACCTGTATGAAAAGCCGACGTCGTTTCCTGATCAATTACAGACCATATATTTCTGAACGATGGTTCGCCTATGATTATCTTATCACCTATATCCGTTATACCTAATGAAAATCCAAAATAAAAACCTTTCCACGAAGGCTGTATGACACTACTTGATAAAGGTGATGAAGGTGAATCTAATGTTTGCTGCAAAGTATAGTTTGAACCATTCCATTTGTATATATAAACTTTACCTTCTGATACAGGTGTATTATAATAATTAATATCCACTGTTGGATAAGTTCCACTGCCTGTATCGAAGGCGGGTGCTGTTCCGTTTTGTAGTGTTAACGTATTATAGAAAGGTGCACCAACGACTAATATGTTACCATCGTATTGTGATAATGCAACGGAGTGTCCAAATCCTCCCGTTTGTGATACTTGAGAACCTCTCTGTGTCCATCCGTTACCTGAACTATCTTTAGTAAATACACGAGCATAACCTGTTATATTACTTACAGAGCCAAACCATGTTCCGGGTGCACCTACAGCTACCATATCTGCATTATCCGTTCCGTCGAGGGATCTACCAAAATCTTCACTTGGATAGCTATTAAATAAACATAACGAGTATATTTCTATATATTCCGGATCACGAAACGTATTTGGGTAGACGCCACCTGAGGTCCAGTTAGTGGTTCGTCTTGATGTAAATACAAACGCAAAATATGTATACGTGTTACTTATTGTAAGAGTATCGATCCAATCTTCTAGCGCTGGTAAAGGCGCTGTCGAATTTGTAAAATTACCTAAATTCGTCCAGTTAGTATCGTCATTACTCCCTAATATAGTCATGGTAGCAGGTTCATTATTATAAATTCCATTCTTTTGTAGCCTAAAATTACTAGGTTGAATTGCAGTTGATAACTGTATTTTTATCCATTCACCGCTTACACCTCCTACACCTTGATAACCATTAAATGCACCATCAACCCATCCCGGGGGTAAACCAAAGCCGCCGTTGTTATATTGCGGATAACTTTGTATCGGATTCCCGGTTTCACTTTTCCAAGATTCTATATTAACTGGACCAAACGCTTTATACGAATCTATATTATTTGAGTCAGTAAAATAGCCGTTGCTGCCGGTCTGCGGGGTGGACACAGAATTAGTAGTCGTATAAGTTATACCACCAATGGTGCTTGTGTTGCTACTAAGTGAAGTTGGGGGATACAGTACCGGTCCATTACGGTTTGGATCACCTTGAATTGTATTTTCATGGTACCAAAGTTTTGTTGTTTCGTTATAAGTGTATACGTTACACAAATTATTTAGTGGTTCACCTGCAAATATTCTCTGAATTTGACCCTTTTTACCTCGTGACAATTTAGATTCAGTAGGTATCCAACTGTTTGATATTTTACTACTACGAACTGATGCACTATATTCAGCGTCAGTGACTGTTGTATTATTTGTATTATTACTAGAAACTGAATTAAATAAAGACATTACACTACAGTTTAGTTATATTAATTTTATACTTATCTGACGTCCCATCTTCCACCTTGAACTTGAATTGTTGAAATAGATATAGTACTGGATGCTTCGGCTGTTATACTTCCTGCTGTAACATTTGTCAAATTTGTACCATCACCTCGGAATGAAGTTGCATTTACTGTACCATTAACATCTAATGGGTACGCTGGGTTCGTAGTTCCAATACCAACATTACCAGTATTGTAATGTATAAGCGTAGTACTACTTGGCTGTGTCCAGTAACCTCCTCCACCACCACCCCCAAACGATTGTGCGACTCCACCAATTCTTAAAGCACCCGTTAAGTTAATATCACCCGTAACATCTAATGGGTATGCTGGGTTTGTATTTACTATACCAATTTTACCAGCTTTATCGAGTTTTAATTTAGATGTAAATGCTGATAAAGTACTACCCTTTAAACGTATGTTAGCCCATTCAACTCCACCAACTGGGACTTTTACTCTACTACATATGAGAACAAACTTATTATACGGTTTATCATTAACTGAAGGGGTCCTTGTAAATGCAGAAACGTCTGTATTGTAAGATGCAGTAAACGACCATGGTTTTATTTCGGTGTGTATATGATAATAATCTGTACCATTATCACTTCCAAATACATGTAAATTAAGTGGGTAATGTCCTTCAGTTTGCCGTATATTTATTAATACTTCCGTGAGTAAAAGTTTAGGGACGGATGAAGCCATTTGAATTTCAATCCATTCACCCGGGTACCCAGGAAACCTTTCTGTACTACCAAAATAGTAACCGATTTCTGGACCAAACCTCGTATAAAGAGGGGTACCTTGAGATCCATCTGTAGATCCAGTATCAAGCATCCAAGAACTAGTAGCCGAACCATCAAATGCTTTCCAAGCATCAGTAACATCAAATGAGCTGAGTACCGTATATCCTTGATTCGTATTACTTGTTAAATTCACTGTTGGGTACGTAGTCGAGGATGAAACCATACTCATTTCTCCCAATGTGAGATCGTTATAAGATGAACCGGCTATACCTGTATTGTTATTGACTCTAATTAGACTATCGTGTAAATCTAGACCTATTAATTCTTCACCGCGTCCTATAAACCCTTGTGAAGACTTAATTTTACCATATACATCTACGGCTTCCGTCGGTGAAGCTGTATTTACACCAAATTGTCCACCTTGAAGTTTATTTTTATTCATGGTGAAACGTATATCTTCTCCATCTCTTTCATACCCCGTATTTAAATCAAAACATATTTGACCACTTTTTAATCGTATTCTATCGGGTCCATATATTCCTCCCCCGTTGAAGTCGGCGTTGTTATCACCTTTAAATATGAGTAGTTCCGATTTTTCCGCAGATTCGTAAACGCGATTTTCTATAACAGTATAATCGTATGCGTTATCAGCTTTTGTACCACCAAAAAATATAGTTTTTCTAGACGTATCGGTATCATCGTTTGATCCCACAGCAATACCAGATGTCTGCATACAACCACTTACAGTCATGTTACCTGAAACTATCATAGATTGTGGGTTATTATATACCCAAATATTAGATGAACCTGTAAGAATATGCGAATCGCTTCCAGCTACAGTTGTAGTCGCACCACCTATATATGTGATTCCGTGAACACTCAACTGTGAAGGTCGTGGTAAATTAGTACTAGCACCACTGTAGTATAAGTTCTTATCACCAATACCTATAGCAATCATTTCACCTTCTCCATCAACGGATACAGAATCACCAAAACGCATGTTTTGATAAAAGTAAAACGTTTCATCTGTAATTACATCAACACCGACGGAGCTGGTAGGGTAACTTACCCACGCTTCACCATTCCAATCGAATGTTTCGACTTGACCCCTAAGTTTTCTATTTATTGATACCCATTCCGGTGCACCTGCAACAATTCTATTACCCGAACCGTCAAAATCTGCTGAAAATCCGAGTAATCTAAAATTAATACCGCCATTAATATGTTTATTAATTCTACCCATTTCATCCCATGTACCTGTTACAGTATTCCATTCAAGTGTATAGATTCGTCCAGAAAATATTTGTGGTGACGCATTTGAAGTACCGTAACTGTAAGGTGCTGTTGCAAATATACGGGTACCAGCTCTATTTATACCTACAGATGTACCAACAGCTTCAAAAGGTCGAATCTTTTCTGGTTGTGTATCTACTGTTATACCACCTATTGAAGTTACGCCTATAACTTCCGTAACATTTACATTACTGGTCCATGTGCTACCACCAGATAAAACAGTATGATTATGATACACGTGCGCGTTACCAGTATGTCCCCAATTTGTTTCGAGATCAGATACTTCAACAGAGTTGTAATATTCATCGTATACTGATGTGTCAAAGAATAAATCACCTGTTTCCTGATGATTTTTAGCTATATCATCTAATTTTCTAATAGATGGACAACCAACAATTATCATATTACCTACATCTGATATATCTAGAGACCACCCAAAATAAAAGTCTCTCCACGAAGCGGGAAAACTAGTATTTAAAAAACCCGAAGGTGAACTAACAGTCCCCCCGAAAAAAGAGTATGCAGATCCAGCCCATCCCGAAGTCCCACCCACATATTTAAATATAAAAGCGCGCCCTTCACAAACTGGATAATCATTAGATGTTGCAAAAGCGGGTGTTTGTTCGTTATAAAAAGGTGCCCCTATAACGAGAATATTACCATCATATTGTGATAATGCAACAGAATGTCCAAAACCATCAGATCCAGTACCACTAAAATTAAGCATTGGGTGTGTAATGGTAGTACCTCTTTGTGACCATCCACTTCCCGTACTATCCTTTTCATATATATACACTCGACCTTCTGTAATACCCGGAGCTCCTACAGCTACTATAGAAGCATCATCTGTTCCAGCTAAAGAAAATCCAAATTTTAATATGGATGGATCAGGTGAACTTATGGTATACTCTTTGTACCACTTTTGGGTTATTATGTTATACTTATATACGATAACCTGATTATTATTACTTTCACCTACAAAAATTCTCTGAACAGTACCTTTTATACCTCTTGATAATTTTGATGATGTTGGTAATGCAGAGGAGTTGTTATTGCTCATACTTATGAATTATGGATATTTTATTTATGTTCTTTTCCACGTTGCAGGTAATACACTAATTTTGGAAATCGATATAGTTCGAGATGCTTCACTTGTAATTGATGATGCAGTTACATCTGTTAAATTAGTACCACTACCCCTAAATGAAGTTGCATTTACTGTACCAACAACATCTAATGGGTATACTGGGTTTGTAGTTCCAATACCAACATTACCCGAGCTTCTATAAACGTCCGACCCTGACGTTGACCAAACACTCGAACCTCCACCACCAAACGATTGTGCAACTCCATTAATTCTTAAACTACTACCAGTAGACATGTTAATATCACCGTCAACATCCAATGTATAAGCCGGGTTTGTAGTTCCAATACCAACATTACCAGTATTGTAATGTATAATCGTAGTACCACTTGGTTGTGTCCAGTAACCTCCACCTCCTCCTCCACCTCCTCCTCCACTCGGAGCAGCCCACACTGGAATGCCACCAGAAACTGTAAGTACCTGACTAGTAGAACCTATACTTAAATTTGAAAGTGTATTTTGACCCGATGCATATATCAAATCACCCGTTTCAAATGCATTTGTTATACCCGAACTATTACTTATAAGAACATTATTTTCAACTGTTGTTATTCTTGATGCATTATCTGTCAAGTCTGTACTCACAGTATTTATTCTTGTAGAATTATCTGCCAAGTCTGTACTCACAGTAGTTATTCTTGTAGAATTATCTGCTAAATCTGTACTCACAGTGGTTATTCTTGTAGAATTATCTGCTAAATCTGTACTCACAGTATTTATTCTTGTAGAATTATCTGCCAAATCTGTACTCACAGTATTTATTCTTGTAGAATTATCTGCCAAATCTGTACTTAAAGCGACACCCGTGAGAAATGTGCCATCCCCATATATTCTTACTGCATTTACATTCGAAACAAATATATCACCCTTATCATCACGTGCCACGAGTTGGTTAGATAAATTTGAAACATTTCCTAAAACTCTAATATTTGCATCAGTTAAACCACTCCATGGACCACCGGTTATATAATCATCCGTGTATAAATTTGCAGGTGTTGACGAACCTATATTGGCAACATTTTCCCATGTAGGTGCATTACCAGTACCATTTGTTTGTAGAAAAAATCCAGCCGTCGAAGGTGTGAGTTTTGACAAAGCTGACGGAGCGCTCGCATATAACATATCTCCAGTGCCATACGATGTTATATTAGTACCACCTCTATTTACGGGTTGAACTTCTGATTCTAAAGTACCAATTCGTAATACATTACTCGCTAAGTCCGTACTTACAGTCTCTATTCTTGTCGAATTACTCGCTAAGTCCGTACTTACAGTCGCTATTCTCGTCGAATTACTCGCTAAGTCTGTACTTATAGTCGCTATTCTCGTCGAATTACTCGCTAAGTCTATACTCACAGTCTCTATTCTCGTCGAATTACTTGCTAAGTCTGTACTTACAGTCGCTATTCTCGTCGAATTACTCGCTAAGTCTGTACTTAAGGCTACATTTGAAAGCGTCGCACCATCACCTCGGAATGAAGTTGCATTTACTGTACCATTAACATCTAGCTTATATTGTGGATTATTTGTATTTATACCAATATTACCCGTATTACGGTATATATTTGCACCATTTTTTGTCCAATAACTTGTACCGGGACTAGACCACACTGGAATGCCACCAGAAACTGTAAGTACTTCATTAGTAGAACCTATACTTAAATTTGAAAGTGTATTTTGCCCCGATGCATATATCAGATCACCCATTTCAAATGCATTTGTTATACCTGAACTATTACTTATTATAGTTGAATTTTGCAAGTTATTAATTCTCGTCGAATTACTCGCTAAGCCTGTACTCACAGTACTTATTCTCGTCGAGTTATCTGCCAAGTTTGTACTCACAGTACTTATTCTCGTCGAATTATCTGCCAAGTCTGTACTCACAGTACTTATTCTCGTCGAATTATCTGCTAAATCTGTACTCACAGTACTTATTCTCGTCGAATTATCTGCCAAGTCCGTACTCACAGTACTTATTCTCGTCGAATTACTTGCCAAGTCCGTACTTACAGTACCTATTCTCGCTGAATTACTTGCCAAATCCGTACTTACAGTACCTATTCTCGCTGAATTACTTACCAAATCCGTACTTACAGTCGCTATTCTCGCCGAATTACTCGCTAAGTCTGTACTTATAGTCGCTATTCTCGTTGAATTATTAAATAAATCTGTTTCTAAAACACCAATTCGAGACGCATTACTTGTCAAATCAGTTTCATTACTCACCAAACCTGTTTCTAAAACACCAACTCGAGACGCATTACTCGATAAGTCTGTACTTAAAGTCGATATTCTTGTTGAATTACTCACCAAATCTGTTTCTAATCCGCTTACTCTCGATACATTACTCGTCAAGTCTGTTTCCAAAACACTAACCCGAGCTGCGTTACTTGATGTATCAATGGCTAAAGCAATACCCGTGAGTGATGTACCGGATCCTATAAAAGAAGGTGCAGTTATATTTCCCGATGATATTATGGCACCTGAAGTTATTAAAGAGGTTCCCGCATTTGTAATAATGATTGAATTTGTTGTTTGGTTATCTTGACTCGTAACTTGTTGTAGATTTCCAACTGCTCCCCCCGAACCTGATATACCTGTTAAAGCACTCCCATCGCCCCTAAATTTGGCACCGGATATGAGATTTATATCTATGGTAGCTACGTTACTATTTTCTAAAGCTTCCTGGAGTGTGGATGCAGTTCCACCTCCACCTCCACCTCTGTACTTTTGTATATTACGACCTGTATTACAACCAGTCATTCTTATAAATACGAATGATTATTTTCATGGTAAAATGAGGCATTTCCCTTTAGTGAAATCGGTAGGTTCTTCCGGTTTCTGTTTTGGTATTTTGAATCCACCTTGTCGATACACTTTGAGACGTTTATTATACATGGCATGACATATAGACCACTGGTCGAACATATCGTAAATGTGTGGATTATTCTTTTTACCATGCGTTTCACGCATAATCCGTCCAATCGATTGTACAATATCGGACTTAGGGGTCGCAAGTATAACCGTATCGAGTGAAGGTATATCGAGACCTTCATGTGCTTGACTAAACGTCGCAAATATGATTTGTTTTTTACTTGATTCAGCTAAATCAACTTCTTTCATACCACCCATATAGAGTCCCGACGTTTTCTTGAAACTTTGGTGGAGTACTTCACAATGATGTCGACGATCACTTAATACAAGAACTTGACGCGTCCCCTTAATAATATTTTTTATAAGTTTTGCTATAACGATGTTCCGTTCACGATCTTCTGTAAGTTCGGTAATCATGGTCGCTAATGAAAGTTTACCGAATCGTGTACACGGTGGTGGATCTTGAAAACGTGGACATCTATATTCAATTGGAAACACTTCGACCTGTTCCTGATTTTCACGTTCAATTGCAAAAAAGGTTGGTCCCATGAACCAATGTAAAACTTTAGTAAGTCCATCTTTACGGGTCGGTGTTGCCGAGAGTCCAAAAATGTGTTTAGGACATATTTTAAAAAGAGATTGGGAAAATACCTTTGCACATATATGATGCGCTTCGTCGACGATAAGTGTACCAATAGTATCGAAATCATTAAACGAATACTCTTTTAAAGAAAGTGATTGGAGCATAGCAATGACAAAATCGCAATTGGTTTCTAATTTATTCTGTTGTACTACACCTATAGTGGCACCTGGACAAAATTGTTGGATACGTTCTTTCCACTGATTCGCGAGAAACTCCTTATGTACGACAATCATGGTTCGGTACCCGAGTTTACATGCTATGGCCAAGGATACTGTCGTTTTCCCAAAGCCACAAGGAAGTGAG
>Ga0181399_1000720_pt1 | contig 12055 bp, 14 predicted proteins | sample 22SPOviralmetaG_FD_130128 | JGI IMG/M metagenome (GOLD analysis project Ga0181399, IMG submission 130128) | Marine viral communities from the oligotrophic San Pedro Time Series (SPOT) site, San Pedro Channel, CA, USA - 22 SPOT_SRF_2011-05-21 | ecosystem: Environmental > Aquatic > Marine > Strait...
ACAATTCTGTATAAGGCACCTATAGACAAATCTGCTAGTGCAGTATTGACTATTGCTAATGATGGTACGGGAGCAGCATACGATGTTGCGTTGAAGGATTACGACCAAAACTTAGTGATGGATGCTGACACATACTTATTTCACGAAGGTGATGTAGTCACAAGTCATAGATTCACTTTGGATCAGTCTTTGAACACCTCGTCTGCTATTACTCCTGGTGATAGTATTACAAGTGTGGATGCAGAAAAGAAAGCAAAGTTTCATGGATTTTACATTCCTGAGTTTACTACAATCAATGTAAAAACAGCAGATCTCACTATCATCACAACTGAAAGTCAGAGTGGTGACTTTAACTTAGGTGATGTAATTACTAAAGGTACTTCTCCTAACGCTACAACTGCGGTTCTGTTTGATACTTACACCTCAGGTGGCAACAGAATCTTGATTGTTGGTGCTAGAACTCTCAATGGCACTGGCACTGAGTTTGCTGATGGTGATAGTCTCTCTAGCGCATCTGGTGGATCTACAACAGTTTCTACTGGTGGTGTTGCTGGAAGTGCAACTAACGAGTTTATCTTCTCATCCGATGCTTCTACTTACGGATTTTATAGCAGAGTTCTGAGTGATTTCTTGCTAACATTTACTGCTGATAGAGCATATCGTTTTGATGTTTCTGACTCTTCTATGAGTGGTAGATCACTCAAGATCTCAGCAACAGTCAATGGTGAGTATGGTCCAGATAATGATTTTACTGCAACTGGTGATAATGGTGTAGAATATACTGACGGCAAAACAACAAATGGCACCGCAGGTTCTAGTGGTGCATATGTTCAGTATAACTTTGCTATTGGTACTCCACCAGCAGTTCTTTACTGGTATGATGGTGATACTACTGCTAATGGTGGTGTTGCTTATGGTGGCGACGATAGAGGTATTTCAATCGGCACTAATTTCTTCTACAATGAAATTTATGTTTATGACATTGAGGGTACTTGGACTAACACAGATACATTCCTAGTTGGTGATAACTCCTACCAATTGACTGGTCAAACTTCTGGTAAGTGGGGAGTTGTTAGAGACTTTACTAGCACTGCATTGAAAGTTATTCTTGGTCCTGGTTCTAGTGACTTTGCAGGTTCTGATGTTATTCTTGATTCTCCTCTAAAAGCAGGTGCTGCAAGAAGTTTCGCTACTATTAGTTCTATTACTACAGCAACTACAGCACTAGAAGATAGCAACTACATCGGTAAAGATGTAACAAATGCAGCAAACAATATTGATAAGATTACATCTCTTGTTATTGCTCCTGGTCAACGTTTGATTGTTGAATCTGCAACACAAAACAATATATTCTCTTTGGTCGGGTTTGAAGATAACTCTACTGAGTTGACAGTAAGGAACTACGCTCGCTCTTAATAAATACTATTATCACCAAAGGATAAAGAGATAGATGACTCTAACTAGACTTAAGAATATTATTACGTCCAGAACTGGACGTATTATTTACGTCAATCCTGATGATTTTGATGCTGATGATTCCATTGATAATAGAGGGAACTCAGCATTACGACCCTTCAAAACTATTCAGAGAGCGTTTCTTGAAGTAGCAAGATTCTCGTATCGAGTTGGTCTTAGTAATGACGAATTTGATGCATTTTCGATCATGCTATATCCAGCAGAGTATGTCATCGATAATCGTCCTGGTGAAGTTTTATATACACAAACAGCACCTATTGATTCAAACTCAAACTTAGACATTACATCACCTAATAATGTATTGTATAAGTTTAACTCTATCGAAGGTGGTGTTATCGTACCTAGAGGTTGTTCTCTCGTAGGTACTGATCTTCGTCGTACAAAGATCATTCCTAAGTATGTTCCATATCCTACGACTTATCCTACCTATCAGATCAATACTGAAGCACAAGTACCTCCTAGAAGTTCTATTTTCAAAGTAACTGGTGGTACTTATTTCTGGCAATTCTCATTCTTCGATGGTGCTGAAGAAGGTGTATATTTCAAACCTGATCTTACAACAACACTCCCCCCTAAATTTTCTCATCATAGACTGACTTGTTTTGAGTTTGCTGATGGTGTTAATAATCTAGCAACGTTGATTGCTAATGGAAATGTTCCTGATGATGATTATTCTGCGGTTCCTAATATTCAAGAAAGAACTGACTTAGAGATTTACTATCAGAAGATCTCTAAAGCATTTGCAACAATTCCTGATACCTCTGGTGATCCTACTACTGACCAAATTCAGGCAAGAGTTGAAGAGAATAGAATCGTTGGTCCTATCTCTGATGAATATCGTGTCTCTAGTATTACGGCAAACGGACAAACTGCTACTGCTGTAACAGTTGACGAATTAGGTAACGACAGAAATCATGGATTCTCTGTTGGTGTTAACATTAATATTAGTGGTGTTGAAGGTTCACAAGGTCCAGCATCTGCTGCTGACGTTGCAATCTACAATGGTTCATTTACAGTAACATCAGCAAGAGATAACGTCTTCACTTATCAGATGTCGTCTGAACCCTCAGGTAATGCAACTGGCACAAACGTTACAGTTAAGACTGAGATTGATACAGTTGACTCTGCATCACCTTATGCGTTTAACCTGTCACTGAGATCAGTGTGGGGTATGAATGGTATGTTTGGCGATGGTAGCAAAGCAACTGGTTTCAAATCAATGGTTGTTGCTCAATTCACTGGTTTGAGTCTTCAAAAAGATGATAGAGCATTCGTTAAATATAATGCCTCTACAGGAGAATATGATGCTCAAACAGCAGGATCTGGTGCTCATCTAGATGGTTTTGCTGAGTATCGTAAGGGTTGGGCACATGAACATATTAAAGCATCTAATGATGCCTTTATTCAGGCAGTTTCTGTGTTTGCTGTTGGATATGGCACACACTTTACTACTGAGAGTGGTGCTGACATGTCTATCACCAACTCAAACTCTAACTTTGGTAACACTGCTTTAAGATCTGCTGGTTTCAAAGCAAAATCATTCTCAAAAGATAAGTCTGGTGTAATTACACATATCATTCCACCTAAAACTTTACCCGTTACAACAACAACTTGTTCAGGAACTACAGGTGAAGCGATAGTTGTTTTGCCTGCTGATGGATCGATCCTAGGTGTTGCTGAAGGAATGAATGTAACCTCTACTTTAACTGGTACTGGTGCAGTAGTTTCTTCTATTGACGTTGTAAATAACCGCGTAACTCTTAGTGCGGTTAATGTTGAAACAAATTCAGCAAGTGATCCTGCTGTAGGTGGCACACCAATTATCTTTGGTGATGAAACTTCAGTTAACTGGGTCAACATCGATATTAAGAGAACTACATTTATTAACTCACAACTTTCGGCAGAAGGTGTTGCACCAGGATCTAGACTTTACCTCTATGGATATACGACTGAAACTTCACCACCTACTACTAGGGTCCAAGGTTTCACCATTGGTGCGCGTCAAGATGGCGAAGGTGCTGACGCTGTACCTGACAAACTATTCTGCCTCTTAAATTCAACTTCATCTTCAACTCAAGCAACAATTCAAGCAGCAGAAATTGCTGGTGCTGGTCCTGGAGTATCTGGTGTTACTGCGGGTGCTACAGGTTCACCTCTGCAATATGATAGCAATACTTATAATATAGATGGCGATTCAAATACTGGTGTAAATGGTAGAGAAGCAGTTGGTGGTTGGTATATCAATGTAAATGCTGGTTCTACTAATCAAATTTATAGTGTACTGAATACTAACAATGATTATGATAATGTTACCTTCACACCAACAACATTCATTAAGAGAATCTCTGACCCAAGAGATTTAACAGACAGAACATATCGTTTGCGTTATGTGATCGATAAGGATAAAGTAAGTCCTGTTCCTCGCGATCCCCTTTCAGGTTATGTTATTCAACCTTTGAATGGTGATACGACAGCATATAAACTAGATGGTGCTTACTACATTTACGACATTGAAAGAGTTCAATCTTACGAGAGAGGTGTTGCCGATGGAATCTTCTATCTTACCGTATTATATGCATCTGTTGCACCTACAGCAGGTAATTTTGACAACAGAAAGTTCAGTCAAAACGTCAACGAAGTGTATCCTACATTTGACAGAGACAACCCTTCTAGTGACCCTAGTCGTGCTTATTCCAAAGCTGACAATGAAACTATCGGTCTAGTTTACGCAACAAATAATCAACTTCCATACAATAATAATAAAGATCCTAAACTTTCAGTTACGAAAGAAGCAATTGTTACTTTGTTGACTGATTCTGGATGGAATGAACCTGGAACTAATCCTGCATATACTGGTGGTCAGAATAATTCTGCTGGTGAGAATGATGGTACTGGTTCACTCGCAGGAACCAAACTTACTTCTGCCAGTGGTGATGAGGAAGTCAGAAAGATTGATATTAGACTTCTCAATAGTGTGAATAATCCTATTGCAGTTGAACTTAGAAGGCATTCTATTATGCGTTCGGGTAATCATACATTTGAATATCTTGGTTTCGGTCCTGGTAACTATTCAACTGCATTCCCACAGACTCAAGTAGAGACGCTATCTGCTGATCAGATTAAGTTCTCTCAGTCTATTAAAGAGGAAGCAGGAGTTGCATTCTATTCAGGTCTTAACTCTAATGGTGACCTATTCATTGGTAACCAGATTATTAACCCTGTTACAGGACAAATTACATCTGAAGATATTGCACAACTAAATGTTGTTGGTGAAGAGAATACAACGATTGAAACATTCTCTGAGTTGGTCCTTACAGATAAACTCACAGTTATTGGTGGTGCATCTAACCAGTTAGAATCAATCTTTGCTGGTCCTGTTACATTCCAAGGATTAGTTACATCAACTGGTAATATTCAGGCAAGAAAAATTACTTATTCTAACCCTGATGGTACAGTTATTAGACAAACATTGATGGCACCTGCTGCACTCGACGGCAGTAATGCTCTCATTGTTCCAACACGTCCTGATCTTTCTGGTCTTGGTGGAACATATCCTACACAGGCAGATGGTGATCTGATTTATAATAGTAACTGGGAACCAGGATCATCGCTCGGTTGGATTTATTATGATAATGGTGATGGAAATGTAAATACCAACTGGTATGAATTTGGTCTAACTGATGTTGGTGTCATCAATATTGCTGATACTTATAGTGGATCACCACTCACGATTGATGGTGCTGGAACAACTGGAACAGGTGTAGGTTTCGGTTCTGATCCTGAAAATGGATTCAGAGTAAAGGTTAGCGGCGATTTGAAGATTGCTGGTGATGTTGTAGGCACAGGTTTCGGTGTTGTTGGATCTGGTAAATATGTCAGACGTTTATATGATGGTGATGGAGTACAAACTACTTTCAGTATCACTAACCCAACAAATACTAGTATTGATCATGAAGCAAACTCAGTTCTTGTTTCATTAAATGGTGTTGTTCAGATTGGTGGTACTTCTTCTGAAGTCACCGCAAATACTGCAAACTATTATATCAATAGTGCTCAAGTTGTCTTTGGTGATGCACCACCAACGGGAACTAAAATCCATATTATCGAACTGCCCATCTAAATAGCATTGTAAGATTAGTCTAATATGGCACTAACTAAAATCAATGGAGATCAGATCTCCACAGGAACAGAAGCACTAATCACCAAACTCAGTTTCTTAAACAGTACTTCTGAGTTAGTATTACCTGGTGGTTCAACAGGAGATAGACCTAGTTCTCCATCTCTTGGCACCTTAAGGTACAATTCTGATGAAGACGCTGCCGAAATTTATATTACGAATGTAGATGGTAATGGCACTAATGGTTGGATTCTTGTTGGTAGTGGTGGACCTTCTGTTGGAAATGATGCTATAATTAGAACCAATGGAACTAATTTAAGCGAAACTGCTACGATTGGTGCCACTGCAAATAATGATGCTAAATTCACAAATGGTTTCAGCATTGGTCCAATAACCATTGACACACTGGTTACTCTAACAATAGAGACAGACTCACGCTACATTATTTTCTAAAATATAAATAACTACGATACCCCAGGAAGTTAGTAATGTCCCAATTAAATGTAGACGCAATCAGAAATCAGGGCGGGTCTGGTGGAAAGATCCAACTGCTTGCTTCTGGTGACGTTAATATCAATGACAACAAACTCTATGTTGATAGTGCCACATCTAAAGTTGGTATTAACACTAATGATCCTCGTGCAGTATTAGAAGTTGAAGGCAATGGTGGTATTATTCTTAAAACATCTCCTGTTGTAGAAAAATTCAATAATGTTTCTGGTTCATCAAACGCAAACGCGACCATCAATACTTACAATGGTGCTGTAACGCTTTTCACAAGTGCTAACACTAACAACTGGACTCCCAACATCAGTTATAATGATGGTGGCAGCATTACTAGTTTGAACGCATACATGGAGAATAGTGAAGTTGCTGTTGTTACTATTATTTCTCTAAATGGTAGTGGTACTGGATATGTTCCTGGAGATATTCAAGTAGATGGTTCTTCTGTAACAACTAACTGGTCTGGTGGAACGGCACCAACTGCCCGTGGTGGTACTTCTGGATACGATATTTACGCATTCTCTGTCATCAAAACTGCTGACAACACCTTTACAGTTTTTGCTCAACAGACATTCTTCGATTGATAAATCATGCCTTTACTCTCATCTTTTAGTCTTAATGGTCCTACTGGCGCTCTTAGCGGCGGTGGTGGTGCATTAGAAGAATTCACCAAAGCATATAGTTACACTGGCGGCGCTCAAACATTTGCGGCACCTGCTGAAACTACATCAATACAAGTATTTGTATGGGGTGCAGGTGCAGGTGGTCGCAGTCAAAGTGGTGGTGGAGGTGGATTTACTACAGCAACTATTAACAGTGCTTCCAACACTACTTTCAAAGTTATTGTTGGAAGGGGTGGACAAGAAGGTCGTCAGGAAAATGGTTGTGGCGGCGGATATTCTGGTGTATTTACTAACTCTTGGGGAGGAAATAGTGAGGTCACCGATCATAATGCCTCTATTGTTCTTGCTGGCGCTGGTGGTGGTGGATCTGACTCTAATGGTTCTGGCGGTGGTGGAGGCGGCAACTCTGGGCAGGGTGGTGCTCCTGGCGGCGGTCAAGGCGGTGGCGGTGGTCAAAATCAAACCAACAATTATGGTGGACAGAGTGGCGGTAACTGCACAGCACCTCAAGGTCATTGCCATGGCAGATCGTTAAGGGGTGGCACTGGTTGCGGTGGCGGTGAAGCAGTGTCTGGCGATAGTGGTTGGCCCTGTCAGATTTATGGGGGAACGTATTGCTCTGCCGCAGGCGGAAATGGTTGTAATGGTGCTGGCGGTGGTGCTGGTTACTATGGCGGCGGCGGTGGTGGATCCAGCCCCAATAGTTCACCAGGCGGTGGCGGTTCAGGTTACATTGGAGGACATCCTAATCATCCTGTATCTAATGGTACAATGTATACATCAAATTATCAAACTATTCACCCACAAGCAAGTGGATCGCCACATTATACTCCTGGAGTTGGTAGTGGCACAGCGAGTGGAAGAGGCGGTTCAGGTAGAATTGTTATTGTATATGAGGCATTCCAAGAAGTCTAATTAATTTATTATGCATTTGATTAACCTTTTTAGCACTCCAATCTGGTCTACCCAGTTGGAGTGTTTTGATAATGAAAAACTAGCAAACAAGATTTATGACCTAGAGGAGAGAACAGACCCTACTAAAACTACACCTAGATCTAATGAGGGGGGATTTCAAGTTGATGACTTAAAATACCCTATGTTTAGACGTAAAATATTTGAAAATATACCAAGAGTACCAGATAAAGAATTGCCAAAGGTAAAGATATGGGAGTGGATTAATATTAATCGCAAAGGCAATCGTAACACAATACATAATCACTTTGGTCGTGGTATCTTTATGTCTGGTATCTATTATGTAAAAACTCCAAAGAATAGTGGTAATGTCAGATTTTATGATCCTAGAGGATCTATGCACATGTCATTAGAAGACTATGACTATTATTATGGTGTTGCTAATTATCAATACTTAGTGCCCGAACCTGGATTGTGTTTGTTTTTTCCATCATGGTTAGATCATGATGTAGAAGAAAATAAAAGTGGTGAGGATAGAATCTCCATAGCATTCAACGTGGTGTACGCCTAACGGAGTGTCACAGAGGGGTTGCGTTTGCTCTTGAGATCTGCTATATTACATAGGTAAACAAACGACAGGACCATGCCTCAATTCACTCTCATCTGTACTGATGAAGATTCTACAGTAACAACTAAAGAATTTGAAGCAACTATCCTAGAAGATGTTGTAGACAAGACAGAAGATTTTCTCAAAGGTGTTGGTTATTGCTTTGAAAACCTACGCACACAAGTGTACCCTCTTCCTGAAGTTGACGAACTTCGTTCTATCTACAAAGATGTAGACTGAATACATATAGTATAGTTTATTTTTGACTCACATTCAATACAATGGGTAAGACTTTTCGACGTGGCGGTGCCGAACGCGGTTACTATTCTCCAGGCAAATCTATCCGAGACAAACGTGCTAAAGGTGGAACTAATCGATCAAACTGGGGTGATGACAACAGCAACAACTATGATGATGCAAAAACAAAAACCAGACGCAAATTTGATCCCGAACGTGACAACGACAATGGATGGTACTGAGATCGAAAATGAATCTGAAGAATTGGCATTTGACGATTCTTCTGATGTAGACTATGATCTGGATTACACAGTTCAATATTAATGAAGACATGCTGAACGAAAATTCCGACCAAAAGTTCAATCGAGGACTTGATCTTTTTACAGAATCAGTTCTCAAACCTGATCCTGAATTGCGTCAGTGTGCTCACAATCAGGAGTGTTTTCAAGAACTGATGTATATCCGTTCCTATGTAATCGACTATCTTAAAACACTGCGGCGACACCAATGATTGGTCTTCATTCTCAAATCCTAGACAACACACAAAAAATGGTAGTCAAAGACGCTTTGATCATGTATGTATCGGACTTACAAAGACGATATTATGCTGATAAAGTTATTGAAGAACCTCTCTACCTCGCTAAAATGAGAGAGGTAGAGCATATTGTTGAAAAATTACACTTGACTGAAATTTACAAGTAATGCAAAAAGACATCAATTTACTAAAACGTGCAATCAAAAAGGGACAAGAAGATCCTTTTTTATACACTGATGATGAGTTACATCGACTCAAGAAAAAACTTCGCCAGTTGAATAACTGGAAACGTTCAGCAATTATCACACAAAACAATGGATTCGGTCAGTATGTACAGTGAAGATTTTGACATCTCTTGGGGTGAAAATGACATCATTCAAGCACCCGAAGATGATTGGATTTCATCAGTTCTAGGTGATGAATCAGAAACTATTGATGAACTTATCAACTACAACTGAAGAATGAAAAAGGACTATGATCGTTGGCGTATTCTCTGGAAGAAGGAGAAGAAACCAGGATTTTATGCAACTCAAGAAGTTGTAGTTTATGGAATGCACAATGTTGAGTATGTAATCGACAATCTTGTGCCAGAAAATGTAAACTGGGACGTTCTCCCCATGTGACAGTTGACATAGTGGACGCAGTGGACACCATTCCCTGCTCTGCTTGCTATACTATTGATATCGGAATGAGCAGCGCCGCAAAGACTCTCCCAAACTCACAACTTTATTATGCAAATCTCAAACGTCAAAACTGCTATTCTGATCGGTAAGTTCGCAATCAATGATGGAACTTCCAAAGCACGATTGAAACTCAACTACGAGAATATCTCTAAAGATGTTCTTAAAGATGATGCTGGTCGTGTATATCTTCTCGTCAAGAATGGCGAGATCATGAAGATTGGAGGTAGCATTTCTAAAGGTGGTATCAAATCCACCATGTCTTTCTATCTGTCCGCTAACACTGGACGCCCTTCAATTCGTTCCTTTGGTATCAACCAACTAGTTTACGAAGCGATTGAGAAAGGTGAAGAAGTGTCCATCTATATGATCACTTCGGAGCAAGTTTCTGCACCAGTTAAAGGTCTCTTTGGTTCAGAAACATTATCTATCTCTGCTTTTAAGGAGATGGAAGAAAAGTGTCTTGCTGACTATGTTGCTATCAGTGGTCGTTTTCCTGCCTGGAATTATCAGGAATCAGGTAGACCTTGGGAGCAGTATATTCAGGAAGCACATGCTATAATTCTCACTAAGTCTGCAAAACGTCAATGAAAACACCACTCAGATACGCTGGCGGTAAATCAAAAGCATATAAAATTATCACCGAATATCTCCCCGAGTATCTTCCTACGGGTAAGATTGTCTCGCCATTCTTTGGCGGTGGTAGTCTTGAATCTCGTTGGAGTTCTGAGTTAGGTATACCTGTCGAGGGGTATGATATGCTTCATCCCCTTGTTATTTTCTGGAACATTCTTCTAGATTATAACGAAGACTTAGTGAAACGTTGTAGGTATCTTGAACCTAACAAAGCAGAATATGCTGAGGTTAAAGAGGAACTTATGAAGTGGTGTATCACTCAGCAAATGTTCCCTAGTCCTCTATATGCAGGAGAAAGAGATAGATGGGCATACTATCGTAGAGATCCAATCACTACACTATGCCACAAAGATGCTGCTGCTTATTTTTACTATAATCACAATCTTTCCTATGGTCCTATGTACCTTGGATGGATGAGTAAGATCTATGAATCTCGCGAAAAGTGGGATCGTATGATTGATAGATTAGAGAAGTATAAGAATCCCAACTTAAAGGTTCAAATTGGCGATTTCCTTGACACAATACCCGAAAACAATAAAGACTTTTTGTACCTAGATCCTCCATATTATTTGGAGAAAGATAAGGACAACAAGATGTTTAAGGGGATGTATCCCAATGCCAATTTCCCAGTTTACCATAACAACTTTGATCATGAATATCTGGCATTCTTATTGTCACGACATAAGGGACCATTTGTGCTGAGTTATAATAACTGCGAGACCATTCGTGAGTATTACTCTGAATATGAGTTTGTGTATCCTAAGTGGCACTATTCATATGCTTTAGGTGAGACTCGTGTTGGTAAGAATAAGGTCAATAATGATCCTAAAGAGTCCCATGAAATCCTTATTATTAAACGATGAAACCTGAACCTATTGATATATCAGAAACAAAGAGTGTGCCATCAAAGATAGAGATGCGCCGAGAATGTGGTGATTGTAGTATGTGCTGCGAAGGACATCTCAACGCTGTTATTCATGGAATTCCTATGAGTAAGGGTCGCCCATGTCATTTTCTTGGCAAATGTGATGGTGGTGGATGTACCATCTATGAAGATCGTCCTCCACTATGTGAAGCATATCAATGTCTTTGGAAATATACACCAACTCTACCAGAGTGGATGAAACCTAATCTTTCTGATGTGATTATGGCATATCACGAAGAAGAGATGAATGGTGAACAAGTGGAGTATCTAACTTTACGCGAAGGCAATAATACTATTAGGTCAGATGTACTCAACTATGTGTTACGTCTGTGTCTAGAACATAATAAGAATCTAGAGTATGAATGTAATGGCAGTTGGTATCACTTAGGGGATCATGAATGGATCCGTTTTCATGTAGAGAAAGGAGGGGGAGAGGTCCACGATGGTGTGACGATCCCAGAACTGGCGCAGACCCCTTGACAGGGGTCTTTTTTTATGCAATACTATAAGAGTCAAAGAAACGCATTCCATGCAACTCCGCCCCCACCAACAACGCGCCTTCGATGCCATGCAAGAGCACGATTGTGGGCAGGTGATTATCCCCACTGGCGGTGGTAAGACTTACATCATGATCGCAGATGCTCTGCATCGTGCTGCACAGGGTCAAACGATTGTTGTTGTTGCTCCACGTATCTTGCTTGCTAATCAACTCTGTGAGGAGTTTATGGAGCATATCAGTGGCACCTGGACGCATGTCTGTCATGCACATAGTGGAGAGACTCACTACTTCAGCAGCACAAAAC
>Ga0181399_1000721_pt1 | contig 12040 bp, 11 predicted proteins | sample 22SPOviralmetaG_FD_130128 | JGI IMG/M metagenome (GOLD analysis project Ga0181399, IMG submission 130128) | Marine viral communities from the oligotrophic San Pedro Time Series (SPOT) site, San Pedro Channel, CA, USA - 22 SPOT_SRF_2011-05-21 | ecosystem: Environmental > Aquatic > Marine > Strait...
CCCTTAGTGAAACAGCATCTGCCAACCAGCGTGTTGGCATTCCATTAGGTATGTTGCTTCCAATGTTAAACAAAGGTAGAAGCATTCCATTGTTCTTATTCACAAGTTACAAGGTTCATTTAACAATTGAATTTGAAAATGATGCGAGTAAATTTGTTAATGACAAAACCGCAGGTATTACAGGAAGTAACAGATTACAGTCATCAGCAGATGCTATCTCAATTAGTGACGTAGAATTAGCGGTTGATTACCTTGTTTTCCCATCACAGGTCGTTAATAACGTTGTTGCCGAAACACAGAAAGAAGGAGGTTACCTATTAGATTTTATGAACGTAGAAAATATCCAGAAAACAATTGGAGCTGCGACAGCAAATACCGAACAAACAGAAGAACATAGACTTAACTTAATTAATCAGGAGATTCATTATATTCAGCAAATCAAAGAGTTACCTGCCTCTAAATATGACAAAGTCCTTTTAGACCAGAGAGCAGATGGATGCTCAATAGAAGAAGTTCAAGTAAATGTTAATGGAGTTGATGTTTTCACAGCTGGTTTTGTAGATAACCCAGTTGAATTATATAACCAGAACACTTACGTTTTAGGACGTGATTTACAGGTAGTATCTCCACTTTATCTTAACGACCCTTCAGCTTGTTCTTCACTCATTTCACCTCCTGACCAAGGGTTATTAGGTAAATTTAAACCTCTTGCTCTCGATTTGTCTAACGGTGAAATGGGAATTAGAGGTGCTGGAAGATACATTGGTCAGTATCCTATTCGATTTATTTACAGAAGAAAACCAGTAGCTGCTACTAACACCCCCCAAATAAACCCTGCTTTCGTAATGAGACAAGATGAGACAGGAATTATGTCTTGTAACTACTTCGTTGGAGCAACTCGCACTATGAAAGTAATGAGTATGCCAAACGGTTCTATGAATGTTATTGTAAGCAATTTATAAATAAAATCCGTGTATATATAAATAGATATGGAAAGTGAAGATTTACGTGTATATCCAGTAAAAATAGATGAAGAGAAATTAAATGTAGTAAAAAAATATCCTCTGTTACCAATTCCTTTTTTCTTAACAATTCTAGGACGTGTAAAAGCAGGAAAATCAACTATATTAAATTCATTATTTCTTTCACCTAGATTTTATGGTGACGATTTTCAAGTCAAAATTTTAATATCGCCAACAGCACGAGGAGACCCAGCTATGGCACATATGATAGAGCATTTTGATTTCGTTTTTGATAGTTACAGCGAAGACCTCTTAGATGAAATCATAGAAATGGTAGAAACTGATGAAAACGATAATAGATACTTGTTGGTGTTTGATGATGCCATTACACAAAGTTTTAAACAAAGCAAGAATGGGAAAGTTGATGCCTTCAGCAGTCTAGTAACAAAATATAGACACATTACCAATCAGCACAGCGGTAAAGAAGGTATGCTTTCAATATGTCTAGCTATTCAATATTTTAAATTTCTCAGCGTTTTGACGAGAACTATGAGTATGGGATTGATTTTAGCAGGTGAGATTAGTGATACTGAATTAAAAAAAATAGCTGAAGCATATGATTTTATGGGTGGTAACGCTAAAAACTTTATTGAAAATTATAAAAAAACGAGACAGCAACCTTATGATTTTACATTTATTAACGTCAATGATTTAGAAGTTAGGAGAAACTTTGAAGAAATTGTTTGGAAAAAAGAATTAGATAAACCAAAAATGGAAGAAGTTGAAGTTGAAGAAAAAGAAAAAGAATAACTTTATTTTTATTTTATATGATTATTTTATAAAAAAAAATGTCACTACAAGATTTACTCTCAGGATATTCTCAAGATATAAATGCTAGAATCCAGCACGAGCAAGACCACGAACAAGAAGTAGCTGATAGAAAGGCTTCAACAATTGAGGAACACTTTCAACACTTCAAAGACGCAATGGAAAGTGCCGGACAAGAAGCTGGTGTTGCTGGTATGGCAATTCATATGGGACGTAAAGTATGGAACAAATATCAGGCAAAATACAAAAATAAACCAGGTCAAAGTGGTAACACTGAAGAACAACAAAGTTCTGCTACAGAAAACCCGGAGCAAAATGCTGATGAAGACCAAAGACCTGTAGGAGATGAAGAACCACCAGCAGAAGGAGAAACTGGGGGCGGAGAAGCACCTGCTGGAGCAGAGAGCGGAGAAGCAGGAACTGGTGCTGGAACTGAAGAAGAATCAAGCACAGCTCAGCAGGTTGAAGATGAAGCCGCTCAAAGACAAGCAATAGATGACGTCACCAAAGGCGAATTTCCTGAACCAGCAAAAGACCCATCAGGAGATTTGTCACGTAATGTAGCAGCCGACCAAGCAGAAACACCAGCAACAGAAAGTGCTCCTAATGTGGGTGGAGAAGAACCTGCCTCAATTACAGAAGCGCCACCAAGCGACGTTCCAGCACCAACAAGCGAAATAAATGCGGCTGACGGAATAACTGGTGACAGTAGTTCTTTAACTGATACTGCTGGAAATGTTTTAAAAACAGCCGCAAAAAAAGTTGCTTCTTCTGGACTCGATGATGCTTTAGGGGCCGCAGGTGACGTTTTAGATTTTCTTGGACCACTTGGCGAGGTTGCTGGACTTGGACTAGGAATTTATTCATTAATTAAAGGACTTACACACAAACACCCCAAGGAAGTTGTAGAACAAAACCAACAGCAACAGATGGAAGGAGCAGGAATCGATGCTTCAGCCTTAAAACAGGCTACTCCAGTTGTTGGAACATTAGTCTAAATTTAATCATTATGTTTTTATTATGTCTAAAATATGTCACATTTTCAAAATAAAATTTAAAAGTTAGGAATTCTTGGAGTTGTGAAATTCCATTGACTTGGATATTTGGGTTTGTTGTTCTTAAAGTTACTTGTCAAATATGATACGAAATATGCCCTGTATTCATCAAATTTTGTTGAATCTCGGTTTCGTGAATAATAAGCCCTACCGAATTGAAATTGAATTGAATAAGCAAGAGTTTCATTTTTTTTATTTGGGCAACCCTTTAATTTACCCTTTTGAAATACAAAATGTTTGGTTACTTCTTTTGGAATAAATGCTAGTGTATCAAATACTTTGCCAGGCATTTCACTATTGATTTTCATATAAATGAATTCATCAAGTGTCATATTTTTTTTGTAATTTTTTGCTTCTTCTTTAAGAAGTTTCGCAACAGGGTGTGTTTTAAATTTCTGGCGAAAAGCAAGTCGAATAGGTCGTGCTTCCCTGATAGTTAAAATTTGTGACATCAAAAATGTGTTATATTTGGTAATTTCTTGCTCTAGTTCATCTAGCATAAATTTTGGTGGCATTGGTAATTGTTCGATTGGAGTGTATGAAATCATTGTGGAGTTCATCATTTGCTTTTGTTCGTAATATTATATATTGGCTATTCTTTAAGTCATTTTAATTAAAAAAACATTTATTTAGGTATTAGTTAAGTATTTAGATTTCTCTGGCTCCAGAAGGTGGAGGTTGAGGTGGTTGTTGTGGAGGTTCGTCACTTCCTTGTCTTGGAGGTGGTCTTTCAGGTTCTCTAGGTCTTTGTCTTTCAAATCTACTTAAAATTTCTTGCTTTTTCCTTATCTCAGCATTTAAATTTTGTAATCTTTGATTTAGGTCACGTATAACTTGAGGTTTTCTACCTGGAACTCTTCTATCAAATTGTCCTCTTACTTGTTGTCTTCTTTCTTCAAGTTGTCCTATCAAATCTCTTGTTGTTCTTACTTCTCTTTCACGTTCTCTTACTGCTGTCTCAAAAACTTCTCTACTTGGTGGTTCAGCGCTTCCCATAGGTTCAGGGTCTGTTTCAGGAGAAACTACTACAGTATGTTCTCTTTGTTGTGCTGATGGATGAGCACCTCCTCCACCTGCTCTTCCTCGCACCGCATCGTCTAACTGTGCTTCTACAATTTGTGTTGCTTCTTCAGGTGGAACTCCTTCTACTTCAATAAGTAACTCATTTTCTGCTGGTGTAATATCTAATCTTAAATTATCTTGAGCGTGACTAGAACTTAAATCTTTGATTGTTTCTTGTAATTGACTTTCAACTAATGATTGATGATAAGAATTCGATGCGTTACTTAAAAACACAGTTGGTTTAGGAGAAGGCAATGTAATTCTTATAAGAACCGCAGAATTTGGTTCTAGTTCTACGTCTGTCAAATCTGGATTTACAACATTTACGGTTATTTCATTAACAACTTTGGGATTTGAGAGAGTATGGGTAAGAATATTTCTTTCACTAACGAAATCTTGATTGCTTAAATTAGTTTTTGGTATAATATCCAATAATCCTTGATTCTGTTGATTTTTAAGAACGTCTGTAGGTTCTACAATATCACTCGTAATCATTAAGTAACCATTTGTAGAAAGAATAGGTAATCGTGATGCTGTGAAAGTTTTGCCCTTCGTAAGAACAGGCAACATTACCGCGTGTTTATAAAATGAGGCAGTATAAGGAACAACACAAGCAACACCAGCATTAACTTTTTTATTATTATTAAAAATACTATTAGGAACGTTACTGTCAAGCATAGAAAAAACTTGAATACCTGAAATACTATCAAGTAAAGGAGTAATTAAATTATCGTCTTTTGTAGCGTCACCTTTAGCAATTGAAGTAGAATTATAAATACTTGAAACACTTGGAATAATAGAAGTATCATAATCTTGGATTGTTGTAAAACCACGAGGTTTTTCTGTGTCTTCTCCATACCAAACTTGTTCTAAGTAACTATCATCACTTTGAACATCAGTATAAGTAAATCCCATTTTATACCAAATAGTCTTTTCCCACGCTTTCTTTGCTTTTGCTTCTGTTGAGAAAAAATCCTCAAATTTTCTAAATTCTTCAACTTGACTTTTGTCAGCATCTGTGAATCCAGGTGATGCCTGTGAATAATCGAATGTCACGTCTTTTTCATTTTGACAAGTTTGATATGCCCAATTATAAATTAAAATACCACTTGTAGCTTGGACTATACTTGTGATTGTTCTTACAACTTCATCCGTTAATAAAGACGTAGTTGCTTTACAAGGTCTTTTTATATAACAACACATTTGACCTGCGTTGGCTAAACTAGTTCCCATAAAATCGTGAGTTGGTATTTGTCTTGGTTGATGTAGGTAATCAATAGCATATCCTGATTTTACGGTATCATATGAAATACCAAAGTTACTAGTTCCTATAGGCATTCCCTGACTGAACAAGTCATAAATTTCACCATCAAATAATGATACTGTAGGTCCAGCAGGTTTAGCGTTTATTTTTTGAGGTGCTCTAAAATATTTGCCATTTGCTCCTGTCCCTATTATTTCACTAAAATTAGCCTCAATTGGTGTTTGAGCCCCAAACTTTCCTGCTATAGCATTGTTTATTATTTCCTGATTTGTTGTTTGAGTAACACCAATAGTAGAAAAGCCTTTTCCACCATCAGTTTGAGTGTAAGGAGACCACGCCCCAGGGACATTTTGTATGCCTTCAAGGTTATTTAATGCGCCACTTCCACTTGCGGTTTCCCAAACTCCAGGCTCCTCGGCACGTATAAGTCTGGTAGTTGTGTTATTCACAGGGACACCGTTCCAGTTACCATTCTGTTTCGCTAATTGGTAAAAAGTTTGATTGATGTCTTCAGGGTCTTCAACCATATTTATTTGACGTGTTATGGTTTCTGCCAATTTACTTATACTATAAATTCCTTTTGGAATTCTTAATTCTGCTTTTCCACACATAGGAAAAGCAGTTGGAAGTCCGCTGTCAGCATCAGTGACAGTATATTGAATACAAGGCATTATATTCTCGCTATGACCTGCTACTCCATCATATGCTATACCAAATTCATTTTGAAGACCTTGCTGAGACCTATACATCATCTCAACAAGTAACTCATAACTAAAATCCGTAGCAGAATCAAAAGCAACACTTCTTGTAGGAACAGGATAGGTGCTATCTACCATATAATATTGGAACATTACATACTCTACTATATCTTCCTCTATTTCTATAGAAGCTCCAGTTATACCTTGAAGATTGATAATAGAATTTTGTAAGGAAATTTCAGTTCCTGTAGGAAGAGACATTGAATTAGGTAACCTATATCTAAATCTATTGTTACTATCGCTTAAAATTTCACTATTACGAGCATTGGCATCAATATAAATTGTATTTGACATTGGATTTTATATAAATAGAGATTATAAATTATTTTGCCTTATTTATCTTTTTCTGTATGGCATCGTGATACACAGACAATTTTTTTATTAATGAATTATTATCATATACGTCATCTTCTTGAATTGCTTTTTCTAAAATTTTTTGAAGGTTACCTCTATCATTTTCATTAAGTGTATTTAGTGTTTTATTTTTTAAGGTTTCCCAATTTTTCTTCTTCATTTCCCGAACTTCATTTTCAACATTTTTTAAAGCCTGTTGTTGTTTTGTTACTCTTTGTTTTCTAACCTTTTTCTCTGTTGCTTTCTGTTTCTCTAATTGCTTTACTCCTTCTTTTACTAATGTTTCTTCGCGTTTCTTTTCTTCTTTTAATGCCTTCTTTTGTTCCCTTAATTTTTTTGCTTCTTCTTTCTTTTGAGCGTCTCTCTTTGCTTTTGCTCGGTCTCTGCCTTTCTGTAAAGCGGCCAACTGTGCTTCACTTAAAACTCGCTTTTTCTTTTCAGGTTTCTTTTGAAAAATCTCTTCTTCTTTTACAGGTTTAATTTCCATTTTAACTTCATTGTCACTTTCACTATCACTCATAGTTTATATTATAAAAAGAGAAATAAAATTATCGTCTTAGACACTTACACAAACAAATTACAATTACACCACCAACAAAAAGCATTATGCCACCAAATATAGCAAGTTCAATAAAACCAGACATTTATATTATTATTATTTATTTATTTGTTTTTTTAATTCCTTTATGTTTTTCCCATAAATCTTTATCCGCTGTTTTCTGTGTTTTTCCACCCATTACAAAAGAATAAATTCTAGCGTAACTCCATTGTTCTTTACTCATTTTTACACGTCTGGGTGCTTTTGGGTCTTTTTTGCCGGTGGATGCGACACGGACACTTGCGATGTTGTTCTTCCAAGCACCTGTGCCCCTGTTATAGACTTCTTGAAGAATGCTTTTTTTAATTCCAGTAGTTTTAGAGATGTCATTAATTGAGTGTGAAGAGTTTTTATCAAAACCATATTTTTTATTGTATTTATCTCTATTAGATACAACCATTTAAATTATAAATAAAACAAAGATATTAATCAAATGTGACTAATACTTTTTTAAAAACTGGTCTTGGTTCTGCTAATTTTTCTATTTTTAGAACTAGGGATTTATCATTTAATTTAGTGATTCCAGTGTAAATATTATAAATTTGGTGACGTGTAAGTCCAAACTCTTCTTCTATTTCTTTACAAGTTCTATAATACTTGCTTCTTTCTGTGTCTTCTTCAGTTAATCCGTTACGGTAAAATACTTTGAAATGGTAATTATTTTGATTTTGTCCTCTAGGCATTTTGATTTATATTTCGTATAATATACTGAGAAAATAATTTTTTCTATTTATACGATATAATGCCTGGTTATTGTTATTTATGCGAAGAAGAATCAATTGGATATTTGTTTGGCGGTTACTTCTGTGAAGAGTGTATGAAAGTAAAACAATTAGTTCAGTTTCTTGGAGCGAGAAAAATTACAGAGAGTGTAAGATTTAAATTAGAAAAAATAGAAGGAACAAAAATGAGAAGAAAAAGTGACCCTGAATTATATATAGAAGATACAGAAATGGAAACAATAAAATCTCCAGATTGTTACTCTGCTAGTTGTCCTAGCAAGAATACAAGAAGTAAAAATAAAAATAATTAAATCAAAATCATTTCTTCAGTAGGTCTTTGAACCTGAATATAGACAGGAACTGGTTTTTCCAATTTATTTATTCTATAAATATTTGTGTCTCTACTTCTACATTGATTAACTTTCAAGTTATAAATTGTTGCCCTACAAATTTTAAATTCGTCACTAATTTCTTTAGTTGTTCTAAAATATTTTTTGATGATGTCACCTAATTCGTTTTTGAAAAAAACTTCATAATGATAATTGCTTCTGTTCGCTGTTCTTGGCATTGTATTATATAAAAATATCACTTATACGCTTTAAGTAAAAATAAACAATTTGTTTTTTATTGAATAAGTTAAATGTCATCAAATCCACTTTCTGTTGATTGTTCTTCTGGTGTCAAATCAAACTTCTTTAGATATTCAATGACATCATCTCGCTTGAAATCCCATCGTTGTCCCTTGTTACTGTGTGATTTGTGAAATAATTTAGTAGATTCGATATCGCCTTTGAAACCAATTTTCTTTTTTGCGAAATATCTGTTAGTAACACACCACTCAGTGTAAATAGAATATAATTCCTTAGCCAAAATGGTATCATTGCCCTTAACATTCTCAAAAGCATTATTGATGATATCGCAGAGAAACAAGTTAATGGGCGAAGTAGTTTGTTGTAAGGCTCGCATATAGTATGCTGACTTTGGATAGTCACTCCACGATTTTGCCTCGATATTGCGACTAAGTAAGTCTCTATAAAAAAGAACCTGTGCCTTTTTATTAAATAAAGCTTTTGCGTAGGTGTTACGGAATATTTCACCGTCGATGCGTGACTGGGAGCATTCAATACAAACCATTCGTCTTTCATTGTCATCAATCTTAAGGGCGACCTCATTGTTAGTTGCTAGTATATAACGAGCATAATCATTTTGTTTTCTCTCCTTAACAAACTTCTCATTCAAGGTTCGTTTTGTTGCTGTAATTGCTTCTTTCATTCTTTCATAAATTTTACTTGATACGTTACTCTCTGTTTCTTCAAGAGCAATAAGCATTTTGCTACCACCTATTGAATTAAATGAACCAAACAAATCTTTCAAAGGGTCGGCAGTCTTGTAATAATATTTGTCATAATTCAATAGGTGACCTATAAACTCGCAAGTAATACTTTTACCACAACCTTGCTGACCTTTCAAAATAATTGCTGTATTTGTTTTCTCTGTTGGTTTCTGGAATATGTGTGCCAACCAATCAAGAAAATAGTTGTAGAGTGGTTCAGCATTTTCGCTGTCATCGTTACAAACAAATTTGAAATGTTCGTGAATCAATTTTAAGTGTTCGTGGTCTTCTTCTGTAAAATCTTCATCAGTCAAAGTCTTTGAAAGATTGGCAACTTGAAAACCTTCAAAAATGTTATATACACTATCAGGAACTTTTGTTTCATCTGGAATGAAATCAATTCTATTATACTTGCGTTTCTTTGGGTCGAGAAACCATTTGTCAAAAAAGGTTACCATATCATAACCATCAGGACATCCTTCCCAATCTTCATATGCCATCTTAAGATTTTGTTTTGTAAATGTTGTAATGCTATCGTAACTAGGGACACCAAAAGCACTTTCGTGAATAATCTTGAAAGCACCAAGTTCATTCTCAAATAGGCATTTTGTTTGCTCGTATAAGTCATCTTCATTTGGTTCAATTTTGATTTCACCTTGTTCTACCTTCAAATTAAATTCATTTTCACTCAAGCAAGGAAGAAGGTCAGTCATTTTTTTCTCTGTGAAATAGACTTGATATTTTAATTCTGTAAAAATGTATTTATTAAGTTCGTTGATTGCCGAGGTAACGTCTAAGTCACTTCTTTCAATGTTGAAACCATCGTGAAGAGGACAAGCAACTTTGAAACCTTTTGTTTTCATAAAATCCATTGCTTTCATAAGAATATCAATTTCAAGTCTAAAATACAATTCGGCAGTTGCTTTGCCTTTTGGGTTACTTCTTTTACCTTTTTCAATAGGTTGAGAAATATCTGGATGCTTATCCCAAATATAATCCTGTAAGTTATGTATTTCATCAATAACAGGTTTTAAACCTTCATAAAGAGCATCAGTCTTTTTGGTTCGCTTGTATAAGAAAGAAGTGTAAATTTGTTTTGCTTTGTCTTTGTCACAACTAAATTGACTTTTTATACTTTCAATTATCTTGTCTTTGCGTTTGATATACTTCGCAAGATTGTCGCAAGGTAAATCATTCAATTTACAATAAGAAAGCATAATATTGAATGCTGAATTTTTCATATCAACATCAATGTAGTTTTCAACAAGAAGAGTATTACGCAATGCTTTTGGCAAAGCAGTAAGAGAACACTTGGGATAGATGCGACCAAGTTTTAATTTGTCACCTTTGCTGTAAGTGTAAGTTGCTTTGAAGTAACCATCAACCGTTTCTTTTACAATCTTGTTCAAGAGGTCTTTAGTTTTTGTAACGTAACCGGTTTCTTCATCGGTCTTGTCTTTCAATAAATCGCTGTGGTTGGTTAGTAAATATTTCGCAAAGTTGCTGTTGATTTTTTCTGCTGGGGTATTCATAGTCATTTTGTTATATTATGCTTACATATTTTTTCTTTAAGTATTTAAACGCACTATATATTATTTTGACTATATATTTAATAAATGTGAGATTTTACAGGCAAAAGTGTCACCCAAGTGATAAAAAATATCACTAACGTAAAATACTAATTTTTATTTAATTTTCTCGAATTATATCAAATGTCCTTTTGGAAACGATTAAAAATATATTGTTGTTACAGACCTAATTTAGAAGAGGATTTTATGTTCGTTACACCAGAAACACGTCTGCTGTATGTGAAATTAAAAAGTGATAAAAAAGTGATAAAATGACGAAATTTTAGTGAAAAAAAAAGGGTTGAAATCCCAAGTGCGGACTGCGGAAATGCGGAAACCGAACATAGTGCGTATTGAACCTGAGTGACGTAAAAGTGAAATTTTGGGTGATATTTCACATTTTCAACTAGGTTGGAAATACCAACTGCGGAAATGCGGAAATGCGGAAATCAAACATAGTGCGTATGTTTAATTAAAATTAAAAAGAAATGAAAATGATAAAGTAAAAGATTGGTTCTATTGTTCAAGATTTATTAGTTACGTTCATCAACAAAACTAATACGAAGGTTCTTCTTAAGGAAGAGATTACCGTTGTTACCATTCTTATCCGTATCATAAATATAATCAAGAAGGCGGTAAATACCAAGGTCTTCGGTTGTTATGAAACCTGGAGATTCATTCCAATAAATCTTAATCATTTGTCTGCCACCTAAGTCACGACTTCCTATGCCCAACATCTTCATATTATTATAATATTTAATTAATGTTATAACATTATCCTTTGCTTTCGCATTATACTTTGATTTCGCATTATGAAAAAATTTATTATAATCATCGGGTAGATATGTGCCTCGATGACAACCATTCTTCCAATTGCGTGTAAAATCAAATCTACTTTGGTAATGCGAAAGAACCATTTGGGCTCCGTCTTCAAAGAAAGTTGCATCGCCTAAATCGTGAATTGCCTTTGCTGAAGGAGTTCGCTGTAACTTTTCTCGCACAGCGTTTCTTATAGACCTTGCTTCACGAATAGTCCAGACCTGCCTGAGAAGGTCAGCGTTTTTGTTACGCCTTGGTTTAGGAGTGGGCCTACAGGTCTCATATAAATCTCTTACTTGTCCAGCGTCCAGGATGCGTAGTGCGGATTGTCCTGTGGTAATATCTGTTACACCTAAAGAAGAAAGAAGGGTTTCGTTGTTGCTGTTGAGAAGGTTTAGTAGTATATCATAAATCTGTGTGGTTTCCATTGTTGCTTTTGTTCTTAATATACTATATTGGCTATTCTTTAAGTCCTTTTAAATAAAATGGCATTATTTAGGGGGGGACTTAAGGACTACGCACTATGTTGAGTCGCACCAGAATAGGCCTTTAAGTGGGATTAAATATTTCCTTATTCTTTAAGTAGCAAGGCATTGTAATCTCGCACCAGAACTCCTTATCCTTACTAGTCACAAAATAATTCTAGAGTATCTCCCCTACATAATATGTTAATATATATAGAGAGTAAAAAAAAGTCTTAATTATTTTAAATAATAA
>Ga0181399_1000729_pt1 | contig 11972 bp, 19 predicted proteins | sample 22SPOviralmetaG_FD_130128 | JGI IMG/M metagenome (GOLD analysis project Ga0181399, IMG submission 130128) | Marine viral communities from the oligotrophic San Pedro Time Series (SPOT) site, San Pedro Channel, CA, USA - 22 SPOT_SRF_2011-05-21 | ecosystem: Environmental > Aquatic > Marine > Strait...
CCATGTACTGGCGGACACTGTACTGTGTACTATAATAATACCATGGGCATACTGCCATATATATGCGGTAGTAAGTATGTAATATCCACGTGTATCCGCCGTCCATCGATGGTGGGTATGCGTTGTAAAGGACTTATGGGTATTTATGACAAAAGTACAAATTTCCACCACCGATTGTATATACAAATATACACACCCCATAAAACACATAAAAGAGCCATTATGGAAAAAGAGGATTAAAATTGCAGGACCCAAATTCTTTTTTTTAACAAAATTTTCGGTATCGACAAAGTATATACGAAAATATTTGGATAAGCGAGATCCTCATCGTATATTCACGGGGTATTAATGATTAAATAATTAAAATAAAAGTTATGATAGATTTAAGTAAAGATGGTTTTATGAGTGATGTTGCAATGAAAGAAAAAGCTCCATCAATTTTTAACGATAAACCGAGTGATTCAGTTTCTAAACATTATACACACATACCAACGACGAAAGTAATCAGTGATATGAGAACTTTAGGGTGGGATGTAGTAGATGTAACAGAAGTTAAAGCTCGTAAAAAAGCAACAATTGGTGTTCAAAAACACTTGGTTGTATTTAGAAATCCAGATGTAGTTATTAATGGAGAAGATGGGGATACAGTTTACCCACAAATTTTATTGACAAATTCACATGATGGAAAAAATTCATTTAAATTCCAAGCGGGATTATTTAGAATGATTTGTGAAAATGGATTAGTGATAGCTACAGATTCTTTCCAAGACGTTAAAATGCGTCATATGGGTTATACGTTTGAAGAACTTCAAATTAATATTAGAGAAATGGTTGAGCGTTTACCACTTACCGTTGAATCAATGAATAAAATGAAGCAAATTGAAATGGATCAACAATCGGCAGTTGATTTTGCTAAACGTGCTTTAGAAACTCGATTCACGGAAAAACAAATTGCTAATATAAACATTGATTTCGAAGAATTATTAAATCCAATTCGTAAACAAGACGAAGGAAAAGATGTTTGGTCGGTTTTCAACGTTGTTCAAGAAAAACTAATTAGTGGTGATTTCGAATACAAAAGAGGAACCAAAATTAGAAAAGCACGAAAGGTTAAAAACTTTAGTCAAGACCAAAAAATAAACAAAGAATTATTCCAATTAGCATTAGAATATGCTAACTAATGATACACCGTATGAGTTTGTGGGTGAAGAGCCCACAACTCATACTTATATATCCAGCTCACAACGCATTTAACGCGCGTTTAAACAACGGTTATGCATTTAATGTCAAAAGCGTCGTAAACAACGGTAAACGCAAGTAAACCGCAGGTAACCACGTAAATAACAAATATAATCGTATGTAGCTAGGTTTAATTATGGTATGGATAGTATATACGTATGTATAGATAGTGGTGTGTTTAGAGGGCTTTTCGGAGTTCCATTAATAAAAAAATGATATAAAATGAAAAGAATTACTGTAGAAGAAGCAAAACAATATATTTCATGTAAAGACGATTATTTGTCTGAAGGTGTTAAGAATGCAAAATATTTCACTTTAGTAACTGATGATGAAGGGTGGGATATTGTAAAGTATTATACTGCTAGGAAAACAAATATGTACGCTAATAGAGATGGAGATTTTGATTCGTGGGTTTATATTTTATCTAATCCTTCACAACCCGGATTGTTAAAAATTGGTTATACAAAAAATACACCCGACGAGAGGGCTAAACAAATTTCTAATGCTACGGGTGTAGCTTTACCTTATAAAGTAGAATGGGCTTTTCATTGTTATAATGGTTTTAATTTAGAACAAGAAGTTCACCATAAATTAGGAGAGTATCGGGTAAATGGTAATAGAGAGTTTTTTCAAATTTCTTTAGAAGAAGCAAAGAAAACCGTGGAAATGGTTGGAAAACAGTATATTTGATCGTATCTTTATAGGGTATTAGTATTTATAATAAAATAAAAAAACCATGATAAATAAACAAAAAGCAAAAGAATTTAGAGTTGAATTTGGAAAAGCCGTTGAGCAATTAGAAAAAGATTTTGGGGTTGCTATTGACTTAGGTCCTATTTCATTTAATGCTGATGAATTAAGAGCAAAATTAACTGCTAAAGTAGGTGAATCAAAACCTAAATTAACATCAAAAGATTTTCAAGTAGGTGATATTGTATTCATTGACCATAAAAAAGTTGATAATACTAGAACATTTGAAATTATAAAAATCAATGCTAAAAACATTAAAGTTAGAGACCGAAATGATAATTCATTGATTATGGTTGCGCCTTCATTATTATATAGGTAAAAAATAAGTGCAAAGGGGGTTGGATATTGCAATCCCCCTTCGTATCTTCATGGTATAAGAAAAAATAAAAGTTATGAATGAAATGTTATTAATGCAACCCCACTTAGAATTTGATTCTAGATTTTCCCATTTAATGGGGCAACGAGTAGAAGCTTTGGATGAATCTGGAATGCGTCATGCTGGTAGATTAGGATTCGTTGGATTTAATAGTATCTTTGGATGTTTTCAATTAACACTTGATAAATGTCCCACATTCAATATAGTTCCGTCATCAATTAAATTACATAAAAATCAATAATCAATGAAAAAAACAATATTATTACTAGCAACAATTCTATTTACTTTATCAGCAAAATCCCAGGGGGAATTTTCAAGAGCATATTTAAATGTACTAATAAGTTATGAAGATTCTCTTAGCTATTATGATGGAGCAAATGCCTTTACATTTAATGTAGATGGTAATTCAATTATCTATTACCCACATTCGGGACCTTCAGAAAGATTTATTTATGTTAGTGGTGTGGAGGATGATGTAGATAGATATGGGGATGAATATCAAATAATAAAAACAATTGAAGCTAGTACTTCAGAAATTGTGTATTTCCAATTGTATAAAAACCTTGAATTTGGTCTAAATATGATATTTGAAGAACCAACTATACTAGTACATTTTTATAATAAGGCAAAATAAAAGTTATGAATCAAGTAAAAGAAAATTTTTTAAAGAACGTTAACAACAGTAGCATGTTAGGCATTGTAGAATGCATAACCATTGCTGAAAACGCAGGTTTATTGGTAGAAGTCGTACATACTGCGTTGAGCGAAATGCAGAAACATCCAAAATCTTCACCATTGTTATGTTTGCAGGTAGCTTTGGAAGATTGGGATATTTAAAATAATTATAATAAAACGTAATATGGATAAGAAATCACAATTAATCAATGAAATAATTGATTTGAACCATTACTTAAATCAAATGTATCTTTATCACCCTGATAATCCTGATGGGATTAATGTGGTTGATGAGTCTATAAAAATTAAAGAAATAATTGCTAGTTTAACTGCTCAAATAGAAGAATTGGATTCTATTTCCAAATCTTAAGCGTTAATTTACCTTCACCTTTTATAACACGATGCCATTGATGTCTTAGGATATTAAAGGACATTGTAGGTTTTAAATCAAGTGGTAATTCCTCATCATATTGGAATTGCCACCCTTGTCCTACATCTAGAATTTCAACTAATCTATTTTCATCATCACGATGCCACATTAATTCAATTGGATCTATATCGTCCCCAAATTCACGAACAATGTAATCAGTTGAGGTTTCTAAATCAATATATGGTCTACCAGAATCCAGTGAAGTTAGATTTAAGTCCAAGTAATTTTGCATATCTAGGTAAACGACAAGACCAATATGAAGCTTTTGTTTTATCGTTTCTAGTTGAACATTTATGACGTGCAGCGTATGCGTTACGTGCTTTTTTATTGTTGATTTTAGCTTTTAAACCACCTGAACCAAAACGTATTGTTTTAATGTTTCCTGTTTTAGGATCTTTAACATAAACCTTATATGCTTTTCCACCTTTTGAATCACGCATTGGTTTATTTAATGGTTTATTATCGTTTTTAGCTTCACTTACTTGAGGTCTACCTTCTTTATATTTTCTAAGTTTTGCCTTCCAATTAGACATATCATATTCATCCCAATCTTCAACAGGTTTTCTATATAAGTAATGTAATTCATCTTGAACTTTTTCTAAAAAATCATATACCTCTTTTTGACTCGGTATTTTATTTACTTCCTCATCTAGCATAGGAAAATCTAAAGGCACTTTAGTTCCATCTTCTAATATACCGAAATGACCTAAATGTGTTTCTGTTAAAACAGCTAAATCATCTTCGTTTGTAATTTCTAAAATTTCACGAGAATATAATGAACGCGCTTCAGCCCACAAATTAAAATAATTAGTTGAACCTGCACGATATAAATGCTCAGTTAACGGTTTATTATTATCCATATGGTGTTTCAAACCTTCGGATAATATTTGTTTAGGAGCTAAGCTCTCATTTAACATTAATGGTGTAGTATTAATACCACACGAATCACACCCACATTTACACATATTATTTTATTTTATTATAAATATTAAGATGCTTTAACAAATACTGATGATTCATCTCCTTGGGATGAAGCATATCTATTAAAGGCATCTATAATTTTACTTCTATTTTTTGATTTATCTACAGCATTAACTAATTCTAAAGCTAAATATTTAGATATTCTCCAAGCTTGGTTTGATTTTGGGGTAGGTCGAGCGTTATAATTGGATTCAAAATCACTAGGTTCTAAACCTTCAGTTTCACCCCATAATTTTTTAAACCTAGATTTAAAGTTAGCATCTTCTTTTGATGCTTCTTGTCTAATTGTTTGAGGGTTAGAAACTTCTACTCCATATTTATCTAATATTGATTTAATATACCCATAACCTACTTTACCTGCTGCTGCTCCCGTGCCTTCTAATTCACCCATAAAGCTAGTATCACCACCAAAATTTCTAAATTCCATACTTCCACCATCACTAAATGTAATAAAAGCTTTAGCGTTTCTAGGAGTAACTGCTATACCTTCATATTCAACCGGGGATGGTTTTTGGGTATTTGTTACTTTTAATTTAGCACTTTTTTCTGCTTTTTTAAGAGATACACCTACTATTTTACCACTATTATATTTTTCTAATAATAAGGTATTTATTTCACCTAAACCATCAGGCCATTCAATATTCATTTCATCTGGAGATACCATCCATATATCAGCAGGGTTCCATTTATTTATGTCTCTAATACCAACACCTTTTAAAAAAGGTTTAACTGATGCTTCTAAATTTTTAACCCATGCAGATCCTCTATTTTGAATAAAGGGACCAGAATATTCAGAAGCTAATTCATTAGCAATATTAACACTAGAATTAACCCACCCTGAGTCAGTTAGTAGAAGTTTTTTCCCTTCTTCAAATCCATCACCATCAACTTTATTTTTTGAGGATTCAATATTTTCTTCCGTTATATCTTCAGATGTTATATTACTTCCTAAAGAATATCTAATGGCATTTGCTATACATTGTGCATTTTCGGCTGCTGTTGTAATATCTGATCCACCTCTACTTCCTCCACCACCACCAAATTCAGATGTTTTAGCTAGTTTAGAAGTAGAAATTTTATTACCCTCTTTATCGATTAATATTATTCCTGCTCTAGGTATTTCATTTTTTAAAGCTTTAATAACTTCGTCTTTATTATCAACTACAAAAGTAGTTCCATCAACTAATTCTAATTTATCTTCCTTAGTAATTTTATCTATTAAAATTTCAACACGAGGAACTTTTCTCCCCCCACTAAAAGTAGCGTCTTTTTCTAATTCTCTTTTAGTTAAAGGAGTTGCTTCTTTAATTATTTTAAATTTTTCACCTATAACGTCACTGATAAGTGATTCCAACAACAAAACATCCTGAGCATTATTCATGTCAGGATATCCTTTAGGAAACTTATAAGCAACCTTATTTAAATATTTTGTTATATTATCCATTTTCTTTTCTTTCTTGCCAATCGTAAGATATGCTATCTTTTGTGATAGGCCCACCTTTTGCCCAAGTTCTACAAGTTCTAGCTGAATGACATTTAAAACTGTGCATCCAACAATAACCTAATCTACCATCATCATCTGATACTTTACCTGGCATACATTCATCCATTCTGGGTGAGATATCAAATGCAACACAATTTCCACAAAGTGTTTTTCTAGCTGCTTTTTCTGTTGTATCCCAATATTCGGCTAAATCAAGCCAATAATCACCTGGTTCATCAACATTTAATGGACCGTATTTAATATAATCTGCTTTAATTGAAGCGTCTCGGTTTTTAGTATTTACCTCTAGATTTTGTGTAGCAGTAGGACAAGCCATTGCTGCTTCATGCAATTTACCTTCACTTATAAATTTTATTAAATCGAATTGTTCCATTTTATTTTTTTTATTTTATTTTATTGTTCGTCCCAATCTTCTTTCAATGCTTCCATTTCTTCAACAGCTAATTTAAACACTTCTTCATATGTGTTAAATGGACCTTGCATTTCAAAATCACCAAAAGATACATACCCATCTAAATAAAATCCACTATTATCTTTTCTTATTATGATCATGTCTTTATGTTCTTCATCCCATCCTTCCATCGGCGCATCCCATGCTTTAACAGCTATTTCACCATCTTCTTCGCTATAATGTATGTCTGATAAGTCTTTGATTTCAGTCCAGCCACTAGGTGCTTTCATTTCTTCTTTTAAGAGCTTACCTTCAGCTAAATATTTTCTTAAATTGAAATTATCCATTTTATTTTACTTTATTTTATGGTGTAGTAGAATATATATATTCGTTAAATTGAAGATTAATATACTTGTCATATGGCATCGTACCAATATTACGAGCAAATTTATCTTTACCAATAGGAGCTTCATTTTTATTAATAAACCGTTTACGTTTTGTAACAAAATCTATTAAATATTGCTCTGGGTCTTCTTGTTTTTTTAATTGGGGGTGATTAGCTAATATTGGTTTAATTCTTTTTACTATATCTTCTACCGAATCTCTTTCATATGCCATTTCGGCTATATCGTCTTCTTTTAATAGCTTACCTTCAGCTAAATCCTTATATAATTTCATAGCTTCATCAGCAGTATATTCTCCTTCTTGGTAGCTACCTTGATCAAAGTCTTTAAAATCAACACCCATTTCTAAACGGTTATCTTCATCGTCAAAATATAATTGATCGAAACCAATTTCATTTTCTTCTTCGGTTTCGGTATCTGTTAACTGGTACATATAGCCAGTTTTTCCGTTATCGTATTCAACGTTAGTAGTATAAAGAGTATACCCTTGTTCTTCTTTTAATAACTTACCTTCAGCTAAATATTTTTTTAAATCGAAATTGTCCATTTTATTTTATTTTATTTTATTTTATTTTATTTTATGATTCAACAGTTTCTGTTTCTGTTTCACTAGCATCCATGGAGATGTCTTCTGCACCTTCAACATCAATACTTTCTACTTCCTCATCTTTAGCTCCATATCTTAATATACGAGCAATTGCTTCTGTAGCACGTTCTTCTTCTGGAAGATTTAGTAAGTAATATTTTTTTCCTTCAACTTGAGCAACCCAACTTCTTTTGTTGTATATGAGATAGAAATCTTCACCGTTTTTCAAGTTTATACGGAATGTTGTAGGACGGGGAGCAACCCAATCAATAGAGGCTAGGAATGAATCAAAATCCGCCGTTAACAAGTCAACTATAACTTCTTTAAGTTCGGGGAATTTTGTTAACTCATCATATTCAACAGCTTTAGACTCAACTTTTTGTCGAGCTTTATATACTATTGGTATAATAGTTTTTATTTTAGCCTTTAATTCTTCTGATGTCATATTACATTGCTTTTCTTATAATGTTTAGATCCTTTATATCTTTTAGATACTCATCAGTTTTAACTAAAATAGTTCCTATTTCCTCTCCTTTACCATCAACCATTTTATCTACTGTAAGTTTTGTTACTCTAGGGTCGAATGTAGGATCTGTATCTTCAAAGTTTGAATTGTAATATTGTGTTTGATTTGCTCTATATTCTTCTCCACCTAATTCAAAATCATGATATTGAACATGAACAAACATAGGAGCAAATCTACCCATTCTTGCTTTAGTAGGGCTAGCATCATGAGCTTTTAAAGCTTCAATAGCATCACCTTCACTTGCTACACCATTAGGAAATAAATCTTCAATTGCTTTCTTTGCAAACATATCTGGTGATGTTACGTTTGATATGACTTCTGAACCTTTAAAGTTATTATTTGTATATTCTTTAAGTGATTCTTTTTCATCATCAAACATACGTTTTCTTTCTTCTTCACGTTCGTCTTCGTCTTCAATAGATTGAATATATTCTTTTGCTTTTCTATCTTCTTCTACTGGAAATAAAATATAATCACCATCTTTATGTAATTTTACTTTACCCATTTTTTTAAGTAGAGCAACAACTTCATCTTTGTTTAAACCTAATCCTTTTACGGCTTTAATTAATGGTTTTAACCCTGCGGCTCCACCTTCTTTAGATAAAGTATCTTTTATAAGCTCTTCTGCTTTTTTATTCATATCATCTTCATCTTCAGAAATAGATTCAAAAGCACCTGATGCTGATTCTTTTTCAATAGCCATATCACCCATTTCGTTTGGTGTATATAGTTCTTCTTCTAATTGACTTCTTAATAATGATTTCCAATTAACCATTATTTGAGCTACTCCTTTTATAAACTCCGGATTGTTTAAATCACCTTTAAATTTACCAAATAATGCTGTTAAATCTTCTTGAAATTGAGCTACTGATCCTTTTGGTTCAAATGGAACAGAATCTGGATCTTCTGGGTTTCTTGTAAAACCACTATAACGGGTAACTTCTTCTAATTCATCACTCATACTTACAAAAGCATCGATAGCTGGTTCTTTCAATTCGAATTCAAGATAATGTTTAGCTCCTGCTATCATATTTTCAGCAGTAGTGATTTTTGATTGCCACCATGATGGGAAATCAACTTCACCCATATCTTCTAAATCGTCCATCATTTTGTATAATTCCATAGCATAACTACCAATATGGTAAAGTTGAGCTTTAATCATACCTGGTTCGTTATCTTGATGTCCTAAGTCGATATCTTCATTTAAACCATCAAAATCACTTTTGTGTTTTCTATAATAGGTTTGAGTAGCCATTGGAAGTTTAAATATTGAAAGACCATCTTTAAGAGCTCTTTCGATTTGTTTAATCATACGCTCTTTAGACATTCCTTCATTTAAACCATCAAAATCTCTTTGTTTTAAAGCAGCCATAATAGCATATACAGCATCTTGTTCTGTATAGTCATATCGTTTAGCCATTGCTTTAATGAAACGATTTAATTTTTCAGATACTTCAGGATTAAGTGATTCATTAACATCACCTTCAGCTATTGCTTGATCATAGGTCATTTCTTTTCTACCTGATAATTTAGCAATTGCTTTATCAATACGATTTAATTTAGCACCATATTCATCAGCAATTGGTCCACCTTCTGGCTCTGCTTCTTGCTCCATATCACGCATTAATTGTGATCTTTCTTTTCTAAGAAAATTTAGTTTAGCTAAATTACTACTGTTATAAGCTTTTTGAACAGCTTCACCATATTCTTTACCAAAATCCGGTTTTTCATCCTTAGCAGCTGCAGCTCTCATTTTCATAAGTATTGGATCATTCATCTCCATTTCCTTCATTGATTTTTCAATAGCGGCTCCACGTTTTTCCTCATATGATGAAAGTTTACCATCTTTGTTTAAATCTGCTTTTTTAGGATTTTTTAGAGAAGATTTAATCATTTCTCTTATCTTATCTGGATTCATTGATTCTGATTTTTGTTTTGCTAATCTTGTTGCTCTACCATACATTACGGCTTCGGCATCTTTACCATAACGTTTAGTAAGTTCACGTTTGTTTTTTTTCATATCCATTACGATATCTTCCCGCTTCTTAAGTTCGGATTTAGTAAGTTTACGTTCGTTAGGCATATCAATTATTATTTAATTAGTCCTGCTAATTTTTGCATTCTAGTTACTGATTCATCTAATTTCATTCCAACTTCAGCATCTTCAGCTGGTGAATCAACGTTTACATCTATTTGAGCATCTTCTTTAACTACGTGAGCACGTGTAAAGAATGTTAATGTATTTCCAATTTGGTTTTCTAATTTTTCATCTCCCAATTCACGAGCAGATTCTAAAGCAGCTTCTAGGTTATCTTGGATTTTACCTACAACACCAGTTAAATCAGATTTAGCATCTTGTTTCACTTCGATACCTTCTTTCTCATCATCTACAGTTACTTCAACTTCGTCTTCTACTTCTACTTCTTCTTCTTCTCTAAGAGTAACTGTATATCCTTCAGGAGCATATTTTTTATATAATTCCATTGCTTCTTCTTTCATTCCAGCGTCAGCAAGTTTTTCCATTTCCATTCGGATCATTCTTTCAGCACTATTACCTTTACTGTATGCTCTACTATCATCAGATTTTGCATAGTAAAAATCGTGTGCTTTTAACATTGATTCTAGAGACTCAAGTGGGGACGATTTACTATGTCCCATTTTAGCACCACTATCTAATACACCGCCAAATGGACCACCAAGCATTTCTTCTACTCCATCCTCCATGTCTTCTAATAGTGAAGTTCTAATCATTTCTTTTAATTCGGATTTTTTCATTTTATTATTTTTGTTATAAATATCAGTTTTTCTTTTTATATTTACCTTTCTTGGTATTTTTTACAAATTGTTTACCTTTACGGGAACCCTTAACTTTTTTTCTAGCAGTAGCAGCACGTTGTGCTTTGGTCATTGATTGGGCTTTTTTTCGAGGTAGACAACGTTGTGTTGGTTCTTTTTTATCCATAGTACCACAAGGACCTTCAATAGTTCCTGCAGTATTGATTTTTACCCAATCTTCTTTTTTAAACCAATCTCTTAAAGATTCTTTAATTATCTCTTTTATTCTTTCCGTTGTCATATTAAACTGCTGATATTGTATCTTGTATTAATGTAGCTAAATCTTTACCCTTTAGGGCTGCTTTTAAACCACTAACACCACCTGAAATTAAATTAGATTTTCTAACTGCTGAAAATGCTTCAGTTCCAGCTTTAGCTCCTAATCCTAGGAGTAATAAAGCAAATAAACCATCAGTAACCATGTTTTTAGCTTTTTCATCTTTAGTAAACAATCCAACTACACGTCCAATTGGCTTTTTAAAATCACCTTCTAATTTATGAGTAAAATCATATATTTTTTTAGCAGCTGCTTCACCTTTACCAAAATTATATTTTTTAAATAATTTACCAACATATTTAGCTATAATGTTAGTTAATGTGGTTCCTGCTAAAACATAAGAAAGGATAGAAATTGGATCAACTGCTTCGTTAATATCATCTTTCTTATCCTCTAATTTATCTTCAACTGCATTTGCTAATTCCTTAGCTAAAGCGTCTATTTCATTTTCATTGACTTTCTTTTTACCTTTTTTGGGCCATTTAATTGAACCTTTGCATACTTTAACTCCACGTCCTGATAGATAAGCAGATGATTTTTCACCTGCTCTTTTACGAGCTTTAATATAACGTTTCCCTTTAGCACAAAGTTCTTCGTTAATTTCGTCCATTGATTTGGAGAAGAATTCTTGGATTATTTTAATATCCTCCATTATTTATCTTCTTTTTTATCACCATATCCTAATTCAGAGTGTAAAACACCCATCCACATATCAAAAACATGACTACCATATTCATTTTTAAGAACATCAGCAACTGCTACTGCAAAATCTTTATAAGACATTTCACTATCAATTTCATCCATAGCGACATTCATAGCTTTAGCTAATTTTTTAGATACAGGTGTGTCTAAACCTGCTTCAGCTAAGTATTGTTTTTTCATCCAAGATGACATATTAAATTCTGACATAATTGTTTTATTTATAAATATACGGAAATTTGTTACTTTTTCATTTTTTCTAAATGATCTATGGTTTTATCCAACGCTTCTAATACACG
>Ga0181399_1000731_pt1 | contig 11962 bp, 16 predicted proteins | sample 22SPOviralmetaG_FD_130128 | JGI IMG/M metagenome (GOLD analysis project Ga0181399, IMG submission 130128) | Marine viral communities from the oligotrophic San Pedro Time Series (SPOT) site, San Pedro Channel, CA, USA - 22 SPOT_SRF_2011-05-21 | ecosystem: Environmental > Aquatic > Marine > Strait...
CACCGTCGCGCTTACTTCAACATCCGCAACGACACTGGTTAGCAACGCTGCCTCGTCTAGCAAGGTCTTTAAGATCAACATGATTCAGATTGCCAATGTCGATGGCACAAACGCCTGTGACGTTACAGTTGATGTGCATAGCGCGGCCTCTGGCGGCGGCACGGCGTACTCACTGGTTTCGACTATTTCGGTCCCTGCGGATGCTTCGCTTGTTGTTGTTGACAAGGGTACGGCTTTGTATCTCGAAGAAGACCGTTCCATCACGGCAACGGCTGGCACTGCGAATGATCTGGAAGTGATCGTTAGCTACGAGGAAATTAGCTGATAGGAGCCTCTGATGGCTAAACGTACAGGCGGCTTCATAGGCCAAGACGGGATAAATGCACCTGACCCTGCTACGGGTGTCACGGGTACGGCGGGTGATGGGCAGGTAACTGTTAGTTGGACTAACCCTTCTGATGTTGGTGGCGCGGCTATAACTAATTATGTAATTAGCTCAAATCCATCTGTGCCAATTGACCCACCATCATTAACAACAGCTTCGTATACTAGCAAATCGTTTAGTCTCGAAAGTCAAGGAAGTGGTGATATTCATTATGGAATGACTTTTAACAGTGACGGAACAAAGGCTTATTTCACTGGCTATGGGGCGGCATCTATCTTTCAATATTCGTTGTCAACCGCTTGGGATATTTCAACAACTTCTTACGATAACGTGACGTTAAGCACTTCTGGTCAAACGAGTTCTGGTCAGTCAGGGCTAGTGTTTAGTCCTGATGGAACTAAGCTCTATATGGTCAGTTATAGCACTGACACAGTTTACCAATACACCTTGACCACCCCGTTTGATCTGTCAACAGGTAGTTATGCAAATAAAAGCCTAAGCGTATCCTCTCAGGACAGTAATCCGCAAGATATGTATATTAAGTCAGACGGCACAAAACTTTATGTTTTGGGGGACACTAACAATTCGGTTTTTCAGTATAGCATGTCAACACCGTTTGATTTGGCAACAGCATCATACGACAGTGTAAGTTTTGCTACTACTTCACAACAAACAAACCCAACTGGATTATTCTTTTCTTCCGATGGGACTATAATGTTGGTTTGTGGGTATACTCCCGTTCAAGCCGACAAGTATATTCTAAGCACTCCTTGGGTTGTATCTTCCGCTTCACATGACAGTTCTTATACTGTGAGCGAGTTTAGTAGTGGGGATTATCCAAACGCAATTTTTGCTGGCAATGACTTAAATAACCTGTTTGTTTCAGGGGGTGTTTCAGGAAATACGGTTGGAAAAGTGTTTCAATACGCTGTAGGTATGCCAACTGGATCGCCATTTGTTTACGGTGGCCTCACCAACGGCACAAGCTACACGTTCAACGTATGGGCGATCAATCCGTTTGGGTGGTCTACTGCTAGTGATGCGAGTGGGAGTTTAACACCCGAAGGCGCGAGGGGGCTTTTCGCAGGTACGGTGGGTAATGGAAGCACTCAAGCCGATACAATTGAATATATCGTAATTGACTCAGCAGGCAACTCAACAGATTTTGGAGATCTGACTGGCGCACGAACAAATGTGGCTTCGGGCCAAACAGGTAGTACCACAAGGGGGCTTTTTGGTGGCGGTCGCACAACCAATGCACAACAAAACATAATAGATTATGTAACTATTGCTTCGGCGGGCAACGCGACTGACTTTGGGGATTTGATCACAGCCGTTCAGCAGAATGCTTCTCTTTCCAACGGGACACGCGCAATTTATTCGGGCGGGTTTCCTGGCACTAATGTTATTCAATATGTGACTATTGCTTCAGCGGGTAATGCTACAGATTTTGGAGACTTAATTGCTGCTACTAGAGGGCATACAGGCATTGCCAGCACTACTCGCGGCCTTTTTGCTGGCGGGAGAGATACTGGTCCAAACGCCGCAAACAATAGAATCCAGTATATTACAATTGCGTCTACAGGAAACGCTACAGACTTTGGTGATCTTCTTTCTGTATTTAACGATGGCGCGAGTTGTTCTAGTGGCACAAGAGGAATTATCGCGGGTAACGCCGCCTCTGAAGCTAACTCTGTTGTTATTCAATATGTGACCATTGCCTCTACGGGTAACGCCACAGACTTTGGAGACCTTTCCACTTCACGTTACGGTTTCGCAGGGGCCTCTAACACTACAAGAGGAGTTTTCGCTGGCGGCAAAAGCCTGGCTGATGGCACTAAATACGATTACATGGATTACATAACAATAGCATCCACGGGAAACACGATAGATTTCGGCGATTTATCAGCTACAAGTGTGCCTTATGGTAGCTGTTCTAACGGCCACGGAGGACTTTCATAATGCCCAATTATCAAGGTGTATGGAGCCTGTCAGAGCAGTATCAGAACGCGAGTGGGTGGCCTTTGCCGCCTGACGGAACAAGGGGTGTTTTTGCTGGTGGCCAAAACTCTAATGTAATTGACTTTGTTACAATAGCTTCAGCAGGTAATGCTACGGACTTTGGTGATCTTACGGAAACTAAAAACAATACAGTGGGTGGCGTGTCGTCGTCAACGAGAGGTGTATTTGCCCTTAGTTCCGCAGCATCTGATAACACATTAGCGTATATTACAATAGCTTCAGCAGGTAATGCCACCGACTTTGGTGATTTAAGTGTTGGGCGAAGAAACAAAGTTGGCGGTAATAGTAATTCAACTAGAGGTGTATTTGCAGGAGGGCAAAGTGCTTCTGTTAGTTATGAAGATGTTATTGATTACATCACTATAGCCTCAACAGGTAATGCGTCGGATTTTGGTAATCTAACTGTTGGTCGTAGACAAGGTGGTTCTGGAATAAACTCTGGAACAAGGGGAGTTTTTATTAGTGGAATAGATGGTAGTTTTTTAAATACTATTGATTACATCACAATAGCATCTACAGGAAACGCTACAGATTTTGGTGACAGCACAAGTAGTGTGGTAAGTAATTTTGGTGCTGCTAGTAGCACTAGAGGCTTAAATGGTGGTGGTATGAACTCTTCATACGACGACTTAAACGTAATAGAATACATAACTATAGCTTCCACAGGTAACGCCACAGATTTTGGAGATTTTACAGCGACTCGCGCTCAATGTGCAGGTACTTCAAATCCAAGTCGTGCTATATTTGGAGGAGGTGAAGTTGGTGGTTCTGTATCTAACGTCATTGAGTTTGTAACAATAGCTAGTACAGGTAACGCCACAGACTTCGGAGATCGTACAGTAAGCGCCGTATTTCTTGGGGCTTGTTCTAACGGCCACGGAGGGCTTCAATAATGACTAAACGCTATCTAGGCAACATCATCACGCAGAACCCGACAGCGCCTGCTGGTCCGTATCAGGACAGTGCAGCATCGGGCGTGTGGTCACTTGCGGAAGCCTTTGCGTATAACAAGGCGGGGCTGTGGCCTACGAAAGGAAATATTGCTGAATATGTTTATGGCTATGGAAATGCCAGCGCGGCTAGAGGAAGAACCTTGCTAACTTCTTTGGGCGACCAAGTTGAGTACGGTACGTTTGGAGACGCTTCTGAAAACTACGATGGGGGTGGATGTTCCTCTGACACCCGTGGAATAGCTGGTGGCGCTAGGTCTGGGAATACCATACTGTACTTCACACTCGCTTCGGCGGGTGGAACAACGGATTTTGGAGACAGAACAGTCACTGGAGCGGCCCGATCCGCAAGCAACAATACAAGGGGCTTGTTTTTCGATCAGGGAACAAATGTAATTGACTACATTACGATTGCTTCTGCGGGAAACGCCACTGATTTTGGAGATAGATTTGAAACAGCAATAAACGCCCAAGGCGCAGCCTCTGGTTCCTCAACAAGAGCTTTGAACGCGGGCGGTTGGGTAACAGATGTTTCTCTCACTAGCTACACAATCCAATATGTCACTATCGCCTCCACGGGCAATGCTTTAGACTTTGGAGACCTAACAGTTCGACAAGCCTTTAACGCAAGCGCCGCGAGTGGGACAAGAGCATTATTCGCGGGTGGCATATCTAATACCAGCCCAACTGCTTATGTAAATGTAATAAACTATGTCACTATTGCCTCGACTGGGAACGCTACAGATTTTGGTGATTTGGTTTACTCTCAAGGAGTGGCTAACGGTGAAGCAGGGACAACAAGAGCATTATTTATGGGGTCTGATAGGGGAACTGGAGGGTATACTACATCTGGGATGTATTATGTGACTACGGCTTCTACAGGCAATGCTGCTTTTTTTGGAGATTTAACGGTGAACGCGGGGCCGCAGCGCGGCGCTTCTTGCTGTAACGCTACAGTAGCGGTTCAACCATGATAACGGGAGAAAACCATGCCTAAAGATACAATAAAAGAAACGGCACTTGCCACGGTAGACCTTAACATTCAGCTTCCATCTGCGAAGCCTGAGTATAAATCCATGCTGGCTAACATTGCCGAGAAGGCTCCTGCAATTGCACAGGCGTCTAGCAACTTCTACAAGTCGCATTCTCAGATGATGAGCGTGACGCTGGATGTGACTGCAATCACGCCGATCCGCTCTGTGAAGCACAGCCTTGCTGAGATTGAGAAGACTAAAGCCGCTCTGCAAGAGGGCTACTTCAAGATGAAGAAGGAAGAGGTCAAGCTCAAAAAGCTAGAGCGCAAGCTATCAGAAGAGACAGACGATCTTGAGCGCGAGATGCTGGAGATTAAGATCAACGAGAAGCAAGCCAATGCTGCAAGCTCTCGCGGCTACGTCGAGGCGGCTGTTCGCAAGCTCAACTTCTTTAGCAATCAGTATGAAAACCTGATGAATAAGATCGGCAAGGACGAGTTGACCGAGGCTGATTACGAGCTTGAGGAAGTCAAATACCATATTATGACTTGCATGAAACAGGCGCTAAACTCAGCCCGTCCACGCAACGGTGTGATTGACGAGGGCAACATGATCTACCTGTTTGATCTTGGCATTAATGCAGCGCAAGCACAGCTTGAGGTTATGTCGTATCTCAACTGGGAAAACGAGCTTATCAAAGAAGGCAAAGCGCCAGAGCATAGTCACACGGTGCAATGGCTAGAGGCTTGCGCAGATAAGTGGGCGCATTGTCCAAGCGCCTTTGCAGAGAGCCGTGGATTTGATATACTCGACAAAACATCTTTGACTAACACCCCACAGCTAGAGGACAAAACTGATGGCTCATAAAGTAGTAAAGTATCGCCTTGAAGCGGATGGGACCATCCCAACTTGGCTAAAGTTTGGTGTTCCGCAATCAACTGGCGGCATGTACGCGGTTGCTGACCCCAGCACTGCGTCACCGAGAGATTGGATTATGGTCGGCATCTCCGCAGATGGCGCAGATATTTCTGGCGCGATTGAAGAGGTAACATCTAAAGCAAACTTGCAAACGTATCTAGCAGCGCAAGCGTCAGCAAATAGCTGGACAGACCCTGCACCAACAGAGGAGAACCCAGATGCGACAACGGCCTTCGACGCCGCTGCACATGCCAAACGTGTTTGGGATGATCTCGACGCTCTGAATGCATAAGGTAAGACAATGGATAAACGTACAGTAGCTTCCGCGCATGAGCGGATTGATGGCCTAGAGAAAGAGGTAATCGCCATGCAAACAGAAATGAAGATACAATTTCGTGATCTGTTCGGTAGGGTTAAGCGTCTTGAAGCGATTATGATTGGCACTACGGGCTTCATCATTGCACTCCTAGTAGCAGTGCTGACTAAGATGGGCTAGTCCTATGGACCCGGTAAGCATCACGTTGATGGCTACTGGCGCTTACAAGACGCTCCGCGCAGGCTTAGACACTTACAAAGATCTTTCCGAAATGGGCCAATCTTTGGCAACGTGGGGTAAGGCGTGTGCCGACTTTAACCATCTTGAAGATCGGCAGAAGAACCCTCCCTTTTGGCAGAAAACCTTCAAGGGATCAGATGAAGAAACAGCAATTTTGATCTGGTCGAAAAAAGAAGAGCTTTCCAGAATGAGGAGCGAATTAAAAGATTACATTTCATGGCATTACGGGCCAAAAAAATGGGAGGAAGTGCTCGGTATTGAGGCACAAATGCGAAAGCAACGTAAGGATGAAATATATCGGAAGCAGGCGCGGATAGATGCTGTGATTAACTTTGCAATCGGAGCTGTAATTTTTGCAATCAGTGGGGGTGCTTTGTTTTTATTTTTCTATTTCTGGGGTCAATATCAAGGGAGGTGGTAGATTGTGGTTTTTAATCTGGTTTCAAGTTATCAATAACAATATTGAACACTATCAACTCAATCAGTTTCCCACTCAGAGCGAGTGCGAAGAAGCACTTGAAGATGCAAAAGTCTTGATAACTACGAGTCAAACAACGGTTTATTGCTTTGAGGTTATTCCAAAATAAACGAGGAGATTACGTTGTATATGACAAATACGGAAAAGTTGTTATAATAACGCACCACAAGCACCACGCAATAGCGTATGCAAGGAGTTTAGAAGATGGCGGCAAAGAAGCTGGAAGATCAAAGTAAGTACGATGCTTACGATATGGATGGCGATGGTATTGTTTCCGACGCGGAGATGACAAAAGCCAAAGAGATCCGCGAGACAGAAGACGCGCTGCGCAAACATTTGGCGCAGCTTCGCATGGCTCGGTGGACTTTAATTGGTATGGGTGTCTTTACGGTCACAATGTTCTTTATACCTCTGGATCGTGTTACGGCACTGAGCGACATTTCTAACTTGTTCTACATTTCAGGCGCAGGGATTGTCGGTGCTTTCATGGGCGCAACAGCATGGATGGGTAGAAAATGAGTATATTTACTGCCGCACTAGGACCGATAGCCAATCTCGCAGGCTCGTGGTTGCAGGGTAAAGCTGACAAGAACGCCGCCGCTGCGGAGCTAAAGCTCACAGAGGCTAAGGCGAAAGCGCAAATACTTTTGTCGAAAGAGACTAGCGTTGCCGATTGGGAACGCATCATGGCAGAAGGCGCGAAATCAAGCTGGAAAGACGAGTGGTTTGTAATTGTTCTGTCAATCCCGCTTGTTCTGGCCTTCATACCCGGTGCAGAGGGATGGGTGGATCGTGGCTTTGAGCAACTTTCCAAAGCGCCGGATTGGTATTTTTATAGCTTAGGTATCGCAATAAGCGCCAGCTTTGGTGTGCGCGGTGCGCAGGCTTTGTTCAAGAGGAAATGAAATGACATACAAGCTATCACAACGTAGCCTTGACCGAATGGAAGGCGTAGACGAGCGTTTAGTTGCCGTTGCTAAAGCAGCTATAGGCCACACAAAAACCGATTTTGGTGTGATCTGTGGACTAAGAACCATCGAAGAACAGCGTGAACTCGTAGACAAGGGCGCATCGAAGACGATGAAGTCCAAGCATATCGAAGGCCGCGCTCTTGACCTCATGGCCTATGTTGGCTCGCGTGGATCGTGGGAGTTGAATCTGTACGATGACCTTGCGGATGCTGTGAAGCAAGGGGCTATTGATGTAGGTGTAGCCGTGCGTTGGGGCGCAGCTTGGCATATCAATGACATTCGTGATTGGGATGGCACGATGGAAGAGGCTATGAATGCCTATGTTGACCTGCGCCGCAGCCAAGGCAAACGCCCGTTCATCGATGGTCCTCACTTTGAGTTGATGGATTAAAAGTTTCGTGTTAAATAAACAAACAAAGTGTATGAATGGGTGAAGTGATAAATGCCATTACAACTTCTCAAATATAATCCCGGTGTTGTAAAAGACATTACAGAATACGCTGCTGGAAAAAATGGCCCATATTGGGTTGATAGCGATCTAGTACGTTTTAAAAATGGGTATCCAGAGAAGTTAGGTGGATGGCAAAAAGATGCTATTTATGGCTTAAATTCGTCTGCAAATCCTACTACAACAGAAACTACCATTGAGGGTATCGCCAGACGAATGGTGTACTGGAGATCATCAACAGATGGTGAAGATCGTCTTGCCATAGGTACACACAATCATCTGTTTATATTTTTGAATGGATTGCTTTACGATATTACACCTTTAAGAAAAACTTCAGCAGGCTTGAGTAACCCAATAGCGACAGCAAGTGGAAGCACTACTGTAACCATTACAGATACATCTCATGGTGCAGAAACTGGAGATTGGGTTGTTCTAAGCGGAACAACAGCTACTGGTGGAATTACGGCTGATACTTTGAACGATTACTATGGCTATCAGTTAACTGTTATTGATGGAAATTCTTATAGTATCGTTGTCCCAACTGCGGCTACTTCAACAGTTGCTTCTGGTGGTGGTACTGTTGCAATAAAATACTTGATTGGAAATGATGCTGGTCTAGGCGCACAAAGTGCTGTCCCAGCTCTTGGCTGGGGAGTTGGCGGTTGGGGCCAATCCACTTGGAATACGGCCAGAGTTGCTACAACGGTTGATATTGCTTTAGATAACAGCTCTTGGAACCTGTCACTTTGGGGCGAAGATTTGATTGCCACAGTGCGTGGGGGAGCCATATACTATTGGAATACATCCGCAGGCGCTAGTAGTAGAGCAGTACTTGTTTCCTCTTTAGCAGGGGCTGAAAGTGTACCTACAGAAGCTAGGGTCACTACTGTGTCATTTCCTGATCGTCACTTCATTGCTGGCGGATGCACAATATATAATGGAACTGAAGTAGATGACATGCTGGTTCGATGGTCAAGCCAAGAAGAATTTACTAAATTTGCCCCTACAGCAACAAACACGGCTGGTGACCAAAGATTAGAAGTCGGCACTAAAATTGTGGCAATGGTAGCAGCCCGTGAAGAGACAATCATATCTACAGATGAAGCTGTATATGGCATGACCTTTGTTGGCGGTGACTTTGTGTTCTCATTTCGTTTATTGGCTACAGATTCTGGAGCTGCTGGACTCAATACAATGATCAGTATTGACGGTGATGTTTACTGGATAGGTAAGAGAAACTTCTTTAAATACGATGGTATCGTCAAAGAAATGCCATGCCCAGTTCAATATTATGTCTTCGATAGAATGCAGAAAAACTTTATTGAGAAGACAACAGTAGGACATAACAAGGCTTTTAAAGAAATTACTTGGTTTTATGTATCTAATGACAATCCAAACGGAACAGTAAATCCAGAGCCTGATAGTTATGCGACATATAACTACGCAGAAGACGCTTGGACAGTAGGCACAATGGACCGTACAGTCTGGAGCGATAGCTTTGGAGCGCGAAAAGTTCCGTTTGCATTCGATCCAGATGGATATTTGTATGAGCATGAAACAGGGACTAGCGCCAATGGAGCTGCTATGAACAGTTACATTGAAGGATCTCCACGCGAAATTAGTGCGGATGGAGAAACCTTGTACATGGTAGATCAAGTGATACCTGATGTAACGATGACACCCAATACTACCTTGTCTTTATACATGAACACACGCAAGTTCCCCAATTCTACAGAAACAACAAAAGGTCCGTTTGCGATTACTTCATCTACGGAAAAGGTAAGCACCCGTGCCAAGGGTCGCCAGATCTCTATGAAGTTTCAAAGCACAGGTCTGGATGATGATTGGACGCTGGGGGACTTTAGGGTCAACTCAAGACAGGATGGATTGCGGTAATGGCACAGGGTTCTCCACTCGCGGTCTTGCGGTTGCCAAAACCGCCATCAGATTACAATCAAGGCTACATGGCCCGGTTAACTAATACTCTTGAGTTAGAAAAGCAGGCGACTTATTTTGCGGCATCTACAGGTCTTCAAAACGCGGTTAGTCAGGCCGAAGCTACAGCGTGGTTTATGTCTTAATGCCAAACAATTATAAAAACTCAAAAGTTGACTTAACAACTACAAACGCCACGGTACTTTATACTTGTCCCGGTGCAACTACGGCATTGGTTAAATCGATATTAGTATCTGAAGATACGGGTAACGCAGATACGATCACAGTCACAATTACAGATGCAAGTGCAGCAATATTTAGTCTCTTCAAAGTTAAGCCAATTGCTGCTAATGCTACTATAGAACTCTTAACGGAACCTCTGGTTGTGCAAGAAAACGAAATTCTCAAAGTCACAGCGGCAACTGCTAGTAGGTTGCATGTCGTGGCCAGCTTGTTGGAGATAAACTGATGCCCATTTTAGAAAACCGCTTTATATCTGACAATTTAGGTGCTTTGCCTGTTTATACTGGTAGCTACAAAGCTCCAGATCCAGTAAAACGAGACCCTACGGTTGAGAATATCACCACAGATGAAGATGGGAATGAGACTACAACTTACACAATCCCAACGTATGAACGTACTCAAGTTGATATTCCCGCTGACTTTGATTGGACGCAGTACGGCAGATCTGGGCCTGCGTTGCGTTTCTTCAATCAAATTAGAACTGGTGAGATTGAATACGATCCCTCAAAAGATGTAATCGACATAGATGCTTTGACTGAAACTGACCCTAATGCTCCGCCGCTTACCAGCGAAGCAGAGATGATCAAGCAAGAGCTGATTACCACGGCTACTCAACTTGCCGCTGGAGTAGGCGCTCAGATTGGCCGTTCTGTTGCGGATAATGCTGGTGATGACGGTTTTCAAATAGGTGACCTTGCAACAGGATTTGATGATTTCACATCAAATTTTGAAGGTATGGATGTTATTAGAGCGCCTAAAGATGGGCCTGCTGCTAAAGTAGAATTTAGTCCTGATTCTCCAAACGCTGAACTTGCTAAAAAAGAAACGCAGGCAGACAAAGACGCATACCTTGCCACCTTAAAGCCTTCTGACACAGGTTATATAGCAGGCGTCAAGGATCGCTTTGACACTGGTTTGTTTGATAAAAGTGCTTCGGCAGCAGGTAGGGCAAACCTATACGGATCTGTTGGCGCTGGTGTTGCCACCATTGCAGGAAACTTAATTGCGGGTAAAAGCCTCAAGGAATCTGTAAAGACTGGTGCTAAAGTTGGTGCTGGTACTTTTATTGGTACGACAATTGGTGGCCCGATTGGAGGTCTGATCGGTGGTCTTATAGGTGGCCGAGTGATTTGTAACGAACTTATGCGTCAGGGCATTATGACCCGCAAGCAAGTGGTTCTAGATTACAAATTTACTGAAGATTATCTGACGCCACAACACGTTGCGGGGTATCACGTCTGGGCTGTCTGGATGGTACGCCAAATGCGCAAAGGCCGTTTGATAAACTTCTGGAAACACGTTGCTGGTCATCGCGCCAATGAAATCGCATACATCTACGGCGAGCGTGACAAGCCCGACTACTTAGGCAAAGTTTACCGTAAAATCTTAGAGCCAATCTGCTGGTCTATTGGCTTTTTCTGTAGAAAAACAGACTGGACAGTTCTTTATAAAGAAAAGGAGGTCTAATATGGCCCGTGAACCAATGAAAATGGATCGCATGGAAGGCGCAAATATGGGCGTCGATAATCCAATGCGCAATCTGCCACCCGAAGCAATGAAGAATTTGCTCAAGCCAGACGAAGACATCGCTGCAATGCTTGTAGCCCGTCTTTCAGCTATGTCTGAGCAAGAACTTTCTATGCTCGACACTGTCATTACCCCAGAAGTCGCACAGGTTCTTATGAAGCTCCTCCCAGAGCTGCAAGAGCTTATCGCGGCAGTAGAGGGCGGCGGAATGGCTCAAGAGGCTCCAGCACCACGTCAAGCTCCACAAGCAGCCCCACAAATGGGCGCACTGGGTGGCATGGGTTGATACTAAGATTGGCGACAGTCGAAGACTTATCTGAATTGTACATGATGTTACTCACCATGCACTCAGGAACAGTTGACGGCACATCGCCAGTTAATTCTGAAAAGCTGACCGACATGATTAATACCTCCCTTCATAGGGGTGTTGTAATTGTAGCGGAAGTTGATGGTAGAATTATCGGATCAATCGGTGGGATGGAAACGTCTGACTGGTGGTCCGATAAATTATACTTGGCTGATCTCTGGTTTTTTGTGTATAAAGAGCATAGAAAA
>Ga0181399_1000733_pt1 | contig 11952 bp, 17 predicted proteins | sample 22SPOviralmetaG_FD_130128 | JGI IMG/M metagenome (GOLD analysis project Ga0181399, IMG submission 130128) | Marine viral communities from the oligotrophic San Pedro Time Series (SPOT) site, San Pedro Channel, CA, USA - 22 SPOT_SRF_2011-05-21 | ecosystem: Environmental > Aquatic > Marine > Strait...
AAATCTATTCTTGCTCCTGTTGATCAAAATATAGTTTCTATGGGAACCTCAACAGTAATTGATTGTTCTCAAGGAAACTACTTTATTAAGACTGTTGGTGCTGGTGTTACATTTGAATTCTCAAATGTTCCATCTGGTGTTGTATATGGAGCGACTGTGGAGATTACTCATACTGCTGGTACAATCTCTTGGCCTTCATCTGTTAAATTCCCAGAAGATCAAGCCCCTGTGCTCACGGAGGGCAAGACACACCTCTTCATGCTGGTTACAGACGATGGTGGTTCTAGATTTAGAGCAGCATCATTGTTTGACTTTGATAACTAAGACAGTTTAAAATCTGTCCACTAACACCTCCACCTTCGGGTGGGGGTGTTATACTATATGGGTAAACAGGAAAGTCATGAACTCTCTAGAGAAATTGATTTTTATTGCATCCTTCATGTTTATGATGCAGTGGGGAACCCGTGTAACGTTGCTTGCTGTAAATGCACTGTATTGAAATGTCTGGGTACAACTACAGCAAAAAACGCTGTAGAGATACTGTTTTTTGGTTTTTGAAGAACTACCTTCCTAATCATAAAGTTACAGTTTCTGTTCATCATCGTGGAATGGTTCGTGATTGTGTAAAGGGATGGATTTCTGTGTCTGATTGTGATTGGAGACCCAGAGAGTTTGAAATTGAAATGCACAATAAACTTACTACTGAAGATTACATGACTACGCTTTTGCATGAGTTATGGCATCTTTATCAACATGTGAATGGGTCTCTTAGGGACAAAAGAGGTAAAAGATTCTGGAGAGGTATTGACTACTCAAGTACCGAGTATTCGGATCAACCGTGGGAGATCGATGCTTACAAAATGGAAAAAGTGTTGTATAATGAATACTTAACTCCAACTACTCAAAACACCTTCTTTTCTAATCGCCTAACTACTAATGTCTAAAAAAAAGTTCGTTTGTGTAAGCCCTCTCTCTAAAAAAGCAAAAAATCGTTTTGCTAATGAGATGGAACTATTTCACTCTTGTGAGGTAGAGGTTGAAGAAAATGATATGCTTTTTTTAGCATCCTTAAATAAAAAATACTTTTTTTGGGTTCCTAAAATAGGTAATGAACACTGGAGAGTCGAGAAATGAGTGATGTTGTACTCCATTTATATGGTAAGAGAAAGAATCAACAAATTCAAAATGTAGAACCATTTAATGAAAGTAATGATTTTGTATATACTGCGTTCCAAGTTCCCATATTGCATGTAAATGTAAGAGATTGGACAAATAAAAAGCAAAAACTTCTAAATTTACACTATAATTCAAAGCAAAATGCTACTAAAGGTGACAGATCAGATGTTAGCACTGATTATCACTACAATGGGGATTCTGGAAATTGTTATAGTGCCGAAATCCATAACATTTTAGAAGAAGAAATTGGTGTGCTCGAAGATATGATTCTTCACCCAAATGATTTCACTGATTTTGATTTTGAAGAATATTGTTCTGATGGAGATGGAGATTTATACTTTGAGTTAAATAACTCTTGGTTTGAAGCATCAGTTGATGGTTCATTTCATGGTCCTCATACACACGGACCTACAGGATACAGTTGCGTATTGTTTATTGATTTTGATGAATCAGTTCATGAACAAACAATTTTTATGAATCCTTTTTTCTCCTCATTTTTTGGATGTAATTGTGAATATAAAGCTGACTTCGCTCAAGAAGGGTCTTTGATATGTTTTCCATCACCAATCGTACATTATACAAGACCTAATTTTTCTAAAAAAGAACGTTTAATTTGTTCCTGGAATATGAAAGTTATTTCCAGCAATGGTACTGAGGTAATCGCATGAATAATCAATCAAAAACTACGGGTGGTATTTGTTTTTTTCCATCTCCATTTGTGTTTTGGAGAAAACCAAACAACCATGCAAAATTAAAAGAAAATATTCTTCCGATGATCATGGAAGATATTGAAAAGAATGGAGATTCTTATTTAAAAGATAGCGACTGGTCATGTGATATTGTTTCTTCATTTCATAGTTATGGTGAAAATTCTGGAGAGATTAATCAAAAATTAATGGAACATGAAGATTTAGTTGTATCTATTTGGGATGCGTACAATGAAATGCTCGATACATTAAAATCTGAAAATAGAATTACCGATTATGACTACGAAGACTTTGCTTCATGTCAACTCTATGATATTTGGTATAACAAATACAATGTAGGTCATTATCAAGAAATTCATGAACATAGTCCGTTTGAGTTTTCTGGAATTTACATCTTAGATGACTCTGAGTATTCTAATACTTATTTTTTCGATCATTCTTCTGTGTTTAAAGTAGAGGGAAAACATACTTTTGGAGAGAACGAATCAAAAGAGTTTGATATTAGTGAGGGTAACATGATTTTATTTCCTGGTGCTCTACCTCATCATGTACCAATGGTAAAATCAGAAAAAATTACTTTATCATTTAATTTTAAGTTAAACTCTAGCCCATGAGACCAAAGATAATAAAGAATTTTTCTGATAAAATAGAAATTGCTATATTAAATTGGTGGTCTATTGATAATTTTAGAAAGAATCCCCATCAGTACATAGATCCCAACATGGATCCTGATCGTCCTGGAAGTAGATTTACTACTAGGATAAGGCAGCATGAGAATTATAGTAATTTGGATGTTGATATAGAATATCCAATGATAGCCTATACAATTCAAGAAAGAATTATGTGGAGATTGAAGTTAAAAGAATTTAGACTTCCCCCACCATTTTTTGAAGGAATTGTGAATGGAATAGGATTTGGAGAGGGTTTAATATGCGAACATACCGATCCTGTTTATTATCCAGATACTATTACTATGCACTGCAATCTGATAACTAGAAAAGCAGATATTGGTGGTATCACAGTGATAGATGGAATTGAATATGATATTGAACCTGGTGATTTATTAGTTTATCCTGTTTCTGAGATACCACATAGAGTAACATTAACAAAAGGAAAAACAAATAGAATTTTGTGGGTTTTTGGATACTGTATACCAATAGATAAAGCAGAGGATATATTTCAATGATAAGAAAATTAAGAAAAATATTCGACATCTTAACGTACCCCGAAGCAGATTTAACCTGGGAAGAAGAAGTCCCAATATATGATTGGATAAAAACTATCAATGAAAAAATTGATAGGATAGAAGATAATCAAGTTTATATACGAGGAGAACTATTCAGACTTGAAAAAAAGATCAATCGACTGTATAATAAATAAGGTATCCTTTTGGAGACTTATTATGTCCGAAGAAAACATCAATGTTACAAACGAAAGTAGTCCTCTTCCTACTTCTGAAACTGTTTCAGTTTCAAAACTACGAGAATCTATGCAAGAATTTGCAGATATTGTAGGAAAAGTAGTCGAATCAGATATGGCTGATAGAGATGCCTTTGTACTGATCCGAAAATCTTGGAGAGAACTTAGACAAGAAAAATTAAAAGTTTATCCTGCAAAACGAAAGGCTAAAAACCGCCTTAAACTCAAGAACAAACTCAAGAACAAAAAGAAAGGTCTTATCAAAGGCAAAAACAAAAAGAACAAGAAAGATAAAAAGTAAATTGCTATAGGTTTTTTTCATTATGAACATTTGGGAACATAACGATCTATCTAATATCCATATAGAAGATTTTGAAGACTCAAAAATATACTGGATGGATAATTTTTATAGGTATCCTGATTTAGTTTTTCAGTATCTTACTGAAGAGCAACCACCTCTCTGGAAACATGATGAAGAAGATGAAGAGTTAATGGAAAAAACTTTTAATACAAGATACTTTGAAGATAGGAGATGGAATGGAAAACCATCTCCTGGTCTTGAAATTCTTCATGATGAACTTGGTGATATTTTTGATCAAGATACTGAAGATAGGGGCAAATTAGTTACTAATCATACGATCTTTTTTGCAGATGATAAATCCTTAGAAGTAAATGATTATAAAAATAATTGGTGGTGGCCTCATTGTGATAGTGGATATAATGCTATCATTTACCTTAATGTAGGTGAAGATGGTACAGAGTTTGGAACAAACTTATACGCACCATTAAAACCAGATTTAGAACAGGATTCTGTAGCTGAACATATGCGACCGTGGGTTGATAAATCATATTGGAAACGAATTGCTGCATTCAAATCAAAATATAATAGATTAGTTGCATTTGATGGTTTCAAATATAGGCATGGAATGTCGATAGAAAATGATAAATGGTTTCGTGAAACTAGAGTAAATCAGGTTTTATTTTTTACAAGTGATGATTACGATGAGGATTAAAAAATGAGTGAGCATATACATAGAGGAGCAAAACCACCACAAAAAATTGAATTTGAGGACACTAAGTCTGAGATAATATTCCCGACAAAAGTTTGGTCAGCTTTCCCCGCAGATGTTGATAATGATGAAATCATCGAAGATTGTTATGCTTTTCGAGATGAACTTGATAGTGAGGGTGTAACTCGATCTAATGTTGGTGGTTGGCAGAGTGAGGTAAAGCAACTACAAAATGTTATCTTTAGGCATAACTTACCACACATTTATGATTTAGGTTGTAGGGTAGTAGAATTTGCTAATGAATGTTCTAGAGATATAGATTCAGAAGCAGAATATGATTTAAACGATGCTCATTTGTGGGTGAATATAAATTCTACAAATAACTATAATGTACTACATAGTCATCCAAAAACCGATCTTGTAGCGGTTTATTATCCTATACATGAAGAAGGTATGGGAGAGTTATGTTTGGTCCGTCATGATGCTTCAGTATTTTTAGATACCTTTCGTGGACTAAATGATGCAACTATATTTGAAGTAGAACTAGAAAGTGGATTGTTAGTCGCTTTTCCTGCACACATTCTTCATTATGTTATGCCGAACACTACAGGTAGAGATAGAATGTCTATCTCATTTAACCTTGTCTGCGACTAGACTAAATATATAATAAACGATAAATAATCAAAATTACTGAGTCGAAAATATATGTCTATTCTTCAAGCAGATGGTATTCAATTTGGTAGTGATAGCACTACTTTAGATTCTCTGTATGGTATTATTCCACAAAATAGTGTAAGTTTATTTTTTGAATCATCTGCTCCTACTGGTTGGACAAAACTAACAACTCATAATAATAAAGCACTTAGAGTTGTTAGTGGAACTGGTGGTGGATTTGGATCTAATAACTCTCCTGGACCAGGTGGATCTCCTTTTACAAGTATTTTTAATTCAACTGTTCCTGTTACTGGAACTGTTACAACTGGAGGATCTGTTGGTGGACATACATTATCAGAAGCTGAGTTACCTGCACACAGTCATGGAACTGGTTCTTCCGTTAGTGTAAGACCTGGAGCAGGTGTAAATGCAAGATCATTGAATACTAGTTCTCCTGATGGTGAATCTGTTGGTGGAGCTCAACCACATACTCATCCATTCTCAGGATCTCCTGTTCCATGGAGTGCTAATATAAACTTAGCAGTTCAATATGTTGATATAATTCTTTGTCGTTTTAACTGAATACGGAGGAGAATAAAATCTAATGGCTATTTTAAAAGCGTCAGGTGTTCAGTTCGGTGATGGATCAATCCTTAATTCTTTTTATGGGGTAGTTCCTCAAAATAAAAGAATGGTTTTTTACCAAGCAGCAGCTCCTACTGGTTGGACACAAATTACTACAGCCGGCACCCCAGCTGCTCCTAGTTCAACCAATAGTATTGATGGTTCTGGTATTAGAGTAGTTACAGGTTCAACAACTGGTGGATTAATAATTACAGGCACAACTATTGAATCTAGATTTTCTTCATCTTCGATACCATTTTCACCTGATGGTCCTTTTACAAGTGCAGGAACTATAGGTAATACTACACTCACTGTAAGCACTTTAGCATCACATGCTCACGGTGGTGGTAGTTCTTTTAGTGCAGAGTCTGGTCCTCCTGCACCTACTTCTTATCAGTCACCTGCGGTAAGATTTTATAATGATAGAACTCCATCTAACTTTCAAAATCCATTCCAGCAACCCAGCCAAACTAGAGAACCTAGTGCATATCAACAACCTAGTGCATATCAACAACCAGCGAACAGAAGAACTCTTCAAAATAAACAAAATCCAAATACTACTCAGTCTTCACAAAACCGTCGTGTGGTGATTGACGTTCAAAATCCAAGAACAAGACAAGAAGCAGTTCAAGAGACAGTAAATCGTCGAAGCCAAAACAGAAGGCAAGATAGACAGTCCCCGAGTACAACAACAGTAACAAGAAACGCGACTGTTCAAAGAAACCAACCAAACCCTGTTACAAGAAGACAAACTAGAAATGCTCAAAGAAGCGTTAATAGACAAAGACCAAATCCAGTAAATAGACGACAATCTAGAAGATCGCCTAGCAGCCAGAATAGGAATCAAAGAAGGAGACAAAGAAGAGGAGGTAGAAGGAGAAGAAGAAATAGAAGAAATCAACCTAGAAGACAGAATAGAAGACAAGATAGAAGAAGACCAAATTCAGGACAAGGTGGACAATCTCCAAGCCAAAGCCAGAGTCCACAAGCCAGACAACAAAATCGACAAGCACAAAGAACTCCTAGAGTTCCTGGACCTCAATCTAGACAAGATCCTGTTAATAGAAGAGCAAGTCGTCGAGCAATCGAGCAGTTTCCACAAACAACACGAGCTGAAAGACAGGCAACTAGAAATAGGAGACGACCAACAAATACTCAACAGTCTAATCCAGTTAGAGTTCCAGTAAATAGAAGAGCACCAACAACACTGCAACAACCAAATACAACAAGAGTAGTTGCAAATACAAATGTTCCTGCTATCAAACAGGTTGTTGCAAATCGTCAATCTAATGCTAGATCACCAGCAAATCGTCAAAATCCAGTTGTGAATAGTTCCAACTATCCTCAACCAAGTATTACTCCTGGTGGTGAAGTTCGTGGTGTAAATGCTGATGCTCCTGATACTGGGTCTGTTGGTGGTGGTCAAGGTCATAATCACCCATTTGTGGGTAGTGAATACGATGTAACAGGCCCTTCTGGATTTGCTTTGCAACTTCAGTATATTGATGTTATAGTTTGCAGTATTGACTAAATTGTATTATAATTAATCTATATTTGAGGTAAAATATGTCGGCAGGAAAATGGTGCCCACTTATTAGAAAAGACTGTGTTGAACATAAATGTGCTTTTTATACTCATGTTCAGGGGCATAATCCTAATACTGGACAACCAGTTGATGAGTGGGCATGTTCTATTCAATTTCTTCCTATGCTTTTGATTGAAAACTCTCAGCAGCAACGTGGAACTGGTGCTGCTGTGGAATCATTTAGAAATGAAATGGTAAAAGCAAATCAGTCAAATATAAATATTCTTGAAGCAGCTGCTAATATGTTCTCTGCATCTCAAGCAGATGTTAGAGTCATAGAGAACAATCAGCAAAAATCTATTTCAGATTCTATAAATACAAACACTAACATCGGAGATAATCAATAATGAAAGTAACCGTACTTCCGCCCGATAACAGAATTATTATTGATGGTAGAATGATCACATTCTCACCAGAAGATTGGAATTTTGATGATGATCATATTCATGCTATTCAGTGGGGTGAAAATCATGGCGAAATTGAATGGGTTACTACTGATAATAATGAAGAGTTAGTAACCATTGATATGGTTCAACCATACATTGATTTATTTCTTGATGAACTTCCAAGAGTTGAAAAGATTAGATTTGAGCGTGAAGAACAAGAGCGTCAGCAATTACAATCAGAAGTTGATGAAAGAGTAAATGTAGAGAAACAAAAGCAGGTACTCTTACAGAAAATTCAAGAGACAGCGGAAGAAAATAGACAACTCGCTGCAAAAGCTCATGAAAAGGAGTTAGAGAAAGCTAAACTAGAAGTAGAAATTGCAGACAAAAATAGAGAACTTGAGGTTGAAAGACAACTTAAAGAAAAAGAACTAAGAAAATTACAAATTGATAAAGAAATTGCTCTAAATGAAGAAAGAGCTCGTTCTGCTATTCGCGAAGAAAGAGCTCGTATGGAAGAAGAAGATAATCTTCTTGCTTCTAAAAAAGAACAATTAACTGAAATGTTCAAAACGATGAGTGCTGAATTAGATAATAGAAAAACTGAAGTTGATGCCTTAGTTGATGAAGAAAGAGACTTGTTAGAGAGTCAGCGTAGAGAGTATCTCAAGCAACAAAAACTCACTCAACAGTCTATTGAAACGGAACAATTAGAAGTTGAAGTTAAATCTAAAGAGTTAAAACAAACTAGAGACGAAATGCAATATGAATTGCAACGTCAAATTGAATTACAACTTCAAGAGAGAGAAAGAATTAAAGCAGAGCATGATAACTTAATGTCTGAGTTTGATATTGAAAAAGTAAATCTACAAACTCAACTGGAAGAAGCAAAACGGTTAAAACAAATTACCGAAAAAGAACTTGAATTAGATCAGGAACTATTAGAAAATAAAGATAAAAGTGTAGAACTTGAGAGAGAATCTCTTAATCTTCAAAGAGAGCTTCTTGAAAAAGAAAGAGAAGAGTTTTCCAAACTTCTTGAACTTGAAAAAGATAACGTCAATACAAAATTATATGAAGAAAGAGCACGTATTGAATCTGAAAGATTACTAGAACAAAAACTTCAAGAAGATATTGAAGCTGCCGCTTTAGAACAATCAACACGATCAATCGCTGAAATTGCTGAGAATACCGATCCTCTGCTAATTTTTGATCAAATTGCTGGTAATCCTAACCTTGATATTCAGAATTTCCCAGTTACGGAGATTCTTAACTGGTTCTCTCAATTACAGAGAGTAAAACAATTCTGTATTAAGTACAACTTAACATATCAGCAAATACAAAGTAGTCCAGAACTGAAGGAATTGTGTGATGAATACGTTGCACAAGCCATGGGTCATGATGATCCAGGAGATGATTGAATTATAGGAGAATGTGAACAGTGAACGATCAACTTATTGAAAATAATTTTTTAATTCTAAGAAATATTATACCCAAAGATGATGCAATTAGACTGGGACGGGAATTTAAGAATGATTGTGAGGATGCTGATTTTTCTGGAGATCCTCAAGCAAGAAATTCTCACTCAGTTTATAATTATAAAAGAGCACTAGAAGTTCTTTGTGATCTTAATAACGAAGTATCAAATGCTATTGGAGAACCTGTACTACCGACGTATACTTATGGTAGAATATACAAGGAAGGATCTATACTAGCAAGACATAGTGATCGTCCAGCATGTGAAATATCACTAACTCTTCATCTTGATGGAGATCAAACTTGGCCTATATGGGTTGAGAATGTTCATGGAAATAGTAATTGCATTCACTTAAATCCTGGTGACGCAATGCTTTATCAAGGATGTGTAGCTCCACACTGGAGAGATAGATTTGAAGGTGAATGGTACGCTCAATTCTTTTTACATTATGTTAGAAGTAATGGTCCTTGTAGAGAGTTTTATTTTGATAAAGAAAAATCTGAACCGCATGAAGAAGATATAATTTCTAGTGCATTATTTGATGAGGTCAAACATCGAAAACCAATTCCAAACAACCTTATCAACAAATATGTTGGAGGACTTGTTTATAATAGAAATGATTTAGAAAATAGTAACTTTAATAACAACAATTCACTTAATTCTGAAACTGAAATGACTTTAGAAACCAATAACAAAATTCTTGATATTCTTTCCCAAAAGAGAGAAAAACTAAAACTTAAAAAAGAACCTCATGTTGAACAAAAAGAGCTAAAAGTAGAATCTGCATTTGTTCGTTTTGATAATCGACTAGTCTCTGATAATTCTGAGTTTAGTACATTAGATTCTTTTATTGAACGATATGAAGGTGCAGTTACTAGTCAACTTTGTGATGCTATTCTAAATGAATACGTCACAACAGATCTTTGGGATAGTGCTTTGACTGGTGGTGGATTAGATCAAGGTGCAAGAAATTGTGATGTTATTGGTATCTCACATAAAGATATAATAAATCAAAATCATGATTATCGAATGAAATTAGATGGTGAACTTTATGAATCAGTTCATAAAGTTTTGAATGATTATGACGATAAACATGGTGGAAATGAAGGTCTATCTATCGAAAAAGATACTGGATATGAATTACTTAGGTATAGAGAAGGACAATTCTACATTCAACATACCGACCACTTTGCACAAAATCCTCGGATCCTCTCTTGTACTGTTTGTTTGAATGATGACTATGAAGGTGGAGAATTTGCCTTTTTTGATAGAAAAATTAAAATGAAACTAAAGAAAGGTGATATACTAATGTTCCCTTCCAGTTTCATGTATCCTCATGAAGTAATGCCCGTTACTAAGGGAAATAGATATAATATAATCACTTGGTTGGTATGATCAATGAGTGAAGAATATAATCAGTTTGTTGGAATTTATAGAGATGTATGTAACAAATCTTTTTGTGATAATATAATTAAATTTTTTGATAGATATGAAAAAGATAAAGTAACTCATTTTGAAGCTGGAACCCAAGATTTATATGCTGAGGAATCAGCGAGTGTTGTTTGGAAAACTCCAGATAATTATGGCGGACCACTGCAAAGAAATGATCATGCTCTTAATTTAGATGCAATAGCGGATCAAAAGTGGTATGATGCAGTCAACAATAAAGTTTTTGAGTGCTTAGATTTATATAAAGAAAAGTATTTTGGATTACAGTCAAATGAACTGAGCGATTATACAAATCCATTTGTAAAAATGCAAAAAACATATCCTCAAGGTGGGTATCATGTATGGCATTTTGAAGTCGATAGAATCGCTGATGTTTCTAGGGTTCTTGCATGGATTTTGTATCTAAATGATGTTCCAGAAGGTGAAGGTGAAACTGAATTTTTGTTTCAAGGATTAAGAATTAAACCTGAATATGGAACTCTAGTTATCTGGCCAGCTCACTTTACTCATGTTCATAGGGGAAATCCTGTTTATACCACAGAAAAATATATTACAACTGGGTGGATTGAATATGCTAAAATAAGAGATAATGATCCTGATTCACCAGTGGTGTATGATAATACTCACTATGAATCTAGATATAAAACAAGTGATGAGTGTGGACAAAATGATTTTGATTATGGTAAACTAGAAGAAACATTCAATAAAAAAGAAAAATCCTACAAAAGACTTTCCGATTTAATTTAACTATGGCGCTTTCCGAATCAGTAGAATCTTCTCTTAGAGAAGCAGAAGCAAATCTCCGCAATGCTTTAGCATATGCTGCACGTCAAGAACGTGCGGTAGTTTGTGGAGTTATTTCAGAACTAATCACAAAAATTGATACAGTTATCACAATGGATTCTGTGATGGATAAACTAGAGAACCGCCAGATGGGTGATAGTGGTATGTTTGGTAACTTTTTTACAGAAGATGACGAATCTTGAAGAAGTTACTAAGAACTTTACATATATGTTAGGAATCCCTTATAATATACTATAGTTTACTAATATTCTTATGAGTTTTAAACGAGAAGAGAAATCTCTCAAAAAAGAGGAAATCGAATCTATGGAGAAAGCTGTTAAAGAAACTGGTATCGGTGCCGTTCATCCTGATAAAATGGAAGACTGGGCTGAACACCTAGTCAGAAAACTCGTAACGGACGATCATTAAACTGGTACAAGGGAGCAACCACGCTCCCTTTTTTCATGTATATTAAAAGAGTCAAAGGAAATCACTCATGACTGCTACCTTCACCGATTACGTTGCTCAGAAGGATGCTCAGAATACAATTCAACTTAATGTTACTAAGTATTCTCTGATGTTATGTGATGCACTACAACAGTCACATCAACGTCAGTATCCTAATGGTCGTAACTATTCTTACGCTCTGATTTCTGGTCGTAAGTATCATAAGGTCATGCAG
>Ga0181399_1000737_pt1 | contig 11890 bp, 18 predicted proteins | sample 22SPOviralmetaG_FD_130128 | JGI IMG/M metagenome (GOLD analysis project Ga0181399, IMG submission 130128) | Marine viral communities from the oligotrophic San Pedro Time Series (SPOT) site, San Pedro Channel, CA, USA - 22 SPOT_SRF_2011-05-21 | ecosystem: Environmental > Aquatic > Marine > Strait...
AAGATTAACGCACTTTGGCGCTCTTATAACAAATACATTTGGTATGACTCAAAGTCGTTTTGGAGACAGGGGAACATTTCTCACGCTCCTCAACAGATCCCACTCCTTTCAGATTCGTATAATGAGGCTTCGCTCGACGATTTATCCGAACTGTTAAAATTTTAATCTTGCCATTCGGCATAAACTTTGCTATTAATAAGAGGTAATAAAATGTTTTTTAAACTGACATCGCGTAATGCATATCGTGATCTAGTACGGAACGCACGTCGCATTTGCGTTGCTGACATGAGTGAAACAGAGAAAAGCGAAGCTTTTCAAGAGCTGTATAACATGCTCCAACAGAAGTTGGATGAAACTACTAGGTCTCTTAATGTTCAGCCAGCTTATGCGAAGCGTTGTGACCATTGGAACCAACGTGATATAGCTGTGATGAAGCCTGTCAAGACTGAAAAAAATCCTTGGCTACGCTTCAAACGTGAGTTTGTTAACGCTATGAGCCAGCCTAAAAATGTTCACGCGAAGCGTGTGTCTACAGCTCTAGCGTGGTTCTATGTGGAACCATATCGTGATGATTGGCTAACCTAGCAACGTAGTTGCGCAGCCGGTAGGATGAGTACATGAAACAGCAAGATGCTAATGATTTAGTTTGGAAGATTCTATCAGGAATGCCTGTAGAAGTTTTCGATGACGATTCGGGAGACATCTGGTATAATGATTCTTATGAACTTGTTAACCCACGAAGAGAGGGTGACTTTATAGGCTCAAGAGAGATTGGTTCTGCTAATCTTGTTACTGCACTCAACTTAATTCATCAAAAATTACTTATCAAAAGCACTTCTGACTCTACAGACTTATCCATGAAAATGTTTAACGAAGCTATGTTTAATCTTCAAGAACAACGATTCATTCGCCGTAAACCAGAGAAGATGAGAGAATCTTTTAAGGTTTATTCTTCCAACACAACAACCTAGAGGAAAATATGGAATACGCACTTAAATCTGAAGTAAAAAAAGAAATCAGCCGCATTGTTGATTTGATGGTTCAAGCTGATTCAATTCGTGAATCAATTGCTGAACTTAAGAAAGATATTAAAACTGAATACTCAATCCCTGTTGCTACAATCACTAAAGTAGCTACTATCATTCGTAAGCAAAGCCTTGACGAAGAAGAACAAAAGTGGGACGAAATCAAGGAGTGGGTTGATATCTGCTCGTAAAAAAATCTACGTCACGGGCGACTCATGGAGCGCCGGAGAGTGGGATACTTCTATGGGTGATGATATAAACCTTCACGCAGTTCAGTATTCTCTCTCCAACTATCTAGGCGAAACAGAAAAGTATGAAGTAGTTCATAACCCTTTTCCTGGTCATGGTGATGCTGTAGCCATAACTCACTTACATGATAGACACGATTTAGATGACTTTGATTACATAGTCTATGTCAAAACCTGTGCTACTCGTAGCTTTGGCTATCTTAAAGAAGAAAAACATCCTATGTTTTATAAAGAAAAAAATATACTAACAAAAATTTGTTGGATGAATGATAATTTTTATAGACACTTCACAGAGATTGGACATAAACTTATTTTACTAGGGGGCATAGAGAAGATAAGATCTAGTTTTGATTGCTTCTTGAAAATTCCTAGTATTACTGAATTTCTCTATCCAAATTGGAAAGATACTGAATATTTTGGGGATATCAAATATATTGCTGATATGGCAGACGATGATAAAATAGGATCTGAACTTCTTTTTAAAAGTGCTAAACGTAAGATCGATTTTTGGAAGAAGCATCCTGATTACTTTTATCCTGACGGTGTTCATCCGAATAGAAAAGCGCACAAAAAATTAGCACGATTTATTGATGATTATATAGGTAAAAATGGTTGATTTTATTCATCCTGATTGGAAAGATTGTATTTTTGTAAATACCAATGATCTTGTAAAAAAATCAGTAAAGCCTCTATTGAAACACATAGAGGCTAACTCTTTTTACGATGATAATCACCAAAAACGAAGAATCTGTAGAATCAATGGTAAGACTGCTATACTTTTATCGGCAGGTGACACTTACGGTTGGCACTCAGATTCTTTTTCTTTTACAAACAGATGTTTAGAAAATCCTCGTCCAAATCGTTATTGGACACAGATTATTTATTTAACAGAGGGCAAACCCTTAGAGTTAGGCAACTTTAATTCACAAGGCGACTTAAACGAAGATTTTGACTATCCAACACCAAAATCAATAATAGCTACAGTCTACCCCAAACCAGGAAAGACAATTACTTTTCCTTGTTTTATGGCTCATAGAATACAACCCACCGTTGACAACGACCGATGGACTTTTGTTGACTTTGTTTCAGTAATGAAGTATAATACTATTAATTCGTCAGAATATATAACTCTAGCTAAAAGGTATTTTAATGAAGATTTTAGGAGTGAGCTCTTATCATCACGATAGCGCAGCCGCATCTTTAGATAATGGACTTATTCAAGGTGCTTCTCACGAAGAGCGATTTACCCGTAAAAAGTTTGATAAATCTTTTCCAGAAAATACTATTCGTTGGTTAAGAGATCAATATGATGACTGGGAATTTGCGGCTTTTTATGAAGAAACTACATATAATCAATTTAAATCAGATATTAAAAAATTTACATCAGCACGCCCTGTATTAGTAGATCATCACGAAGCTCATGCTATGAGTTCTATTTTAACTACTGATTGGACAGAGTGTGCTATTATGGTTGTAGATACAGTAGGCAACCGTTATTCAACTTCATTAGGAGTTTATAAAAATGGTCAAATCGAATGGATCAAAAGATTTCGTTATCCAAACTCTATTGGTTTATTTTATTCTAGTGCTACTCGTTTGTTGGGATTTGAACCTTTAAGCGACGAATGCAAAGTGATGAGTGCTGCTGCTCATGGAAAACCTAAATGGGCTTCTTGGATTAATCAAAAAGTTGTAGACTACAACGCAGACGGTGATTACACTTTTTTACATAATCTAGAACGCGGAGTAGGCACAGGTACATTAGATTGGGATATTGCAGCTTCTGTACAACAAGTTACGCAAAACATACTACTATCTCTTGCTACATGGCTTCAAAAAGAAACAGGATTTACTAATTTAGCTTATGCTGGTGGTGTTGCCTTAAACTGTGTTGCTAATACTTATCTATTAAAACACTCAGGATTCAATAATATCGCTATTCAACCTGCCGCAGGTGATGCAGGTTGCGCTCTAGGAGCTGCTGCCCTTATTACTCGACCTCTTTGGGAAAATGCTTATCTAGGTGTTTCTTCTTCCGCTATCAATATATTTGCAGATGAATGTGCTGATCGAATTATCAAAGGTGAAATTGTTCCTGTTATACAAGGACGTGCAGAGTTTGGGCCACGGGCTCTTGGAAATAGATCTTTGCTATGTGCTCCTACTGATGATAACATTAAAAAATTAAATCGTATAAAAATGAGAGATACTGATTCTTGGAGACCTTATGCGCCTGTTTGTCAGATTGAAGAAGCTGATAAGTATTTTAAAGTTTATCAACATTCTAAAGAAATGTTGTTTGTTGCTGACATACTTGAAGGTAATTTTAAAACTCATGATAATACTGCCCGTCTTCAAACTGTTACTGGCTCTTCTAATGCGTATCTTTGGAAAGTATTAGAAAAAACTAGACAATATGGGTATCCCATTTTAATTAATACTAGCTTAAATGCGAAAGGAAAACCTATTGTCAACACCGTGGACGATTTTAAAAGGGAAGTACGATTACACGACTGAGGTAGATACCGATACTTTACCTACAGGACGTACTTATCATACACCTGACGGATCTTATCCGTCAATCACTACTATACTTGGAAAAACTTCAGATAACACTTGGTTGCAAAAATGGATAGAGAGAGTAGGAGAGGAAGAAGCTCGTCGAGTTTCCAAAGAAGCTACAGATCGAGGCACTTTAGTTCACGAATATGCAGAAAAGCATTTCAACGGGGAAGACGTATGGCAAGAATTAAGTCAAGAGAGATTAGACGTCAGACAGATGAGTCGTGACTTAATTAGAGCAACTGAACGAGGTATTGAAGAGATTTGGGGACAAGAACAAGTACTCTGGTCTAATAAGTATTGCTATGCTGGTCGTTGTGATATGGTAGGCATTTGGAAAGGCAAACCTACTATTATTGACTTTAAAACATCTAAAAAGAAAAAGTCTACTAAACAAATTACAGATTACTATATTCAAGGTTGTGCTTACGCTGTAGCACATAATGAAATGTATGGAACAGGAATAAGAAACATAGCAATTGTTATGACTATTGATGGTGCAGATCCTATTATTTTTGAACAAGATGCTGTACCCTTTTTACCACTATTAAAAAATAGGAGACTACAATATGATAAGTTGGCTACTTAATAAGTATGAGGATTGGAAGTTCGAGCGAGAATTTCAAAAAAAGAAAAAACAATTGATGGAACTTGACCCTTTTATTTATGATATCCCTAGTGATTCTGTTATATCAGAGCCGCACCCCTTTGAGGAAAACGGTCCTAAAGGTCCTGAACCTACTCGTTATAAAACTTGGGAAAATAAAGGTAAAGATATTGACTTCTAAAACAAGAAGAATAAGAAAGCCTTTAAAGGATTTTTTCGATAAACACGCTTTGACGGATGCTGAAAAAGATTTTATACTTGGGTGTATGCTAGCTCAAAGCAGATACCCGCAACTTACCCACAGGCAGTGGCAGATTGTAAACGATATTAAGGATAGATACGATGGCAAAATACCCAGGAGTGAAGAGATTACCTAGCGGTAAAATTGATTACAGAGGAACAAAATTTGATGGATTCAATAAACCAAGACGATCAAACAGAGAAGGCAAGAAGGGCATGGTACTCGCCAAAGACGGTGACAAAGTGCGACTTATACACTTTGGAGACTCTTCTATGGGCCACAACTATTCTCCAGAGGCACGTAGATCATTTAAAGCAAGGCACGGTCGCAACATCGCCAAAGGAAAAATGTCAGCAGCTTACTGGGCTAATAAAGTCTATTGGGCCGGACCTTCAGGATCTAAAAAGTCGCCTCCAAAGAGTCAAAAATATAGGAAAGGCTAATTAAATGCCACCACGTAATCATAGTAACTGGACTAAAAAACCAAAGGTAGAGTACATTAGTAGTGAATGTTATAATAACCATGAAATCTACTTACGTGAACAAGAAGAAATCTTTTCAAAGGTTTGGGTTCCTATGTGTCACATCTCAGAGATGTACAACCAAGGTGACTTCCGTACAACACAAATTGCAGGACAACGTGTAGTTGCGTGGAACACGGGCAATGGTGTAAAAGCATACTTCGGAGATAATATTACGAGTGTAGCAGGCAACATGGCTAGTAACGAAGTCGCTGGTAAAGAGCTATACTGTGAAGTTTACCATGGTGGTATGGTCTGGGTAACACTAGATCCTAGCCCAGACTGTAGTGTAGACGAGTGGACAGCAGGAGCATTTGATTGTATTGCTGATGCCATCGACACAGAAGAAATGGAAGTTTTTCATTATCATAAAGCTGTAATTGACACTAATTACAAATTGTGGCATGACACTAATTCTGAATTCTATCACGACTTTATGCACTATTTTAATCGTGTATCAGGGTTTAATGATGAGTATTTCGCTAGAAAAAACATTCCTTTTGAAAATGGGCATGTTAATGTTAGCTCTTTTACAGTCAATTACGAAGAGTATGATGGATTTGAAGATAGAGGAGATCTTAGTTTTCCTAATCTCCCGCCAAATCAATGGTATATGGTTGATCTATTCCCTGGATTTAACTTCAACCTTCGTGGTAGCGCCTATAGGTCAGATTCAGTAACACCACTTGGACCTAATAAAGTTCTTATTGAGTTTAGAGGTTATGGTTTACGCAAAGACACTCCAGAAGAAAGACAAACTAGAATTAAACACCATAATAGTATCTGGGGTCCATTTGGACGTAATTTACACGAAGATCTTATCGGTGTTGCGGGTCAAGGTACGACCATGAGAGAAGGTACCGAATCGAGAAACATTCTACATGGTCGCCATGAAAATTCTACAATTCATGATGAAGTTGGAATGAGACATTACTACGAAGCATGGGGAAATATGCTGGGCGTAAGTCCAATGAATCCTTTATCAACGATCAAAGAAGTTAGGGTAGCAGCATGAGGCGTGGTTTGACTCCTACAACATATGATTATATATTAGTTAGAGTAAAACAACTCAAAGAAGATAGAGAAAAAGCTAGTGACGATCACGATAAGATGTGGTACACAAGATTAATTCAAGAGTTAAACTGGGTTACTAACCACAAAGAAAACTGCTCAATACCTCAGACATTTTATTCTAGTCCTGAAGAGCAACGTATTTATGATTTAAGGAAAACTGACTAAGTATGGATACAAACAAAAAAACCTGTAAAACTTGCGGTCACTGCTGCCATTGCTACGGGCCAGAGTGTAATCATTGTTCCTGTGAAGTATGCGACTGTGGTAAAATTGTAAATTCAATGGATGATATTCCATCCTCATTTGTCAAATCAAACACATAGGTAGGCAATGCCCACAAATAAAACAATTAAATTCCATTTAATACATGATTTTCCTGATCAAATTGTATTACCTCCTTTACCTTCTAAAAAAGTTGTACCCCCGTGGTTCAAAAACATTAACCCTAAAGTTGAAGATGACAAGTTAGGCACAATATCTTCTGTAAAGCGTTGTATGCCTTTTTTAGATGCTATGACTGTTGGCTATACTATGCTAATGCATATGGACGTTGTCATTCAATTAACTCCTGAAGGGGTCATCCATCTTCCTTATATTGATAATCATCATAAAATGTTAGTAGAAAAATGGAAACCTATCGAAAGCCACCCTTCATCTCAAGTAAAAGGTTCTGCTTTTGAGAATATGACTATTCTTAAATATATGAATCCTTGGGTTATTGAAACACCAAAAGATTATTCTGTTTTGTATCTTCCATGCATAAATCGTTTAGAGTCTCCCATTATACCCTTAACAGGTTTAGTAGACTCGGACGTATATAATAATGTAGTTAATATTCCTTTTTTACATACGGATTTGGAGCCTGGAGGAAAACCCGTTATAATTCCTGCAGGTACTCCTATTTGTCAGGTTGTTCCTGTTAAACGAGATAATTGGACACAAAAAGTAACTGTACTTGACAAACAAGAATTAAAAAGTGTTCAACGTATGAGAACTGTCATGGACGAAGACAGAGATGATTACTATATGCGCAAGCTACACGAGAAAAAAATGTATGACTGATTTAGTACATAAACACTTACTTGTACGGGCTGAGATTTTAAATCCCCCTACTAGTACTACTTGGTGTTCCATGTGGCTTACTTCTTTAGTTTCTAAAATAGACATGAAGATTTTAAAAGGACCGATTGTTGCTTATTCTGATATGGTTGGTAATAGAGGATTAACAGGTATAGTTATTATTGAAACCAGTCACATAGCTTTTCATAGTTGGGATGAAAGTCTTCCCGCAGTAATACAACTTGATATTTATAGTTGTAAAGATTTTGAACCAAAACACATACTTAAAGAATTAGAAGCTTTTAACTTAGAAAAGTTAGAGTATAAATTTTTAGATAGAGAAAATAATTTTAAAACCATAGAAAGGAATGTATATGAATATTGAAAAATTAAGAGAGGAAATTGCAGCTGATGAAGGTGAAGTACATGAAATATATCTCGATCATCTCGGCTTGCCTACTTTTGGCATTGGTCATTTGGTTAGGGACGATGATCCAGAAAGCGGATTACCCGTCGGCACACCAATCGACGACGATAGAGTCGTTAGTGCCTTCGAATCAGATATCGAAACAGTCTTGTCAGACTGCAACAAGCTATACTCAGACTTTGACGATTTGCCAGAAGAAGCTCAACGGGTCATAGCTAATATGATGTTTAATATGGGGCGTCCACGCCTATCTAAATTCAAAGGTATGAAATCAGGTGTGGATGCACGTGACTGGAATCGTGCCGCTGATGAAATGGTCGATTCTCGTTGGTATCGACAAGTAACTAAACGTGCTGACCGTCTTGTAACGCGGGTTAGAGCACTAGCTTAATAAAGGAAATAAAATGCGTTATTTTGAAAAACTATTTCATACTGTTGTTATCAGTATGTTTATTGGACTTATGTCCTCACTTGCTTTTGCAGCTGACCCTGTAAAAGTAGGGTTTGTATATGTCGGACCTATTGGTGATCACGGTTGGACCTATCGTCATGATATTGGTCGTCAACAAATAGAAAAAGCATACGGTGATAAAGTAAAAACAACCTACGTAGAGAGCGTAAAATACGGTCCAGACGCAGAACGCACTATTCGTATGCTAGCAGAAACTAATGATATTGTGTTTGCTACTTCGTTTGGATACATGGAGCCAATGTTAAAAGTTGCTAAAGAGTTTCCAAACGTAAAGTTTGAACATGCAACAGGATACAAACAGTCAGATAACATGGCATCATACGGACTGCGATTATATCAAGCACGACATGTGCAAGGTATTATTGCTGGTATGATGACTAAAACTAATAAAATTTGCTATGTAGCTGCATATCCTATCCCTGAGGTTATTCGTGAAATTAACACATATTATCTAGGTGCTAAGAAGATGAACCCAGATGTTGATATTGATATTGTATGGGCTAATACTTGGTATAACCCTAGTAAAGAAGCAGACGCTGCAAATGTTATGATGGCTGAAGGTTGTGATATGATGGCACAACACACAGACAGTCCTGCACCCCTACAAGCCGCACAACAGCAAGGTAAGTTAGGATTTGGACAAGCAAGTGATCAGTTTAAATTTGCTCCAAAAGCACAGTTAACAGCAACTATTGACAACTGGGGACCTTACTACGTCGAGAAGGTCGGACAAGTTATTGATGGCACTTGGACTACAGGTAATTACTTTGGTCATATGAATGATGGTTCAGTACAAATGGCACCGTTTACTAACATGCCAGATAATGTAAGGATGAAAGCTGCCGAGATCAAACAAGCAATCTCTGATGGTAAATACTTTGCATTTACTGGTCCTATTAAAGATAATACAGGTAAACTCCAACTCAAAGCAGGCGAAGTAGCTGACGATACACATCTTAATACAATGATGTATTATGTTGAAGGCATTGACGCTAAAGTGCCAGGAAACTAAACTATGATTCCAGTTATTGATTTCCAATCAAGCACAGTACTGGAAGAGATTCGCGAGGCCTACACAACTGTAGGCTTCGCAGTCTTTACTAATACGTTAAATCCTAAAGATCAAAAAGGTATGAAAGACTGGTTTTCTTATATGAGGCAGTTTTTTCAACTAGGTTTACATATTAAAAAGAAGTATTCATACCAAGCAGAAAATAATCTAGGATATAGTGTTATGGGTGCAGAAAATGTAGACCCCACTGCACCAAAAGATATGAAAGAAAGTTTTAATTACAACAATACTCGTATGCCTGATTCTCTATGGCCTACTGAGATAGATCTTTTTAAAGATGTAGCACTTAACTCAGTTCGTATAGCAGACGATCTTACACTGCGCATACTTAAAAAGTTTGATACTATTTTAGACTGTGGCACTACACTAGTAGATGCTCATCAGAACCCTTTTAATACTACTCGTGTTATTCATTATCCTTCGTATACAGGCCCACTTGAAGATAAACAAATGAGAATTGGCGAACACAGTGACTACGGCACCATCACCTTGTTATGGCAAATCAATGATGTGCCAGGTCTTCAAGTACAGGACTTAGGGGGTGTCTGGCATCCTGTACCTTATGCAGAGGATGGTGTCGTAGTGAATATTGGTGATTTATTACAACGCTGGACTAATGATTATTTTGTGTCAACTAAACACAGAGTTGTAAACACTCACATTGATCAAACACGATATAGTATGCCTCACTTTGTAGACCCTACTCCAGGAACTATTGTAAGTAATCTACTTGATACAGAAGCAAAATATGAACCTATTGAAAGCAAAGAATACTTGATGTGGAGACTAGCACAATCTTACTAATTTAACTTGCTCATTGGTTATACTTCTTATATAATTGGTTAATTTGAACGCAGGTTTTAAATCTGCGTGTCTTTTTATATAAAGAAAGGTTTTTTAATGACTCAACTAATATCCCCTCAGAAATTTACTCACACCGTTGACCTTTTAAGGTCATTTTTTTTAGACAAAGGATTTCTCGAAGTCCACACTCAAAACAGACTAAGCATACTCGCTGCATGTGAAGATCCTTTTAACGTAGCAACTTATAACTATGCAGGCAACGTTTGGCCTTTACCGCAAACAGGTCAGATGTGGTTAGAACATGAATTACTTTCACAGCCCGATTCAAAGGGCTTTTTTTGTGTCTCAACTTCTTACAGACAAGAACCAAATGCAATTCCAGGTAGGCATGATATTATCTTCCCAATGTTTGAATTTGAAATGCCTGGTGATATTGTAGATCTTAAAGCAATGGAATACGAACTTGTAGACTATCTCGGCTTTGATCGACCGATTGAAAAAACTTATGAAGCATGGCAAAAGCACTATAATGTTGAAGGAGAACTTGAAGCAGAACACGAAACTGCCATGTTTAATGATTTTAGCACAGCTATGATTACTGATTTTCCTGAGTTTACTTCTCCGTTCTGGAACATGAGCCGTTATGAAGACGGTATTCACTCTAAAAAAATTGATGTAATTCTTGGCGGCATGGAAACTATTGGTTCAGCTGAACGTTCTTGTGATGTTGAAATGATGAGAGATACTTTCCACACAATTACAGAGGGAGCCTACGCTAACTTATTGTTTGAACTGTTCGGCAAAGATCGTGTCGAAGCGGAACTTGAAGAGTTTTTGAAGTTTGACTTCTTTCCTCGCGTTGGTGGTGGTATTGGTATGACTCGCATGATTTCAGCTCTTGATACCCAAATGCCTATCGCAGCATAATTTATTGTGGGGTGGTGAAACTGGTAGACACGCACGACTGTTTCTCGTGTGCCGAAAGGCGTGATGGTTCGACTCCATCCTCCACAGCCAATTTTTATTTTTAAATTTCACAAAACTGTAACAATTTTGTACTATAATGAAAATAAGAGGTTTAGTGGCCTCTTATTATTCTTTTGAAATGTGAATCTACAATGTCAAAAACAAAACAATTAATTAAAAAGGTGAGTAAAATGGATTTAGGAAATCCCGTTATCACAGCCTTAGTAGGGCTTGTGATTTTTTATATTGGACTTAAGACTTTTTCTGGTGGTATGAAATCTATGGGTAATATGGATCACCTATCTTGGTTTACAGGAAACTACATTTACATGTTTCTAGGCGGCATTGTAATGACACTACTATGGCAATCATCTAGTTTATCAACCACAGCTATTATTGCTTTAGTAGCTTCGGGTGCTGTTCCTCTTCCAGCAGCTATTGCTGCTGTACTTGGTGCTAATATTGGAACAACAGGCACTATTTGGTTAGCTGGTCTTTTAGTATCTGATGGTTGGCCGCACGGTAATACTTTACGTATTGCTATTGCACATACAGGAGTAAATCTTATGATGGCAATAGCTCTTTTACCTTTTGTTAATCATATAGCTAAATTCTTGTCAAAATTCTAACTGTCAAAAAAATGACGGTGCCAAAAATCTGTCATTTCTAACCTTTTGGTTAAAATCATTTGCTAATCATTACATATCTGTTACAATTAGGCTATGGGTATTAAAATAGCTATAGTAGCGGGTATGTTAATAGCTTGTTTGTCGGGTGTATTTTATTGGTACTATAATGACACTCAAGCTCGT
>Ga0181399_1000743_pt1 | contig 11833 bp, 11 predicted proteins | sample 22SPOviralmetaG_FD_130128 | JGI IMG/M metagenome (GOLD analysis project Ga0181399, IMG submission 130128) | Marine viral communities from the oligotrophic San Pedro Time Series (SPOT) site, San Pedro Channel, CA, USA - 22 SPOT_SRF_2011-05-21 | ecosystem: Environmental > Aquatic > Marine > Strait...
CAGATATTTCAAATGGAAGTATGTATGCTTATATGTATAATAACGAAACAGAAACACAAGAAAATGTAACAATCGGTCTGTCGTGGAGTTGTGGAGATACTATGGAAATATATGTTGACGGAGTTGCTGGAGATGGCACAGAACCTATTGGGGAATTATTTACATTTAATGCCAAATGCCATTCAAGAGACGGTTTAATTGGTTGGATTCCTTCTGGATTATCTGGTACTAAATTTTGGAATGTTGAAACTCCTTCTTATATGTCCCCTGCTGATTACTGGATGAAATATAGAGACGACTTAGACGCTTTGGAAGATTTCTGGGACGGAAATAAAATGTATGGAGCAAGATTAGGTAGAGGAATTGACGAAACACAAATTGTTAAAGAAACAGTGGAATATTTGACTAAAGTTGGTATTGCTTCGGTTCCAATTACATATAGTTCAGTTCCTGCTGGGTTAAGAGGCGTTGGTAATTTTCCTTTTTACCGAGCATATACAACACTTTCAGGAGTTTCTAATAATGTTGATATTGGTTGTCATACTGCTATTGGCACAACTGGTTTACCTATTGAAAATGTACCAACTTTGTTTACTTGTGTTTTTCAATTACAAGATAAAACAGCATTTACAACAAATACAATCAGAACTTTATTTGCTGGACCTGCACAAAATATTATAAAAATTGATACTGCTGGTGGTGGTTATGATCTTGAAATTACTGAAAAAGATGGAACAAACAGTATAATAAATTTAGTAGATGGTGGAGCAACAAGAATAGTTTTTAATAATACTAGTAATTATTTCCTATCAGTTAAAAGTTTTGGTTTTTCCATAAATCCCCTAGTAAAAATTACTATCACCGATTTAACAAATAATGTAGATTATACTGGCACAGCAACATTGGCCGGTTCTGGTATGGATAATATATTATATATTGGCGGTAATCCAGCGTCATTACTTAATACTGATTATTTACACGGATATTTAGGAGACTTTAGATTTTATCAAGTACCTGCTAATGTATCTGCGGCTACTACTATATGGGATGCTAAAGTTACTAATTTAAAAACTTATTATGACAACACAGGATTAGATGAAAGTGAAAAAGCATATTTTGGAGCCAATAGAACATTTGATATATATACTGACTCTGAGAAAAAATATGGAAATTATGGAAGCGCAGACCACACAAACACAATGACCCCAGCAGTTATGAGAGTTGGAGGAGATACAATATATGATACTGCTGGTTATAACTTTTCAGATATATTCTTTTTTCCTATGCAAACAATGCCTGACGCAAACAGAGATACTTCTTTAAGTGTAGACGCTTATAATTATGCTGGTGTTGGTATTGTAAGTTCAAATGAATTAAATAATATTTTAGATATAAAAGATTATGACGAAACAACCCAAACAGTTTTACAAGTTCAAACTTCACCCTCTGGACAAGATACCATTGATAATCCAATATTTAGCACAGTTAGTGGAGTTGAACAAGTAGACATTGACGATAAAATATTTAATGTTCAAATCAAAAATCTTCCACATAGAAATTATAATGGGGCCATTAGTAACTTTGATAAAACTATATATCAAATTGGATCATTGATTAATGCCAAAACAGTTGAAGATAAAAGAGTTATTGAAATATACCCACCTCAAAAAGTCTTTACAGAATTAGAAAACGCAGGAGACATAGTTTTAAATCAGTTAGAAGTTATGATAACGGACGAATTAAATATTGTAGAAACAGATTTAAAAGCAAATACCAACTTAACAATTGAAATAGTATAATTTGGTTTACTCCGTTATAATTTTTTTATTTTATAATATTATAATGAATGTTTCAGACAAGGATACAGACAGTACTGGATTTTGTTTATGTTGTGGCAAAAGATTAAAAAAATTACAGAAAGAAAAAGAATATACAATGCTTTATCATATTAAGTGTTGGCGTAATATGATAAACGATATAAAGAACTTTGAAACAGTTTGTTATGATAAATACAATTATAAAAAAAGAATATGTGGATTAACCGAAGATGAAATAAAAGAGGGTGCGCCAATTATCGTTGAATTTGATTAAGCTTCGCAATACCAATATTCGTAGGAATATCATAAGTTTTTTATATTTATATATTATATAAAATGACATTCACAAATAAATTACATTATACAAACACTTTGGGAGTTGTTCCTGAACACGAGGAAATGACACAATTTGAAAAAGTAGATAATAAAAAGATTATTGAAATAAAAGCCAAGTTAGAAGTATTAGAAATGCTTGGAGGTATTGTTGATTCTCTAAGAGAAGGTTTAACACGTCAATTGGTTGTTAATGATATTAGAGACGAAGAAACATTAGAAAATAAATTAAATAAAATGGACGTTGTGGAGCAAACAGAAGAATTATCAACAGTACAAAGAAAAGAAATTGAAGAATACGTAAACGACCAGTTTAAAGGAGAATAAAAAAATATTTTTTAATATTATAATGTTAAGTTGGTTATATGGGAAATACTTTTACATAGAAGAACTTTTTAAAATTATTGAAGAGATTGAAACTAAAAGACAGTTAAGAAGATTAAAAGGTTCTACAATGAGTACTACTTTTTCGCAGGATTTAAAAAATAAATTAAATGGTGTAGAGATTATTAACGAAAGAGTAATAACCAAAACTAAAAGCGATTCCGAAGTTACACTTTCCTTGTAGGTGGTTTTGGAATATAACACTTTTCTATTTTATATTTGCCACATTTTCCATCTCGTGTTTTTAAAGAATAATAAGTAGTAGAACGAGGTATGCCGATTGTTTCGTGTATTTGTTTTGCTGTAAAATAATATTTAGTTTCTAAAGTATCAGAATCCGATACTTTAAAATGATAAATTGCGAAGTTTGTTCCTTTAGTCATAATTAGTTTAATGTGTCCTTAATTGTTTAAATAGTTTTAAATAATAAACTAATCGTCGTCTGGTTCGCATTCCTGTTCTACAACTTTAAGACCTACAAAGAAACCTCTTTTACCATTACTCATTTTATTTTTATCATACTTAATACCCATTTTTTTTAGTTCATATGTAATCTGTCTTTGAGTAAAAGATTTATTTTGTGTTTTGAATATTTCTAATAATTCACTTTTATGAAGTAAATCAACTTTATCTTGTGTATGTATAAATAGTTCATTGAATATATTGGAAAAGTCGTCATACTCTTCCGCAATATCCTTAAACATTTCTTCATTCTTTTTTGGTATAAAAACATTTAAAGAAAAATAAGATAGTAATAAATGAAGATACGCATTTTTATATAATTCACATTCAAACTTTTTGCCGTAGTTATCAACACGTTTGAACCTGTGGGTCTTCCAGTCGTCTTCTACATCTTTTATAAATCTTGATTCATACATTTGAACCAAACCACGTCTAAGTATACCTTCGTCAATATCAACGTTGAAATCTTTATTGGAACAGGTATTTAACTTTGCTTGGATTGGTGCCGATTCGCAAGTGCCATACATAATCTCGCAACTTAAATTATTAGCGTCTACAAAATCTTTTAAATAATCTACGTCTATTTTCTTTTGGTCTAACTCTTCACAATAACAAAATCTAATTGGGTTCTTTTGTAATTGTCTAATCTGTTTATGTCTTTTATTGGCATACGAAATATTAAAGGTATCTTTATCTAACTTTTTTGAATATATAGGAAAGATTGAATCGTGAATTCTGAATTCAGTTGACTTACCATTAGAAGCTGTATAACCAATATTCATTTTGAAACGTTGTACGCCTACGTCACCACTTAAACAATAAGATAACCAGGATAAAGCAAATTTCCGTTGTTCTTCATTTGGGTGTAATTTTTTATAAAAAGTGTTGACTTCTTCTTGAATGTTATTTGGTATGTCTTCTTGATCAATATAATCCCAATCTAAATACTGAGTAATATAATCTGCCTTAGTTCGTTTTCTGAATTTCTTTTCTAATAAATTATATACACCGTTACGAAAATGTAAATTATTGTGTTGCTCCTTGTTTGTGTTGAACTCCTCTTGCCTTTTTTCATTTGCTAAATCTTGTAATATAAAACTTGAAACATTATCTATCGTTTTCTTATTACTTACCTTTTGAAAAATTTTGTTTTTTTCATTTAGTAAGTCTTTAATATCTCCGTTATTGTTACTCAATAAATTTTGTATATCTTCCGTAACATAATTTATTAAAGTTGTTCTGACTAACTTTTTTAAAATTAAATAATCAGTATCTAGAACCCATTTTTCTTGTTTATAAATATAAAGTTCTTTGTCTTTTGGAAAAAACAATAAATTTTCACAATTCATCTTTAAGAATATTTCCGTTAAGTTATCTTCTGTACCAGTTAACTTATTCTTTTGTGATATGATTCTATATTGTGCTGGATTGCCTCTCTTAGCATAGAAATGAATAGTACCAATATTTACACCACTTTTCGCATTGCTCCAAAGTTTATTAAAAAACTCGTCTTCATATTTAGGGCTTTTCATACTAAGTGATCGTGCGATTTCATAGTTGTTAATATTATCGTTATGTAATGCCCAAACAATACGAATCCAAGAATCATAATCATTGATATCTGCCTGAGCAATACAATCAACTAATTGTTGTATCTCTTCGTCAATGGGTGTATCATTAATAATTTTTTCTTTTACAGGAGTTGGTTTTTGCTTTTCAACTTTTGGTTTCATATCTGCCAGTATACCTTCGTCGATTGGTGTAATTTCCTTATCACTATTTATCATTATATCATTTAGTTTGAAGTATCCCCATTGTTTATTCAATACTTCTATGTCTTCGTGGTTGGTTTGAATACGATATGAATTGCCTAAGTTATCATTCTTAATAATAAAATGAGGGTTCTTTTTGGTAACTGATTTGAAGTAAGGCATTTTACTTTTTAAGTCTTCAACATAGTTAATGGTATCTTCTGAATATTCTTTGTCTTCCTGTAAGTCTACATCGATATGCTGAAAATAACGTGTATCTACTGCGCCGTATTCATATTGAGTATACTCTTTGCGCTTTTCAACTTTCTTGATATTGTTGAAATCATTCATAGTAGGTCTGCAACCTGTTTCAGTATATGGCAATAAGTTTTTGGTTTTACCTTCAACTTCAAGATTGATTGGAAACCATAGAATACCGTGTTTGGTGAAATAGTCCTGCGTGTTCATTTTATGTATAATATGTATTTTCATTTTTTTAAATAGTTTTAAACATTGGACAGTTTAAACAAATTTATTGAATTACACCTTTTTACACTTTACACCAAAAAACCAAGATTGTCAATTTTACTCTCTTATTCCACTTTCTAGAACTTTCTTTTCAAAAACTCGGTTTTTTGGTGTAATGGTGTAAATGGTGTAATTGTATGTTTTATATGTTTTATATGTTTAATTTATTAATATAACTTAAAGGAATAAGAAGAATAAAAGATAAGAAAAATGAAGTATAACCATTATTTAGTTAAAATATTACCAGACAAGAAGTGGGAGTGTGTGTGTTGTCAAAAAACATTCAGCAAATCATACAATAAATATGAACATCAACAGAATCCAAAGCACAAACTACAATATGAAATACATACTAAAGAAAAATTGAAAAGACTTAAAGCGGTAGAATCACAACAATAATATATTACACTTACTAAATGTACCAATGCGAATGCGGAACGATATTAAGAAATGTATATCCTTACCAATTAGACAAGCATAGAAGGAGTAAAAAACATTTGAATTGTTTATTATTACAACATAGTGTATGGGACAAACAAAGGAAAAAACAACCAGACGAACCAGTACAAATAGTTGAAGAACCAACGCCGGAAATTGCGAATAATGATCCTTTAGAAATCACATTTGACTAATATTTTTGTGTAATTTATGTAAAATAATTTTCTATTTATAGAGTATAAATACAAAGTTATGTCATTACCATTCACCCAAAAAGAGCTTGACGCTATGAACGATACCGAACCGGAACCCCCAGCAGTTGAACAAGAAGAGAATATAGAGGCGGAAGTGGAAGAAGTTGAACAAGTAGAAGAGGAAACAGCACCACCAGCAGCACCAAGTGAAGAAGTCGAAGAACCGTCACCAGCAGACGAACTCTTTGAAATGCCTAAGAAACAACGTAAGAAACGCAAACCACTTACAGACGCTCAAAAAGACAAGTTAAGGGAAAGTCTAGCAAAGGCTAGAGAAAAAAGCAAATTAAAAAGAGCAGCAATGAAAGCATTAAGACTTAAGACCGAAGCAGCGGAAAAGGTAGAAGCAAAGAAACATATAAAGGCAAGGAAGAAGAAAAAGATGTTACAGGACGCACATTTAGAAGTAAACGCCGAAGAATCAATTATTAAAGAAGAGCAGGATATGTGGAATGAGGATCGTATAACAAGTCTTATGAATAGAACATTAGATACTTACTTTACAAAGCGAAAAGAAGAAAAGAAGACCCGGGAAAACTTCCCAATGGGCCCACAGGGACAACCTTATTATATGCCACAACAACCAGCATACCACCAACAAGCGCCACAGAGAGCAATACCGAAACCGGCACCACCAGCAGCACCAAGGAAACCTACCAATCCTTACTTTGCTATGTTCGGTCTTACTGCGGAGGACGAAGACAACTTATAAAAAGGATACAGAATGTATACATTCCTATTGGAGTATAGAAAAGTATAAAAAAAATCTTTAATAAATATAAATGGTATACACCGAAACGACTAAACACCCAACTAAAGAAGACTATAACCCAAAGAGCAAAAAGACCAAAAACAAAGAAGCAAAAGAAACGATTAAAGATACAGAAGGTAAAGACTTTAAAATATATGGTGTAAAAAAGAAAACCGACTTTTTAGAAATCAAAAAAGAACTCCCTCGCCCTCTTCATACAATGTTAGAACGTGGGGGCGGTGCTGTAGGGATCTTTGCTCCTCCTGGTTCAGGTAAATCAAATCTATTAAGTAATCTTTTTTTAAGAGACGAATTCTTAAAAGATATGTTCGAAGGTGGTTTTTATATTATAAGTCCCACTGCTAAAAGTGATTTGACTTCAGAACACTTAATGGAATATGCGGATTTTGTAGAAGAAGAAATGACGGAAGAATTATTAGGAGGAATATATAACAATATAATGGCAATACCAAAAGAGGATAGACAGTTAAGTTGTATACTAATGGACGACTGCATGGGTTCCCGGGCTATGAGGCAATATACAGTTTTAAATAAAATGATTTCTTCCAATAGGCATATGAAAACATTATTTATGTTTAGTACTCAAAGTATAAAGTCATTGAATCCTAATCTAAGAAGTTGTTTATCACATAGTATTATTTTTTACCAACCAAGTAATAAGCAATTCAATGATTGTGTAGAGTTACATGCATTCTTTGGAGGTGAAGAAGAATTTATAAAAAATTATAAGATTGCGTGTAACCCAAAATATGGTTTTGCTTTATGCGATTGGAGGGATCTTAAAATGTATGCGTGGGGGGCGGATTTATCTGAACCTCAATTGTTATGGTCACGTTACGACGAAGAAGGAAAATTAAACATTAAGGACAATCCAATTAATGAGGAAGTTAAAGAAGTAAATAAAGGAAAATTAAAAAGCGACAATTAAAATATTACATTAACATATAAAATAATATGGATTTTGCCAGAGTATTAAACCAATCTTTTCAAGAAAACGCCCCAAAACAAAGCGACGCAACAAAGCAATTATTAGAACAAGGAATGAATTTCCAAAAGACTATGAGTGGTGAACGTGGAATTATGGCAGCAATAGAATCTGCTCATTTAAGACCAAAAATAGCCGCATTTATAAAAGGAAAATTAAATAGTGTATCTTCAGACGATGTATTAAACCAAGCAAGAAATATAGGAACAAGATTAACTGGAAGACCTGCGACTAGGGGAGAAATTGCTGGACCAAGAGCGCCCCCAGTTGTAACAGAAAATAAAGTATTAGCACCAAGTGATTCTGGATTAGTTCAAGAAGGTGGTTTTCAATCATTAGCACCTGGTAGAGGAATAGAAGACAGATTTGGTTCAGACCCTGTACCAAGTATAGCAGGAAGTAGATTAACAAGAGGTTTAGACGCTTCTAATAATCCATTAAATCCAAGAAATGTAGCAAATGTAGGACAATCGGAAAGAGTTCCAGAATTAGATACACCAGAAGATTTACCAGGTTTAAGAGGACCAGCAGCAGTAAGTAGAGCAGCATTAGCAGAAGCAGATTCTGGAGAAGTAACTACTTCTAGAGCAGCGTCTTCATTGATAGCAGCGCGACCAGTAAGCACTGTTAAAGTATTACCTACTGCCGAAGATTTAGCAGCAGCAGCGCCAGCAGTAACAAGGACTGGAGCATTGGCAAGAGCAATACCAAAACCACCTTCAGAACCAGCACAAGCAGCAATGGGAACAAGAGCGCCAGCAGCAGCAGAAGCAGCAGAACCAATTGGTAAATTAGGAAGTGCCGGAAATCCTTTAAGAGGCGATCAAGCACCACCCCCACCTGGTAGAGGAGCGCCAGAAGATTTCCCAAGTCCTCCTTCAAGTATACCGCCACCGGCAAGAGCAGCAGCACCAGCAGCACCGGAGCCAGTAGCACCAGAAGAACCAATACCACCACCAGCAAGAGGAGCAACTGACGAAGAATTGGCACAAAGATTATCAAGAGTTCAAGAAGTAGGAACCGGTGAGGAAGAAGCGTCAAGTGTTTTATCAGGTTTAGGAAGTGCCTTTGGTAAAGCTATAGGATTTGCCGGAACATTAGGAGAAGGTGCCGGTTTAGTTTCAGCATTTGCCTCAAAAGGTTTAACTGGACAACAAAGACTTGGTCAAGTATCTCAAACTTTAGCACCTAGGGCAGCAGGTAAAGCAGGTTCAATAGTTCAAGATCAATTTGGATTACCAAAACCACCAGCAGCTGGAGCAGACGTAGGAGCAGACGCAGAAAAAATAGGGCAAGAAGCAGCAGACAAAGCATTAGCAGAAAAATTAGCAGCACAAGGAGGAAAGGAAGCAGCAGTAGCTGGTGAAGAAGCAGCAGTTCCAGGTCTAGGAGATGTTTTAGCACTAGGAACTGCTTTGTTTGGTGCCATTAGAGGAGGGGTAGAAGCAGCGAAAGCAAAGAAAGAAGCAGAAGATTATACACCGCCACCGGCAGCTCGAGTAGCAATGGATAATGCTGTTTCTTTTGATAGTTCATTTAGGTAATTTAATAAAGTTTAAAATGAAAAATAAAATATTTTATTATAATATAAAATGTTTCGTGTTAAGTCAGATGGAATTAAAACTGGTATCGACCAAATTAGAATCCCTTGCCGTAATGGATTAAACTTTAGGCAAAATACTCTTATTCATTTCGATGTAACAAGAGATGTAGGGTTTGCTGATTTACAAAATGCTTTTATTGAAGCAGAAATAAATTTAAATGGTTCAGTCAATGCTCCTTGTTGCCAAATATACAGAAATGTTGGAGCGTCCGCCGTCATTAACAGATTAGTCATTAGAAGTATGGGCAGACTTTTAGAAGAACAGAATGATTACAATTTATATGCTAATATGAAATATTTAGCAACTGAAGACGAAGGTATTTTAAATAAAAGATCTAGACTCGAAGGGTGTGCCAAATCATATAAGATTGGTCAGAATCCGTGGGTTACTCAAAACGGCGCAAATTTGGGAACCAACTACACTGATATTGCTGACACTTGGCGATATGTAGATAGAAAGGTTCAGTTACCTTTAAATTGTTCTGGTGTATTCAATAAGCCACAGGCACACCCCTGCCTTGCTGTTCCTTTAGAAGTATCTTTACTTTTAGAAAAGAACGCACGTTGTATGCTAGTTAACCCAGAAGACGTTCTATTTGGTTGTTTAGATTCGGTAGGAGCAACTGCCACATTAACATTAGATATAGCAACACAGATTAAATATGGTATCAACAATGCTGCTGCTCAATATTTAACTGACGACCATTTAAACCCAGTCGCAAATCTTCCTCTTAGAATTGGACAGCGTATTTTAGTTAAAGCTGTTGGAGCAGGTGCTGGTGTTTTAGCGAATGCCGGACAATGTAATATTACAAGAATAAGTATTAACGCCACTGGTGGTGTAGAAATTAGAGTTGGTAATGCTGACGGAACAGACGTTAATATTTTAAGCGGTTCTAAAGCAGGTATTACATTACAAGTATTAACCGACGCAGGAACCTTATTTAATAACGCAGCAACTGCCGACGGTATAACTGTTGCGCCACAGACTATGGATTATGAAGTTAAAAACCCTCAGTTAGTTGTTCCAAAAGTTATTCCAAGTCCTCAATATACTCAAGCAATCTCCACCGCTATTGCTAAAGGACAATACGCAATGGATATTATGTCTTGGGTTAACTATAAACAAGCAATCCCAGGAGCAGTAGCAAATAGTACAACTATAATTCCTGCTGATTTAAGTAGAGCAAAATCAATCTTATCTGTTCCAGTGGAACAAGCAAACCTTGACGCTTTCAATTCATTGAATAATATACAAGGAAAGTACCTTTCAGCCCAAAATTACGAATTTCAAGTCAACAACAAATTAATTCCAGATCGGCGCGTACCTCTAGCAAGAGAAGTCAACGCACAGTTTGGCGTAGGAACAGAAACTATAGACGGTGTTACTGCTAGATATATTAGCGCCCCAGATAATGCTGGTGGTAGTGTCTTAGGTGGTTTACACGTATATGAAACTGAAAAAGCATTAATGGACGCAGGATATGACGTAAAGAACTTAAGATTTTTAGGCAAAACTCAAAACACTGGACCAACTGGACTTTATGACGGTTACTGGTTAGTTGGTAGGTCTTTAGGGCCATATGGCACAAGTCAAAACTTAATGGGTGTATCAACTATTTTATACCTTGATTACATTGACGGTACTGGACCACTCAAATTATTAAATAACTTTGTAGTCCATATTAGAACCATTCAACTTACGCCAGAAGGAGTTCAACTCCGGTATTGATTCTCTAAATACTAAACAACAAACAAACAATATAAATAAGTATATAAAATATATCTTCTTCTTCGATCATATAGAAATTAACAACATAAGATTTAAATCATAATTTATTTTATTTTATAATACTATAAACTATGAGCGCTAATTTAAATGAAGTATCAAAAAAGTATCTTATGCTTAACCCTGTTAATGCTACGAGTGGCGGCGCATATTCTGCCAATAGTGGTCTTCCTCTTATAAAATTCGATATTAGTTCTGCTGATATGCCAACCCTTTTGGATTTAACTAATTTAAGAATCAGTGGTAAAATTACTGTAAATACCTCCACTGGTGGTACCATTGACGATACTGAAAATCATTTTTATGACGGTATGTGTGGTCGGTTTTCTAACTTAGTTGATATGGTTACTGTTTCGAGTAAAAGACTTAACCAAGTTGTAGAGCGTGTTAATAATTATTCTAGAATCGTACCTTCTTTGATTTCTGGTCTTCACAACGCCAATGATATTCACACTGCCTTATATCACGAGGGCGACCACGTATCTTCTACTTTTTTAAGTAGACACGTTATTTCTGCTGGTTCTGGTGCCACTGGTAAATCTTTCTCTTCTCCATTATACTGTGGAGTTTTGAATAGTGGCCAAGATTTAGATATAAGTAGAAATGGTATGGGTGGTTTAGTTATAGAAATATTATTAAAACCTTCTGTCAGTTGTGTTTTCGGTTCTGACGCTTCAACCTCTGGCGACGTTGTTGTTCTTTCTGATTTAGTTCTTA
>Ga0181399_1000749_pt1 | contig 11786 bp, 21 predicted proteins | sample 22SPOviralmetaG_FD_130128 | JGI IMG/M metagenome (GOLD analysis project Ga0181399, IMG submission 130128) | Marine viral communities from the oligotrophic San Pedro Time Series (SPOT) site, San Pedro Channel, CA, USA - 22 SPOT_SRF_2011-05-21 | ecosystem: Environmental > Aquatic > Marine > Strait...
CCAGGTGGTGGTATAGCTCTTTTAAATGCTAGCTTTAATTTAAAGCCAACCTGTATAGGTGAGGAAGTATTATACCAAGCTATAAGAAGACCTTATGAATTAATATTAAAAAATGCAGGGGTTGAAGAATTAAAAAAGCTTGAAGAAGGTAAAGGATTAGACGTGGTTACAGGAAATACGGTGGATATGGTAAAAGCCGGAATTATAGATCCTTTGTTAGTTACTAAAAGTGCACTAGCTAACGCGGCTTCAGTAGCAACTACTATACTTTCAACAGACTGTATAGTTAACAATGTTAGACTATGAAAGCAGTAGGTAAATACATAATTGTAGATCCTATCAAAGAAGTTGACACGACTACAAAAGGAGGTTTAATTCTAGCTGAAAAGCAAAGAGAAGATGTTAGATATAGAAGAGCTAAGGTTGTAGAACCTGGCTCTGAAGTATCAGTATTAAAGAAAGGTGATGAAATTTATTATGATAAATCATCTGGATTTAACATTGAAATAAAAAAAGAAAACTATAAAGTAATTAAAGAACACGACGTTGTAATAATTTTATGAGAAAACTTACTTCTTCTGATCTTAAAGAGCTTGAATTATTAAAACATTACAGAATAATACGTAAATGGGCATCAAAAACGTGTGATCTTAAGGATGCAGACCTTGAGTTATTGATATATCTTGATGCTATTAACTTCTTTACAAAAGATGATTTTAAAAAAGGTACGTACTCTTATAGCTGGGACAACAGGCGCTGGAACAGATTATTGAAACAAGGGTGGATAACAGTGTGGAGAGAAAGAAATCGCACAACCCAAAAATATCATATATATAAAGTATCCTATAAGTGCAAACAGCTAATAAGTAGAATTTACCGTATCATGTTAGGCGAAGAAGAAATGCCTACTAAAAAGTTAGATAAAAACAATAGATATATTTACAAAGTAACAGCAAAAGCAGTAGGTTTTGCAAATAAAGATAAAACAAATGGATAGTAAAAAAGGAAAACTAAAGGTTGGGCAGAAAGCATCAGCTAAACAAGTGAAATATGCCAAAGCTAAAGAATTTAACAAGTACGCTATGGAAAAAGGAATTAGTCCAAATTTTGACTCTATAAGAAAAGCTGATGGTTACATGGCTGAAAGCGATGCGATGACAAAGTTTTATTCAAACCCTGACAATGTTAGGAAAATGAAAGAAGGTCAAAAAGAATATTTCAGTTCTAAAGGATCTCCAGCTAAAAATATTAATCAACAAATTGATCAAGCAACTGGGCAAATGATGCAACCTCAACCTATTACAAATAGAGCAGGTGTACCTAGTAGATCAATAAACGATTTACAAGGTATAAACACTATACAAGATCCAGGCATGCAGTCTTCTCAGCAAGCGGATGCTTTTCAAAAATTTAACAACATCGCTCAATACAATCCGCCACCAGCTATGAAATATGGCTCACCTGCTAAAAATTATACTAAGCCAGCAATGATAATTGATAAAAGTGCAGGAGGTTTAGCTGAAGCTGGTAAAGCTGTAGAAGGTGGTGTTCAAAATAAAATTAGTCAAGACAGCGCATCAGACAACGAAGAGTTGATAAACTTTCTTATGAATCAAAAATAAATTTTAAACTAAAAAAAATTAAAATGAAAGCAATTACAGGAACAGGAGTAAAACTAAAATGCGGGTGCAGTAAAATAGGTACAAGAGTTATGAAAAGTAATAACTCTACAATTACCCCAACATTAAGACAAATCGATAATATCGAATACAAAGGTAACTCAGCGTTGTTAGCTCAAAGATGAATACATTAGACGATTTAAAGCTGTATTGTTTAAACATAACATCAGCTACGGTTGTTAGTCTAGGATGGCTAGAACCTGTATTGTCTATACTATTGTTACTTACAACACTAGGTTATACTGCTCATAAGTGGTATTTATTAAAGAATAAAAAATAATGGATATAAATACTTTTATTCCTAAACCACCAAAAACAGGCAATAAATATATAGATGCTATTTTAGGTCTTGCTAATAACTTTGTACCAGGCCAATCAGAGCTAGGTTTATATAATTCTGCAAAAGATGCATATAGTGATTATCAAAAAGGAGATTATAAAAGTTTAGGAAAAAAAGCTGCCACAGAAGTTGCATTAAATCTTGTGCCTTATGGTGTTGGTAAGGCAGTTAAACCTGTGATGAAAGCTGTAAAAAAAAGTGTGAAAAATATTAATCCTAACCAGATATTAGATGGTATAGGTCCAGGAGCTTTAAAAAACGACGGTACACTCAAAAGAGGTGTTAATGAGGCTGGGTATAATGATTTTAAAAAGACTGGTATTGTTAGATCAAAGCAGGGTGGAGTAAGTAACCCAGTTGGAGGTAATGATGGTGGTGGAGGTTTTGATCTAGGCAAAGATTTTAGTAAAAACAATGCAACTTACGCTAGTCCAAAAATAGATGTAGCCAAAGAAAGCAGATATTATGGGCCAGGTGGAGCTATTTACGGTATAAAAAATCCAAACATTAAATTTAAAAAGAAATATCTACAAGATAGCTGGAGTATGGTTACGAAAGATAAAATAACAAAACCAGATGTTGATGTTTATAAAAATTATCCAATTATTGGTTTTAGAAACTTTTAAAAAATATCCCCATGAGAAACATAAAAGAAATTATTATACATTGCTCTGCTACTAGAGAAGGACAAGATGTACCAGTTGAAACAATAAGAGACTGGCATGTTAACTCTCGTGGGTGGAGCGACATTGGCTATCATTTCTACGTAGAACTAGATGGAACTATTAAAAAAGGTAGAGATATAGATCGTGTCGGAGCTCATTGCAAATCTCATAATCGTAATTCAATAGGTTTATGCTATTGTGGTGGCGTTGAAGCAGATGGTAAGACTCCGAAGGATACTAGAACACCAGATCAAAAAGAAAGTCTGTTACATGTCCTTAAAACATTAAAGGCTATGTATCCAGATGCTATTATTTATTCACACAACGAGTTTGCTAATAAAGCATGCCCATCATTCAACGCTACAGAGGAGTATGAAAATATCTGAAAACACTGAGTTTAAAATTGATATAAAAACTGTAATTGGAATAATAATGTTTACAACTACAATAGTAGGTATGTATTATACTTTACAAGAAGATATAACAGAAGCTAAGACTTTACCACCTGTAGAAGTTACTCGTTTAGAGTATGAACTAAAAGAAGAGTGGAATGAAAAAATGATCATGCAATTGAAAGATCAAGTAGAAATGCTTGAACAAACTCAAGATATACTAAAAGAAGAAATTAGTATAACTGCTAGCATGATTAAGGATGGTACAGAAGCTGATGGTAAATTAGAAGAGCTAAATAGGCAATTAGAAGAATTACAAAATAAAAAACCTAATACTAGAGTTATAGTAAAAGAAGTTAAAGTAGATAAAAAAGGTAGAAAATTATAATTATGGAAAAAGTAAGCAATTCACCAGCGTTAAGAAAATTATCAGCATCTTGTAAAGCTGCTGCTAGAAAAAAGTTTGATGTTTACCCATCTGCTTATGCTAATATGTGGGCTTCTAAACAACAAGGTAAAGGTAAGTGTTAAAATGTTTGAAGAGTTTGATTATTCTGAATTTAAGAATATGCCTCCACCTGCAGATGGCTCATTAAGAACTTTATCTGAAATAAAAGCTTTAAAAAATATACCAATTAATAAAAGCTTTGTTAAAAAAAGAGATAACATATATGAGTCTTTTAAAGAAGTTGCAGATAAAAAAAATATAAATTTAGACAAGAAAGAAATAAATAATCTAAATGATAGTTCTGCTGAAGTTATATTAAAGCTTAAAAAATATTACAATAGGCCTAGGCCAAAAGATCAAGCTAAACAATATGGTGTTGACTTAGAAAACGTTGAATTATCTTCAATGAAAACACCGTCATATCCTTCTGGTCATTCTGCTCAAGGAATATTAATAGGAAACTACTTAGCAGATAAATACAATGATCAAGAATTTAAAGAAGTAGGAAACGAAATATCTTATGCTAGAAATGTTGCTAGAGCTCATTACAAGTCTGACTCAGATATGGGTAAAAAACTAGGTGAATCAATGTATAATTACATCAAAGATGGCAAACGTTAATAAACTTAAAAAAATATCATCTCAATTAAAGAAGTCAGTTAAGGCGCATGCTAAGCAAGCTGATATAATTGATGGTTATTTAAGTAGTGTTAAAAACAATAGCCCGGCTATGAGAAAAGTTAAAGCTAAAGGCGGTGGCACTAAAAAAGTTTGTTTACCATTAGCTAAGATAAGAAGCATGAGTTCTTCTGAGAAGTCTAGAATAGTAAGCGCTAAAAGAAAAGCTGGTGCAGCTGGCAAGTATAAAAGATCTTCTAAAAGTAACACAACTGGTACAAGCAGTGGCGGTAGTTTAAAAAATTGGGTAAAACAAGATTGGAGACAAGTTGCTAATCCTAGTTTAAAATGTGGTGAAAAATCACCTACAGAGAAAAAAGGTGATGTAAGAAGAACTATTGGTAAAGGTAAAAACTTTAACAAAGCTAAATCTACTGGAACAGGCGCTGATGCTGGAGGAGGTATGACACAGAAAGGTGTTAATGAGTATAAAAGAAAAAATCCAGGTAGTAAATTAAAAACTGCAGTAACTAAAGATCCATCTAAGTTAAAGCCTGGAAGTAAATCAGCTAATCGTAGAAAGTCATTTTGTGCTAGGTCTAAGTCTTGGAAAAGTGAAAGAGGCTTAGCTGCTAGACGTAGATGGAATTGTTAAATATATATTATGCCGTTTAAATTAAAATCACCATATAAGATACAAACAACGCCAATATACATGGTAGATGAAGAGAATGATGTTTTAGGTAGAGCTAATAATAATGGTACTATAACTATTAATAATAGAGTAGATGATCCAAAGCAACTTAAAAATGTTATTGATCATGAGGAAGTTCACGTTGATCAATTTAAAAGATTTGAAAAATCAAATGGTAAAAAAGGTTTGAACTATTCTGACACTTCTATAGAGTGGGAAGGAAAGTCTTATCCTAGAAAAAATGGTAAAATAAAGTATAAAGGCAAATGGATCATGGAAGGTAGTAAATCTTTTCCATGGGAGCAAGAAGCATACAAAAAAGAGAAAAAATGAGTTTTGAAAGTTTAGTAAAAAAATTAATGAAAGAAGGCAAAAGCAAAACAGCAGCTACTAAAATAGCTGGATCTGTAGCTAATGCTAAAATGAAAGGTGCTGGTTCAGGACCAACTGCAAAGCAAAAAGCTAGAGCAAAATCACCAGCTACTAAAAAGCCTAAGCCAAGAGCTGTTATAAGAGACAAAGATAGAGTAGCTGATAAAAGCAGATCTTATACTGATAAAAAAGGTAGAAAAATAGAAATAAAAACTTTTAACGCTAAAAAAAGATATGATAGTGGCGTTAAGGATGATCCTAACGAGCCTAGTATGAAAAGAAAGTCTTCAAGATTATCAAACACTGTTGAACTACATAAAACAAAAACAAAAAAAGACGGAACTACTAAAACTAAAGTTAAAAGAGCTGCAGGCGGTGGTAAAAAATCACAAAGACTACATACTAAGTTTGCTAAAGGAAAAAATAAAGAAGGAGCTTCCGATGTAACTATAACAAGAAAATCACCAACAACAATGAAACAAGGTAAAAATAAAAAAAGCATCCACAATAGCCCACCAACAACAATGAAACAAGATAAAACTGAAAGAATAAGAGCTAGAAAAAATAAAGTAAATGAAAAACTAGACAAAACTAGCGCTTATAAAAAAGATAAAAAAAATACTGTTACAGGTAAAAAAATTAATCCTAAGTTTGAAAGACTTATGGATAAGGAAACAAATCTAACAGATAAGTTGAAAGAAGCAAAATCAAAAGCGAATACTGAGAAGTCTCCTGCTACAAAACCTTTAAAAGGAAAACAAAAAAGTTTACCAAAAGAATTACAAGAAGCGATATTAAAATCACCTGGCAAGATGTTATCTAAATCAGGAATTAAGATGATGGATAAATCTCCAGCGACTATGAAAAAGCCAAAAAGAAAATCAAAGCAAAGAGTAGAGCAAGACTACGCTAGAAACGCTATTGCAGATTATAAGTCTGGCAAAACAAAAGAAGCTAAGTACGAAAAGAAAAAAGCTTTAGAAGTAGCAGCTGGAGAATCCCCTGCTAAAATGAAAAAGACGCAAAAAAAGAAAAAAACTTATTCGTCATCTAAAATAGACCCAAATTATCATGACCAAGCTTCAAAAACTGTATCTACACAAAAAGGTAGATACTCTGAAGGAAAAACTAAAACTAAATTTGTAAATAGTGACTCTCCATATCATGATAAAAATTATATGAATAGAGAAAGTCTTACAAAAACAAAAACAGTTAATAAAGGTTATGGCCAGTCTGGAAGATCAACTACGAATGAAACACAGAAATCAATAAGCCCTAAAAGAGCTGATAGAATGAGAAGTAGATTTAGAAAAGGATTAGAGAAGCAATCTCCTTCTATGATGAAGACTAATCAAGACGGTGGTGGATATGCAGCTAAAAATCCTGCAGCTCCAGCTAGACAACTTAAAAAGTTAGGAAGCGTACTATCTAAGCATTTTAAAAGCAACATGTAATATGGCTTTCAAAATGGCACCAATAGGTAAGAAAAAGTGTAGCTATTCTCCTATGCAGCAAAAAGGATTAATAAATCCTTCACCAGTGGAAATGGCTACCTCTAGTACTGGTAGTTCTTCTACAGCCTCTGTTACTAAGCCTGCAGCTTCTAGCATGGGCATAAGAACGTTTGTTGGCGCAAATGATAATGAGACTCAAAGAAATGATTTTGAAAGAAGAACAAAGGATTTTAACAAAACTCCAGAAGGTAGAAGATTAGCTGATAGTGTAAATGCTATGGGAACAGCTCTCAACTCAGGTCAATTTAAAGAGGGAAGTAATTACTTCTTTAAAAACTCTGCTGGAGAAACAACTTACTTTACTGAAGATGACTATAAAAATGCTTCAGGTAGATATGTTATGGCTAAAAACGCTTCGGTAGGTAAAAAATCTTTAGAAGATAGAGGTGCTAGTGGTGGTCAACAGTCTAGCTATATGGATAGTGATGCATTGAGAGATGTTATTTCTATAAGCAAAGGAGGTAAAAACATAGAAGTAGCAAATTTAAAAGAAACTCAAGATTTCGCAGATTATCCAACATTTGGTGACGACGCTTATTACCAAGGTATTGCTGATAAAAAAGCTGCTAAAGAAGCTGATGAACAAGCTTATATTAAAAAACAAACAGAAGATGTAAAAAGAATGGAATCTATTGGAGAGTTACAAAAGCAAATTAGAGCTAATCCTGAGTTGTCAAGTCAATACAAAAACATTGCTTCTATGCCAAGTAGTGATTATAGAAAAAAGGAATTTGCAAAACTTTTAGAGCTTCAAAAACAAGCTAACAAAGCAGCACAGTCAAGTGAAGTAACTAAACCATCTACAAATTGAAAAAATCATTTAAAGAAACTAAAGTAGGGGCTTTTCTAGCTAGTAAAGCTCCTAAAGTTTTAGCCGCTTTAGGCGATGTTTTGCCTGATCAAGGAACTCTTGGTATAGTAAAAAATATTATAGCAAGTGATACTAAGATTAAAGCTGTTGACAAGGAGCAAGCAATGAAGCTTATCGAGCAAGACATAGCTGAGATGAAAGAAGTTTCTAGTAGATGGAGATCTGATATGAAATCAGATTCATGGCTTAGCAAGAATACTAGACCTTTAGCTTTAGTATTTTTAACAGTATCAGCAGTTTTAATGATGGCTGTAGATTCATTTCACTTACAATTTGATGTAGATGAATCATGGATAAACTTATTAAAAACTTTACTGGTAACAGTATACGTAGCATACTTTGGATCTAGAGGTGCTGAAAAAATTACAAAAATAAATAAATAAACAAAATGGCGAAAAAAAATAAAATAGACATAGCCGGTATAGAAGGCAATATGGCTGCTCAGTCTAGAGTGTTTGCTCACTCAGCCAAGTCTTTAACTATTCCTTCTGGAGCTACTAACTCAGTAGATGTACTTGACTTAAGTGCAGCAGGAGCTGGAGACACAGTATCTGTAATATCTAGAGGAGCTTGCTTATACGTAGGTGGAGCAGGAGATGTTAAAGTAGGTATGGAAAGCGGAGATGAAGTAGTTTTTGTTGGAGTTGCAGCTGGATCTTTTCTACCAATACAAGTATTAAAAGTGTTTGGTAGCGGATCAGGCGGAACATCAGCTACTGACATATTAGCTTTATTTTAAGATATGTTAATTGGTTTAGGTAATACGATACCAAATATAGCAAACTTACCCGGACAAGGCGGCGGAGGCGGAGGCGGTATTCCATCGCAAGTGGACAACTTATATTCATTTGAGTTTAATAGACCAGATGTTAGTCAATTTAGAATAACTGACTTTGGACTAGGAGGTGCTACAAATTTCTCAATATCTTTTTGGGTAAATTTAAATGCAACTAATGTTGATGGCCCTGTTGTAGCTAAGTGGGGCTCTGCAAAACCTAGGATACTATTGTACTTTCAAGCTAGTGCTAGTTGGAGACTGTTATTTGAGAATACTACAGGAGGTCTTAAATCTTTAACTACAGGTATTCCACATACACCTGGAACATGGCAGTTTATAGTTTTTACATATGATGGCACAACAGTAAGAAGTTATCAAAACAATGGTGTACCTGGCTTAACCTCTGCTGCTACAGGTTTTACTTGGCCAACTTTTGATTATTTAAATATCGGAAATGATGACTCGTCTTCAAACAGACAACTAGGTGGTTTTATAGATGAGTTAGCTTTTTACAATTATAAATTAGAAGTATCAGATATACAAACTATATATGGAGGTACTTCAACTGGTAAAACAGCGAATTTAAACGCATTACCAACGCCACCTTTGGCTTGGTATAGAATGGGAGATTAATTATGGCAACAAATTACATAGCACCAACCTGGAGAATGCCAGAAAACGGTAACCAAAGTAAAAGTTCAAATTATAGTTTAAATTTTATTCCGAATAGTTATATATCTTTTCCAGCTTTTAGTTTAACTGGAGATTTTACTGTAAGTTTTTGGATAAAGCCAAGAGCTTTTGCTTTTGCTACAATTGGAGATGCAATTTCTTCCAATTGGTTAAGAATTCAAAACTCAACAAGAACAGATTTAGATTTAGCTAACACACAGACGCAATGGGAATCTGGAGCTACTTTTACTCTTAACGAGTGGCAGCATGTTGTTTTACGTAGAGATGCCAATAACGTATGTACAATATTTAGAAATGGTATACATTACACTAACAACGCGCCTACAAAAGCTGGAACTTTTGCAAATTTAGATAGTTTTGGTAAAAAGTCCAATGCCAACTATTTTAATGGACAAGCAGCTGGAGTATGCGTTTTCGACTACGCTCTTTCTCCAGGCCAAGTAGAAACCCTGTATGGTGATTTAACTAGTGGCCCAGGTGATCCAATGGCTTTGCCAACTCCACCTATAGTTTATTATGAATTAGGTGGTAATGCTAATCTTACCTCAGGAAGTACTTTACCTAATTTTCCTAATCTTTCAGTTGGAGGTGAAGTTGCATATAGTAACTATAGTGTTAAGTTTGCAACTTTTGATTATTTTAACCTTAACAATTCCGGTATAATGGGAGGTAAAAACACATATAGTATTTCTGCGTGGTTTAAATTAGATCAAAACGCCAGCTCTGCGATATTTAGTAATTGGTATGGTGGGACTAGTGTGAATTATTTATTAAGATATAATACATCCTCAGGACTTGGAATCCAATGGTACGTATACTCTAACAATGTAAGTACGAGATTAGATACTGGTTATATTCCCACTATTGGTTCATGGACGCACGTTGTAGCTGTTAAAGACCCTATAACAAGTGGTGGACAAATAAGAGTCTATATAAATGGTGTATCAACATTTTCTTCGAACAGTACTAATTTATCATCTCCTACGCCTAACAAAAATCAAGCAGATCAAATTGCGGTTTTTTCTAGTGGTTCTAATTTTGTGAATGGTAATGTTTCTAATGTTGCTTATTGGACAGATACAGCTTTAACACAACCGCAAGCAGAAGAGATTTACAATAATGGAAAAACAGTTGACTTAAATAATTTAACTTTTACTGCCCCTACTAATTGGTTACCATTAGATGAAAAAAGTGTTTATTACAATGGTTCTACTTTGCGAGCAAGAGACGTTATAAATAATATAGATGCAAGTGGAATAAACTTGCAAGAAGAAAATATGGTAGGTGATGCACCTGGCAGCCAAACAAATGGAACTGGTATTAATTTTGATATTACAGATTTAGAAGGAGACATGAATGGTAGTAGTAAAAACGCATATAGTATTAATATGGCTGATTACGGGGATGGCGCAACTAACCCAGCTAATTCAGGTAGATCAACAGAAGTACCTGGTAACCCATAATTTTTTTAAAAATAAGTAAAATGACAACATATATAGTGATAGATATAGATACACAAACTAGATTAATAGATTTTAGCCAAGTTAATACAACTAGTTCTCAAACTATGCCAAGAAACCTAGCTAATACACAAGCTATGATTGGTTATCAAGTTACACCTAGTTTTATAACAAATGGCTCTGTAGATCCTTTAGCTACTTTGAATCAAGATGAAGCAATAGCTTTGCTAGCTACTCCAGAATGGTCAGAACCAATTGAAGAGTAAACTAAAAAGTAAAATTAAATTAAATCAAATGAAAATTAAAGAAGAAGAATTAAAAGTAATTCAAAAAAATCAAAAAAAACTAAACGAATTAGTTAATAATATTGGATTATTAGAAGCGCAAAAACACGGCTTGTTACATGAGATAGCTGTTGTTAATAAAGAAATAGAAGAAAACAAAGATGAACTACAGTCTGAGTATGGTTCTATAAATATCAATCTTGAAGATGGTACTTACACAAAAGTAGAGTCAAATGAGCAAGATAAGAAAGATTAGCATAGGTTCTGACTACAAGAACGAAGCTATGCATTACTCTACTGGTCAAGAAGTGTATGGTGGTCATACTATTAGCGATATTCTTTTTGAAGACCAAGATCAATCATATAATATTTATATTACTAAAAATGAAGAAGTCTTGCCTTGGAAAAAGTTTAATGCAAATATGTCTGTTTCTGTAGAGTATGATTTAAATTATTAATGAAAAGCCTATACAGCTTTATTGTTAAACCATTTAAAGAAAGGTATAGCAATAAAAAATATGTTGATGGTAAAGAGTTAATAATTAATACAAGTATTGAAGATCATTCTTTTGTTAGTAAAAAAGCTTTAGTAGTTTCTACTCCTATAGCTTATAATACTAAAATAAACATAGGAGATGAATTATATGTTCATCATAATATATTTAGAAGATGGTATGATCAAAAAGGTAGAGAACGAAATAGCTCAACTCACTTCAAAAATGATCTTTATTTTGTTTCACCTGAACAAATATACATGTATAATCTAAAAGCTCATTTAGAATACTGCTTTATAAAACCATTAAAAAACCAAAGCTTCTTAGAGAACAGAAAAGAACAACCTAATATTGGAATAGTTAAATATTCTAATAAGTCCTTAGAAGCTCTAGGAATAAATCCTGGAACACTTATTACGTTCACACCTATCTCTGAATTTGAGTTTATTATAGAAGGTGAACGACTTTATTGTATGAAATCTAA
>Ga0181399_1000754_pt1 | contig 11750 bp, 3 predicted proteins | sample 22SPOviralmetaG_FD_130128 | JGI IMG/M metagenome (GOLD analysis project Ga0181399, IMG submission 130128) | Marine viral communities from the oligotrophic San Pedro Time Series (SPOT) site, San Pedro Channel, CA, USA - 22 SPOT_SRF_2011-05-21 | ecosystem: Environmental > Aquatic > Marine > Strait...
TAAATCATAGCATCTTTTGCTAGATTTTTCAACTTATTGATAATTTCTACTACGAGATGCAATTTAGGAGCACGAACTGCCTCAGGATTCTTCTCCTTAATCAGTTTTTTATGAGATTCTGGGGTGAATCCGAAAACTTTTTCTTGCTCATAAAATCTTTCGTTGAGTTCGATAAGTTCTTTTTTAAGAAAAGAAATAAACTCAGAATAAGATGTAATCCACAAAGGTGCTTCTACAACTTCTGATGAACCTCCAAGAGTTGATTTCCTACAACCAGAAGCAAATAGTGCTGAACGAACATAGTGATCTGTTAGGTCGATATGACAATCAAGATAATCATCAAGAACAACTTTTTCTGGAAGATGTGAATAATCGCTATCATCAAACCTTTTGAATCCTCGTTCTGCTTTTGTCATACCAACAAATGCACATATAGGATATTCACCCAGTTCAATCAATCTCTTGATTGATTGCTGCATATGAAAGTAAATCCTAGTATGCTTCGTATCTACTGGATTTCTATAGAAAGGATCTTCGACGTGGATAGCATCCATTAGACCATTCATAATGTAGTTAGAGCTGTCTCTTTAACCTTAACAAAGGCACTCTAGCAAGAGCAGAGCACCTTGTCAAGCCCCTATTAGTGGAGATTTACAAATGATCCGTTTGCCTTCACTTTTAATTTATTATTACTAGTATCATAAACAACTGCACCATTTGGAACATCAGAATCATTTTGCAGAGTGGTTACGTTTGCACTAGAAACTTGTGGGAAAGCAATAGATTCAATTGTTCCACTCGTAGTTACATGAATGATTCTCTTGAAGGAAGTTGTATTATTTGCTGTAGAAATACCAACCTTGACACAATCTAATTGTCTATCATAGAATATCCCCCCAGGAATCTGCTTTCCACTACCAGCTGCATCTACATTATTATCAATTGTTGCATCAGTTGGACTGTTAACTAGATTGGACAATGCCGTTGTTGACATTGATGGTAAAATTAATGGACTTGATGATCCACCAAGGTCTAAGCAAGATCTAGGGACATGTGTATTAATACCAACACTATATTGGTAAGTGTGATTTTCACTGATTTGTGTTTGAACGTATTTGAGAGTATTAACAGCATCATTATGGAGACCAGAAACGAAGATAGTAGATCCACTAGTATCACCAAGAACTGATATATTTCCCCTAAAGTGAGAACCACCATAGTTAATTTCACGTTGATTACCTACATCTCCTCTGGCATCTGATGGAATTGAAGTTGTTCCAACTGCGAGAGATCCATCTTGGTCATCAAAAATTCTTAGACTTTTTTCAATAAAGGCATTACCCTGAACTTGTAATGTTGCATTACCATAATCTGATGTAAATGCTGCTCTAGATTCAGTGCCGATATTTGCTCCAGTAACAAATGTTCCAATGCCAGTAGTAACTTTAAAATCAGTTATTGATGCAATACCAAAAGTTGCACTAGCAAAAGTGCTAATTCCACTAGAATTAATATCACCATCAATATTCGAAACAAGTGTTGTTGATGTTCCACCACCAAAAGTAACCTGGTTTACACCTTGTCCTGCTGTTATAGTTCCTTCTGCAACAATGTTTCCAGTTGCTGCAACATTTCCAGTAACATCTAGTGCTTGTGCTGGAGATGCTTTATTAATGCCAACAAAACCTTCATGAGATGCTATAAGAATATCACTTCCACTATGAGAAACTCTAAAATCACTTGTTGTATTAATTCCAGAACCACCAGCAAGTATTACACTAATATCACCACTAGCATCTTTATTTGTAAGTGTTAGATCTGTTCCATTATATTCAATAGTTGCTGTATCATCCGTTGCACCAGTGAGGTCTCTAGAAAGTGTAATGCTTGAAGTAGCATTTTCTGAGATCAATCTCAGTTCATTGTCAGTATATTTTACAACTTGAATTGAAGATGTTGGTGCAGAAGTTCCAATTCCAATATTCTGCGAAGAACCTAGAAGGGCAACACCAGTTGAACCAGAACCAACAAATTGATTAGTGCTGGCAGATAAACTACCAGTAACACTAGCATCACCAGTTATTATGAGATTATCATTAACGTTTGTATTTCCTGAAGCAGAATTTAGATTAAGATCACCAGTTCTAGTATCTAAAGTATTTGCAACAACACCCAATCTTAATTCTTCGGCATGAACTTGTGCAAATGCTGCTGTTGCCGAACCAAGATCTCTAGTCTTATCACCATCGGGAAGAATATCTCCACCAACAGTAACGATACCAACAGGTTCGAGATTTGTAATTCTTACATTACCAGTTGGTGCCTTAAGTTCTAGATTTCCAGTTGTAGCAACGATCTCTTGATCAGATCCAACACCAACACGAATATTATCAACATGTAGTTCACTATATCTTAATGATGATGTTCCGAGGGGAACTGTCTGATCTGCTGTTGGATTCAGTGCTGTTGAAACATTTTCAGTTGCAACATTTATAGTGGTTGAATTTAATGTTGGTGCCGTTGTAACGCCAGTTACATTGAAATCATCCTCAACAATAACAGTTCCTTGAGTAGAGTCTAACTTCAGTGGATGCCCATTTCTGGTTGAAATCTTCTCAGAACTAGCAGCACCTATAGTAACTTCAGAAATAAATGCATTACTAAGTGCTCCACCAACGGTTCCTAAACCACTATTCTTATCGGATGATACAACCACACTTGAAGATAGCGTTAAATTACCTGCAAGTGCTGTTACTCCACTTACAGATAGATCGTCATCAATAGTTGTTGTTCCGTCAGTAGAATCGATTGTGAGATTACCTGAGGTGGTATTAATCTCGTTACCATCAATGCTTACATTATCTACAGTTGCACTACCATTAACATCAAGAACACCATTAACAGTGGTATTACCATTGACAGTGGTATTAGCAAAAGTTGAAATTCCAGCAACATCAATAGTTCCAGTGATTACTAAGTTATCATCAACAGTTGTTGTTCCATCGGCAGAATCAATTGTGAGATTTCCTGATGCAGTATCAATCTCATTGTCATCAGATACACCAATCTGAACATTATCAATGGTTGCACCACCATTTGCATCAACAGCACCAGTGAATGTTGTTACACCAGATACTACAACATTAGTAAGATTAGATTCTGTTGCATTGAATGTGCTAATAGTCGCAACACCAATGGTTGCTTCAGTAGCGGAAATAGTTGTTAATGTTGAAACACCAAGAATTGTTGCGTTGTTAGAAACTTTTAGATCACCAATTACTGTTGCACCAATACCAAGAGTTTCAAATCTCTTTACATTGTCATAGTAAAGTTCTACTGCACCATCAGTAATAAATTTTGCAAGATCTTCAGATTCATTCTTTGTAAAAACAATGGCAGAACCATTGGTATCAAGATTAAGATTACCTGTGCCAACATCTTTGATAAAACTGGTGGTTCCACTATGGAAAAATCTTAAATCACCACCAGTTTCACTACCAATTCTTAGATTAATATTATCTCCAAATACGAGATCTGATCCGAATTCTACTGCACCAGTAAATGATGTAACACCAAGTGTAGAAACACCAGATACATTCAGAGCAGAAGCCGTAGCATCTCCAGATACTAGAGTTCCAGTAACAGTAAGAGCACCACCAACTGTAGTATTATTAGTTACAGCAAGAGATCCAGAGGATAATGTCGTAACACCAAGAGTTCCAGCAGTTGCCACACCAACTACTAGATTTGTTGTATCTACTTCGGTTAAACCCGAGAGTATTAATGGTAGTCTTGCTGCATCTAGTGTGCCTTCGCTAATATTATTTGCACTAATCGCAGTGATACCTGCACCAGATCCAACAAAAGATCCTGCAGTTACAATACCAGATAATCTAATATGTCCAGCAGAGTTGATACCAACTCCCTCACCACCGTTATTTACATCTGCGCCAATTTGTAGAGCATGAACTGGATTTGTTGTACCCACACCAACGGGTCCAACATTGTAGATACTGGTATATCCAAGACCAGGATCCACATCAACCCATTGTGATGTTGGAAGATTTGCTAATTGTGATGCATCTCCTCTAAAGAAAGTTGCACTTATAATTCCCGATTGTGGGGATATTGTAATTCCAGTTCCAATACGCAATTCATCAGCAAAGGTAGAAATGCCACTAACAAACAAATTAGTGGTAGTAACAATACCTGTTACATCAATAGTTCCACGAACATCTAAGTCTGCTCGTGGAATTGTTGTCCCAATACCAACCAGATTGCCCCTGACGATCAGGTCATCAACATCAACCTGAACGCCATTACGAAAGTTAAATGACTTATTATAATTGGGCATTTCCCTACTTTTTTAGTTATTTATCTGATAATTTATCCTCAAGGTCTTCAACTTTTGCATTTAGTTCCTTGATTGCTTCAATCAACAAAGGAACAAGTTTTTCATATTGAACGGCAATATATTCATCACTTACAGGTGCCGGACGAACTGCCTCTGGAAGAACCTTTTGAACATCCTGTGCAGAAACACCAGCATATGTAATCTCAGTATCAAGACCAAATTTACCTGCAATTTCATTCCAGTTATAGGTGAAACCATTCAAGGATAGTGTTTTATTAAGAGCACCTGTGATTGGAAGTTTATTGGTTTTCAGGCGATCATCAGAAGCAAATGCCGTAAGATCCCCCGTAAATGAACCACCACCAGTAATTACTAAGTTACCACCCGAATATGTTAGATGGCTACCAGTTTTAAGTGTTTGGGTGCTAGTTCCAGCATTATTAGTGTCTGCAAATACTAAGAATCCATTCGAATTATTAGCTTGAGTTGTTTGAACTTGAGATGCACCACCAACTAAAGTTCCGTGGAATTCAACACCGTAAATATCTTGCCAACGTCTTGATGGAGATCCAAGGTCACGAGTATTATCACCATCAGGAAGAATCAAATGAGTTGTGGCAGTGCCGTTCATATCGAGCGTGCCATTAATTGTGGTGTTATCTAATGAAGTTGCACCATCAACATCCAAATTACCAACAACATCCAGGTTACTTGATATATTTGCAGAACCGTTAAGATCAAGATTACCATCAATTCTGGTTCCGTCTAATGTTGTGCTTCCATCAACATTGAGATTATGATTCATATCAACGTTTCCGTTGAATGTGTGAGAATCACCAGAAGCATTACCTATTGTGGTGTTACCATTAACAGCAAAAGTGCCAGCAACTGTTCCATTTCCATCAACAGTCAGAGTATCAATCTTAGCAGTTCCATCAATGTAAAGATTTCTCCATTCTAAATTAGATGCACCTAAATCATATGCATTATCAGTTTTAGGAACTAGATGACTATCAAATCTACCAGTAGCGGTAATACTATCACTAGTTGCATTACCAAGATTTACATCACCATTCAGATTAGTAGTGCTAGCAACAGCAAAAGTGCCCGCAACTGTTCCATTTCCATCAACATCTAATGTGTCAATATGAGCAGTTCCATCAATGAATAGATCTCTCCATTCAAGTGAAGATGCACCCAAATCTCTTGTTCCATCAGGAGTAGGAATCAGATGACTATCAAACCTACCTGTAGCAGTAATAGTATCACTAGTTGCATTACCGAGATCTACATTACCATTAGCAACAAGATTACCAGAGATATCAACATTATCATTAATATCAATTAGTCCACCATTAGAATCAAGAACGAGATTGCCTGAAGTTGTATCAATGGTATTATCATTAGTGATGGCAATTTGAATATTACCAAAATCACCACCACCAGCAATAATAGTATTGTTACCAAGATTAATATTATTATTAACCGTGAGAGGTGCGTTAATTGTAACAGTATCACTATTTGGATCATCACCTAGTGTGGTGCTACCTTTAACGTTCAGATCACCACCAACTGTTAAGTTCTTAGCAATACCAACACCACCATCAAACTGAGCAGCACCTGTGTTTACATTACCAAGTGTATTCTGAGTTGTATCAGTGAAGAAAACATTATCTCCAGCAGCATCAATAGTCAGATCACCTGAAGTTGTGGAAACGGTGTTGCCATCAATTCTTACATTATCAATATCTGCTTTGCCGTTAATGTCAACATCATTAGCAAAAGTTGAGATACCAGTTGCACTAGTAACATTTAAGTTACGTTCTAGTGTCGTATCACCCTCAACCTTAAAGTGATCATCAACGATAACAAATCCATCATCTGCTGTAGTTCCGAGGAGAAGATCACCAGTGATACCACGGATTGTTCTGTCTTCAACCTCTGTTCCACCAGCAACACCTTCGGTTGCAATACCAATACCACCGATCCATGCACCAGACCACTCATTATCATCACGTCCCAAGAACGCTTCTTCACTACCTCTAGAGAATAATCCAGTGTTAATCTGAACTCCACCATTGAAGGTCGAGATACCAGCAACATTAAGATCACCACAGATGTTCACATTCTTACTAACACCAAGACCACCAAGAGTTCTGATAGCACCAGTTGTGCAAGAATTTGATTGAGTCTCATTCTTAGAGATAATTTCACCACCGATGACAAAGTTGTCCTCTAACTTTAATTCATCATTAAAGATAACCTTACCATTGAATGTGACAGGACCATCAAACTGTGAAAGAATTTGATTAGATGATCCACCTTCAACCAAAATTCTTTCTTTAACAATAACTTCGTCAAATACAACAGAAAGTCTAGAAGGATCCTGACCAGCAACAGTTGGAATTGGAATATCAAATGTTTGTTGCTTACCAGAAGATGCAGAATACTTGGTATTACCGATGAAGAAGTCTCCATCACTGTTCATACCAGTATAAACAACCTGACCACCAGATTTTTCTTGTGCTTGTGCTAAGAAGTCTTCTCTCTCTGTTAGAGTTCTTACCTGAACCTGTGGTAAACCAGTTGAGTAGTTACCAGGACCATAACCAAGATATTCAAACGTATGACCCGAAGCACGAAGAATTGAAGGTCTACGAAGTTCAATAGCAATTGGTTTAATCTTTTTGATTAATGAACTTGCAGGATGATCCTGTTTCGCAGTTCCAAGAGATCCACGAAGAACAGTGATTTCATTGGAACCAGAACCAGTGAGAGTGCTACTTGCAACTCTCATAATTTCTTCATTAACCTCAATGTAACTTCCTAGTGGGAATCTTGCAGTGGTTCCAACACCAACACTACCCTGAACAGAGTTTGTTGCAATGGCGAATGAAGATTTACCACCAGAAGAGGCTGTTGTTAGATCATTAACAAGTGAACCAAACTGATTATCATAGAGTGGGATACCTCTAGAACCTAAGTTCTCTCCATCAACACCAGATGTAAAATCATTGGCATTAAATCCGTGCTTTAAGACACGATTTGCATCGGATGAAATTTCTTTACCAACCGTAAAGGTGGTAATTCCTGCAGAATCCTTAACAATAAAGTCACCGAGATTGTTATCGGAAGAGTCAAGAATTCTTAATTGGTTACCAGCAACTAATCCGTGTGCAGTGCTTGTAGTAATTGTTGTGATTCCTACAAGTGCATCAAATACACGAGTGCTTACACTTGCTGATGGTCCAATATTAAATACAATTTGGTTTTCAAAAATCTCTGGATCACCAGATGTTTTTGCAATTGCAATTTCATTTCTGGAAGGAATAGAAGAAATTCTATAAAGACCATCAGTAACAGTTCCAAGACCAGTTACTTGAAGAGCGTTATTATCTGGAGATGATAAACAAGCAGCATTAATTGTAATGCTTGCTCCAGCAAATCCTTGGAAATATAATGTTTCTCCAGCAGAATATCCAGAACCAGGTGATGCAATCGTCACAGATGTGATTGAACCACCTGTTACAGTAACATCGGCAGTAGCACCTTGCCAAATTGTGAAGGTATTATCACTATAAAGTCTTACGCTGAAGTAAGATCCATTATCGAATCCACTACCACCTGTTAGAACACTAAAATCAATAATACCGTTTAATCCATGATCCTGTTTTGTTGTGATCGTTGCAACACCAACAGATATTGGAGAAGTTCTCAATACCTTAGGTGTTATACCAAATTTAGTAAAAGCAATATCTACAGTTTCTCTAGTGATACTCTTTTGAAGGTCATTAGTTTGAACTTCACCTAGAGGGAATCTTTGTGCAAATGATTTTGATGCTCCAGGGTTATCAAGTTTATTGTCACGATCTAATTGTGGATATAAATTAGTTACATTCTGCTCATATTCATAGTTAGTAAATTCTTCAGTAACCTGGTTGGATGAATTGAGGACGTATAGGTGATAGATACCATCAGAAACATTCTCCACATATGGAGAAATGATATCTCTTCTGTAGATATAGAGATTTGATTCTAAGTCATTTCTTTCAAATCTGGGCAAATTTGTGTCTCTTGCTGCAGAAGAGGATCCAGTGTAATCACCAACATTATGAGTAACATTATTTCTATCGGTTGTTGAATATGTGAAGGTCATAGTGTCAACAACACTATCAACCACAAAATCACCGTTATATCCACTTACACCAACACCAGTTGGATTTCCAGTTGATTTAACATTCTTGATAAGAACACGATCACCAATATCCAATTTATGTGGTTGTTCTGTAATAATTGTGACCTCATTGGTCGCTACAGAACAAGTGCTGATAAATCCTGGATTTCTCTTAAATCTAACATTATCTGCATCGATTGTCGATAATGAAAGTTCAGCATCTGTGAGTGCTCCAGTAATACTAGATTCCTGAAGAACAAATCCTTCTTGTGGATCTTTTGCTCCTGTTGTTTCTTTTGGAATTACAAATCTAACTTTATAAATCTTGTCATCAATACTTCTATTATCAGCTATTCTCTTGAAGAAAGTAACATCCGTTCTATCTTCAGCGAAACCAACAACACCTAAAGTGTTTAACTGATCATAGATTTCATTATCTTGATTTACATAAACAAACCAGTTACTGTTATTGGGGTCATACTGAATTGGAGATCCAATTTCTCCAGAATCTCTATCAGTAACTCTACTAATGATTCTCAGATTAGATCCACCATACAACTTTAATGGGAGATCATTTGATGCATTTGCAGGCGTAGACGCCAATTTAATTTGATTCGCATTCTGTGTTGTGATTACGTAATAAGGTCTATTTGGGTTAAGACCTTCAGGAAGATCAGCATCATCACTTATGACAATAACCTTTTCACCTGTTCTGAGATTATGATTGCTATCTAAAACTAAGAAATTAAAGTCTGGTGATTGTGTTCCCCTAACAACGATAAATTCTTTTTTAGATGAAGTAGATCCTGTTGGAGTAATTTGAGATCCAGATATATCAGTATCAGTCATAAAGACTGAACAACTTGCAACACGAACTGAAGCTGTTGCAGGAAGATCTAAAAATAATTTTTCATCCTGTCTTGCACCAACTCTATAACCAGAGATTAAATTTGGTGGAACATTATCTTTAGTATTAAATCCAAATAGATATAAGTGACTTGTAATACCAACGGCAGTAGTTAGACCAACGTCAATAGGAATCCAATCAACTTTTACTGATCTGTCTCGAATAGATTTTGGTGAGATGACATGAGTTATGTATCCATGATCATCCTTATCGAATGCTTTTTTCTTAAATCCATCTGCAACCAGTGCAGTTTGAACAAAGTTGGAGTTGGAGTTTGTAATCGATGCATCAGCACCAGATTCTGCACTGAAGTGTCTATTAAAACCAATTGCGAAGACCGAAACGATCTGTAGAATAGAATCGTTTCTTTGTTGAACATGTCCAGTCTCCCATCCTCTCCTATAAACTGCCTGTTGATCTAGGTGATAAACAGTCTCACTATTTGTAGATGCCGAACCAGAAGATAGTGCAGAACCAGTTACTTTAGTGACACTGATGCCATCATAAGATCTTGTCTGGGCATTATACTTAACAAATGCACGGTCATCTTTCTGCAAGGAGACTGCCGTGAATTGAGCCAGAACCATAGAACGGAAACCATCCGCTTTCGCACCATCAGCAGTCAGACCATTCATACCCCATACAGAACGGAGTGAACAGTTGAATATGTATGGTGATGCACCTTTAACAGTATCAGTTTCAATTGTTACTGTGCCAGATCCAGATGGATCTGCAGGAAGATTGCTCCTTATAGATGATAATAGGTACGTGAAAGTTTTTTCCCCAGTAACAGACGCAACTGTTGTCGAAACATTATAATCATCAACATCCATACCACGAATCTTAATTGGTGTTCCAACATTTAATTCGTGATCTTCTACTGTGGTAACAGTAATAACTGGATCTGGAGTTGCACCATCACCAGAAATAATGTCTGAAATTGTGATGGGGTCAGCAGCAAATGCGCCAACAATTTCCCATTCTGGTCTTTCTTTTGCGAAAGCATCTGGAGCAAGTGGGAATTTCTGCGCTGAAGGAATCTGTCTACCAGAACCTTCATTAAATGCATTGGATAGTTTTGCATAATACATATCCAAGTCGGTTGTTTCAAAACCGCCAGGAATATTCACACCATCAGCATACTCAAAACACGTAAGTTTATGGTGAGAGAATGTTGGTGTTGAAAGATTACCAGATCCAGGAGTGAAGACTCTATTGTTTGTATATACTAATCCACTTTCATCAGCATCAAAGAAACTGAACTGCCAGAAATAACAGAGACCAGTTACCCTAAAGACGGCAGTTGATGGAACATCTAGATCAGTTGGGTTTGGAACATACTTAGGTCTAATTCTAGTTTTTCTTAAATCAAGACCAACAATAGAAGTACCACGAGGAATGATAACACCACCCTCAACACTATTAAACTTGTAAAGGATATTATCTTCTTGATTAATATCAAAGTTTGACTCAAGATTTAAACTAAAAACATCTGATGCGGGTTCAGTTGTATTACCATTAGGTGCAACTGCTTGTGCAAGCGCAGTTCCAGTCTTCTTAATACCAAAACCAGGTCTGTTATCAATGGTGTGATCACCAGGGAAAACAAGAATAGTTGTTCTTGCGTTATTATCGTTATTATTACCAACTAAGAACGAAAATCTAGATGCTTCAATCAGTGCCCTTTGAATAGTTTTAAAGGGTTTTGTTAGAGAGTTACCTTGATTAGTAATACTATCTGTCGCATCAAGATCATTTGAGTTTACATATAGAATTCTACCTTCATAGTTCTTGATAAAATTCTCTAGCTTATTAAGAGGCATCGGATTATATGGCTCAGATTATTTTCTATGATTTATTTATCCCAGTAAATCTTCCTTAGTAAAGTAAGGAATTAAATCTTCTGGGAGTGTTTTTGGATTTTTTATTGGAATATCATCAAAACAAGGATGTGCTTGCTCTAAAATTAAATAGTTTGATCCGGCGTATACATCATCTACTTCTAAAGATTGATTTTTATTTGCTTCTTCTATCAATTCTCTATCATAAAGATGACCATCTGGAAGTTCGTCAAAAGTAAATGGGACACCTTCCAGAAAATACATTCTTACAATTATTCTCTGGTCGTTATACCAACAATGTGATGTGCTTACGGTATAAGACATATCATGTTATTTTTTTATATTTAGTAGTGCGAGTAGGGAGACTTGAACTCCCACGAGATTAATTCTCAACAGATTTTAAGTCTGGTGCGTCTACCGATTCCGCCATACTCGCTTAGTGCTTCCTGTGAGGATCGAACTCACCTTAGGCAA
>Ga0181399_1000761_pt1 | contig 11708 bp, 21 predicted proteins | sample 22SPOviralmetaG_FD_130128 | JGI IMG/M metagenome (GOLD analysis project Ga0181399, IMG submission 130128) | Marine viral communities from the oligotrophic San Pedro Time Series (SPOT) site, San Pedro Channel, CA, USA - 22 SPOT_SRF_2011-05-21 | ecosystem: Environmental > Aquatic > Marine > Strait...
CATGTGAAACAGTTTAAGATGTTCGACACGAAGTAACATTATAACTTGATTGAGATTTGTGTAGTATCCCTGACTAATTTTATTCCAAACTAATAATAACACTGGAGTATAAGATGAAAAGGATGCTTGCACTTGCTGCAATCTTCTGCAGTACAGTTGTATTTGCGCAAACCGATGCCATAGACGATGTCATTCGCACTGAGTCTATAACCAACAGCACAATTACAACAAACGGAAGGACGGAGACTGAATTGAAGTCACCGCCTGCTTCCGCAATTTCCCCCACCATTAATACATCAAACTCCGACCTTTGTACGTTCGGCGTTGCTGGTGCAGTTCAAACTCAGATACTTGGTATCTCGACAGGAACCCAATTCACAGACGAAAACTGTGAGCGTCTCAAAAACTCAAAAACTCTCTATGATATGGGCATGAAAGTGGCAGCAGTGTCTCTTATGTGCCAAGACAAAAGGGTATTTGATGCTATGATGAATGCTGGGACTCCTTGTCCCATTGACGGGTTGATTGGCGACCAAGCAAAGGATGCATGGAAGAAACAGGCAGAAGAACAACCCGAAGAGGAGGGATTAGATGTCGGTCAGAAAACTGCAGCTGGTAGCGGTGCTCTTGCTGGGTTATTGCTCTTACTCCTACTCTGAAGTAATCTATAGCACAACAGGGAACGCCGCAGCGACTGGTCAACAGTGGGTGATGCAGAACATCATACCACAGTACACAGGACTTGCTGTCAATGGTGTCGTATACCAATACACGACGATTAAGAACCCCGAAGACCAGATGGTCGTTACCGTTCAAAACGAAAACGCCATCGATGGTGGATATATCTTCAGGTCAAGAGATGACTGGAGTGGGCAACCTGGAAATACCATCAACAGGATTGTTCCCGTTGACTACATCGACGTGCAATATTGGGGAGACGGTTCAATCGCCGTAGAAGGCGATGGGCAGGTTGTTGATCCCTCAGTCGTATACACATATCGCTATGATGACAAGTGTATCGACCCCCAAGCGAATCCTTCTTGTCCAGGTTACACCAGAACGATTCCGGAAACAGATGAGACTAACCTACAACTTGCTGGCGAGTCCTTTCAAGATCAGTTAGACCGAGAACAAGTATTTCGAGACGAAGATCAAGAAAGACAAGATTTCGAGAAGATGAAAGACAAAGAGAAAAAGAAAATACGGTTGACAGAACTTGAGGTGATGTTAGGAACCTTCACTCTGAACGATATGCAGGGTCCCAGCGAAGTTCTACACAACCAGTTGGAAGCAATGAGTATCCCGCCTGCCTCGTATGGTATTGCCATGAGGGATCCAGGATATGAAGAGCAAGTGCAATTGAAAGACTCTGTTCTTCCCGACAGTAGAAGTGCAAGAAGGTTGACTTACAGTAATGACGCGCTACACAACAAGATGGTTGTACAACAATACAAATTAGGAGAAACCAAATGAAAAAAATAGTAATTCCTGCGATCGCAGCAGTCTTTGCCTGTTCTTCCTTTGCTGAAGAAACACCCATTGTTGGCAATGTCCAGTCAAAGTGTCAAATTATCACCGATACGGAAGGTGTTTACGGTAACGCCACGCCAGATACCCTCAGCACTGATGCTGCTGACGGCGGTGTAGAACCCATCGTGAGGTTCGACGTGCTTCAGGCGAATTACTACAAAGCAGTGATTGCCCACCCTATGTCGTTCAGCGAGAGTCCGACACTGATCGATAATACTGCTTGGACTGGTTCCACAGAGGTGGGTGAGGTATCTGAAACCACAATGTCGACTTATGAGACTAATAAAGTCACCTATGACAATAAAACAGAGTATGACCTGACCGTTGCTGGTAGCACTTGGTTCAAAGTTAGTTCTGATGTTGCATATGGATTTGATCGTGCGTTCCCTTCAGGGATTTATCGGTCTGTAGTTCAAGCAGATTGTATAGCGAAGTAATTTATGCGTTTGTTATGGTTACTTTTGATGATTCCTTTGAGTGTATCGGCGCATGTTTGGACACCGACATATCCAACTTGGGAGCAATCTCATATTACGAATGTTGTGAAAGTTGAGATGGAACTATTCAACAGAAGGAAAGACACGAGTTACTATTCGGTGCAGGTGCTCGACAGTGATATGAAACCTGTACCTTTTGTGACACCAGAGAAGGTGATACATTTAAATTATTTGAAAAAGAAGAAAGTTGAAATTTATGTTAGGAGATCCGAAATGAATAGGGCAGTCTATATTTGTTCGGTTTCCAGAATATTAAAGGATGATCAGACGAAGGCAGCAGTATCGAGTCGAATCTGTTCAAAGGCGAAATGAAAAAGATAATTTTATTGATAATTTGTATTATGCCCACATCGGTTATGGCGCAATCTTCTTCGTTGAATATGGCGATACCGCAGGCACAGCAGAGTTTCCAAACGGATAGGATTCGGGCGGGAGACACAGAATGCTCAATGGCAATTGGGTCATCAACTAATGTTGAGTTCGGCGTTGTTGGAATATTGAATCAAGAGGATCCTCTCTACCGTTTGTCGCAGGAAGATCCATATATGGCGCAAAGGTACAACAGCGACCAATTCATACGGGACGTTGGTGTATATGGAAGAATAAACATCCCGCTGGGTGCACCGAAGCAAAGGTTGAATTGTAATACACTCTACCAGTTAGAGTTGAGAAAGAAAAGATTAGAAGTAGAAAAGTTAGAACAGGAGATTGCCAATCTCCGCAGTTTACAATTCGAGCAATAAGGAGCAACAATGGAATTCGTGTTAGACCTCGCAGTAAGATTTTGGATGTTCACAACAGTTTTTGTTTTGATCATTATCGGGTTTGGCGTCAACCTATTTGGTGTTGACAATGACAAGGTTCTGGTCAACTTCAAGTACAAAGATATGCCCCATATGAAACCCGTTAGGATTGCCACGGCAGGTAAGGGATTTTGGGGAGCAATCAAAATGTGGTTACTTGGTGGGCGCACTTGGGAAATTGTCAAGGATTGGCATTACTCACTTGATGGCGTCGACTATGTGGTACCAAAAGGATTTGTATTCGACGGAGCATCAGTGCCGAAGTTCTTGGCATCTTGGTTGTCTCCTGTCGGTGTTCTACTGGTGGGTGGACTTGTCCACGACTATGGATACAAATATGAAACCCTATACACCAAAAACAAAGGAGACTGGAAGAAGAACTGTGGATGGAAAACTCAAAAAGATATGGACATTATCTTCAGAGACATCAACATAGAGCAAAATGGTTTCCACTTCCTAAACTATCTGGCATACTGGGCATTGCGTCTTGGTGGATTTGCCGCATGGAATGGACACCGCAAACGTAACTGTAAAATAGGAGAATAAAATGGACTGGTTAAAAGCAAGAATGGCAGAAAGAACTTCATTAGATGGAGCAGTCTGTCTTGGCGTAGGGGGTTCGATCCTCTTACTCGGTCCACTTGGTAAGGTGGCAGCAATGGTGCTTTGTGCCTATGGTGCTTGGACTATCTGGAAAAAAGGATAAGGAGGATGGGGGAGAATCTCCCCCACATCTAATATGAGTTTTATTAGCGAAGAAACCGAAATAAAAATATCGATAAAGAGTTTGGTCGCATTTCTGTCTCTACTATTCACATTTGTGGCGACCTACTTCCAAACACTGGAAGAGTTACACCTGCTACAGACACAAGTCGTGGTTCTACAGGACGACTTGGCAGAGGCAGAGGAAAATATTAGGGAATTGGCAATCAGAGAGATGGACAAGTAATGGCAGAAGTAGAATTTGGCGGTATGACGTTCAAAGGTGGCAAGATGATGATCTTGCTCACTGCGCTCACTACACTTGGTGGGGCGACTTGGGGTGCGTTTGAATTTTACAAAGACTACATGGATATGAAAGAGATTATACAGAACATTGACGTCGGTCAGATCGAGGCAAGGAATGACGTTATCGAAACGAAACTCGACGAGGCAATCGACTACACAAGAGATATTAAGTCCGACCTGAGAGATGATATACTCTCGGTTGAGGCACAGGCAGACCGTATCGAAGATATGGTACGCGAGTCAGAGGACAAAGTCCGAACAATGATTGACAAGGCAGACGAAAGGTTTGAAACGAAGAGAGATGCCCTTGTCAGCGAAACAGACCGCAAGATAAAAGAGATCGAGGATAACCTCGAAGATAAAATTCAGAAAGTACTGGACAATCCGCTATCATGAAGAAGAAAACTATCTGGCAAAGAATCTGGGACTGGATCCTCGCTTGGTTTATCGACGAGTTTGAGGTCACCATCTACTTCCCCGCCAGTAAGGTGCAGAACGAGGATGGTTCGGAGACAGTACACTTCAACCCAAAGCAATACACGTGTAGAACTGTGAAGGTTAAATCGCAAACTGAGTTTAAGTTGAAAACTGTTGATGGAAATGCTGTGCATATCAAGACAGTTGATCCTGTTGGTTATGACATCATTAAAACCAAATAGGGGGTAACATGGCAGAAGAAATCGAAAAGGCAGGATTCCACCCAGCAGATACTAATGGTGATTCTGTTGTTACTACAGAAGAACATGATATGTATCTGGAGTTTCGCCGCAAGGAACTCGAAGATCAAGACCTGATGCGCGATGCACAACGCAGAATGACATGGTTCGCCCTGTCGGGTATGTTACTGTATCCTGCAACTGTTATGCTAACTGAGATCATGAACCTGCACCAAGCAGCAGAGATTCTCGGATCAATGGCATCAGTCTACTTTGTGTCCGTTGCTGGTATTGTCGCCGCATTCTTTGGCGCACAGGCGTGGTCAGGAAAGAAATGAAACAGTAGTTCAAAGATGGTATAAATAAGACCTATTAGGGCAACTTGATAGGTCTTTTTTATGCCCGACAGAAACATAAGGAAATGTAATGAAGCGATTTATCGAGTTTCTACAATTGTCTGAGGGTGGGGTCAAGTCTGGACATAAACGCTCTGTAGATGATGGTGCTGGTTTGACCCAAAAGGGTGTCGATGCCGAGAACAGGAAGACAGGCGGGAATCTAAAGACAGCTGTTACTACAAAACCCTCTAAACTTGATCCAAAGGGCAAGGCAGCAGGAAGGCGCAAATCCTTTTGTGCTCGTTCGCGAAGTTGGGATGGAGAAAGAGGCAAAGCAGCGCGACGGAGATGGAACTGCTAATGAGTAAATATAAACCAAGCAAGCACGAATGGGGAACTGATGCTTCGACAAAAAGGGCAAAAGAGTTAACACCCAACGAGTCTAGTAAGGACGGAAAGATTGCTTCTGGAAGCAAAGTCGTCAATTCACAGAAAAGAAATAGTATCAAGGAGAAAGTAATGCCCCTCAGCGCAAAGGATCCCATCGCAAAGTGGATCGAAGACTTCAAGAAATCCGATGCTCCCCAATTCAAAGACAAGTCAGGGGAAGACCGAAAAGCAATGGCCATTGCTGCTTATATGGATGCCAAGAAGGGCAGGGATCAAGTTGAGGGCGTTAGCGAATCCCTATCAAGGGTTGATATTGAAGGTTTGGGACCAGTTTTCGTTGATGGTTCTCCAGCAAGGGTTAAAAACGACCTGCGAAAGATGTTCAAGAAACCAGATTATGTCAAGAACGTTGAGCGAGCAACACCCTCTGATGCAAAGAAATACTTTCGTGGTATGGCAGCAGGAAAGGTCGAAGAAGGCGTCAACGAGGGAGAATGCTGGGATACTCACAAGAAAGTGGGAACTAAGATGAAGAATGGCAAGCGAGTCAATGACTGCGTGCCTAAAAACGAAGATTCTCAACAGACTGACACTGAGCTCCACACAAATGCATCTGCAAAGAAACCACAAAACTTCAAAGACAAGGACGGTAAGACAAAGGTGCGAATGGTTCCAGCACACCAAGATGTCGAAAAAGAATCGGTTGACGAATTCCTAATGGTCAAAAAGAACCCAATGAGAAATTCTACTTCATCCTCTTCTTCCTCGACCTCATCTTCATCCTCCTCGCGCTCGAGTGGGCGCAAGGGAGCAGCAGGTACCACAAGTGGGCAGTCAGTTACCACCACTTCTGGCAACGGGTATAAGGTGTCTCGAAATATCAAGACTGGTAAGACTTCGAAGTCTCGTTATAACGTCGGTGGAAGTGCTACTCAGAAAGAGTCAATGGATCCCCGTGACCATACTGACAAGGCAGGTCATCTCGTAGTTGTCACAAAACCTGGTGGCAAGAAGATGATCAAGCACTATCACCCTACTTCTTCTGGCGCACAGAAATATGCCGATCGGGTCAATAAGACCAATCGTGTTGGGCATAAGGCGACAGTCCACAAGACAGATGGTCGTAGGATTATGGAAGAGGTTTCTGCCCCAACTAAATTGGGTAGACTTTCTAAAATGGGAAGCGAAGCAATTAGTGAAGCAACCTCGCAGGTACTTTCGAATAAGAAGAAAGAACTCTCTTCTAAAATGTTCGGCAACGTTCGTTACCTGAACCCCGCTCAAAGAAAAGAGTTGGACAAGGCAGCAAAGGCAGCAGTCAAGGCAGACCGAGAGGCGAAGAAAGCAGCATCGAAGAAGCAGAGCACTACCAAAACCAGCACTGGTAAGAAGCATATGGGTTCTATGGAGGCAGGTGACCGCAACATCGTCATGCAACTCCGTAAGGCACAAGACCTCAAGGGCAATCACGACATTATCGTATCTCCCAAGGGTCGCACTGCGAGACTACCCAAGGCAATGATTGACAAACTGCTTAATAAATTCAACAGTCTACAGAAACCTCAAGAAAAGCGTAAGTTTCAAATTATGGTCACAAAAGAACTTCGTAAAAGAGCAAAGTAATGATTGACTTTTTTGAGTTGAGAGAATCGTTCAATCAACCCTATAAGTTCACAAAGAGAACACTTTATAAGGGAAACGTGGTTTATCGGTTTTTTACAGATGATAAGAGCGACATTGACGTCATTTTCAAAGAGAATGAAATATCAGAAGACGAGTCAGTCTGGACAGTTAGTTTTGAAAAGGGCGGTTCTACAAAGGCAACTGGAGAAGGTGATGCCATGCGTATTTTTGCCACAGTTATTGCGGTTATACAAGACTTCGTTAAGAAAGTGAAACCTCAAGAACTAACTTTCAGTGCTGAGAAACCTGCGTGGAGAGCACACCTACACCACAAAGATCCAAAGAGAACTAAGGATATGGGTTCAAGAGAAAAACTCTACAAGAAACTACTACAGAGATATGCTGGGCGTATGGGATACAAATACACCGCGCATTCAGACTATAGTGCTACAGACTTCGTCTTGGTGCGCAAATAATGCCTATACTTCTTGTCCTACTGTTAGCAGGTTCGATCGCAGGTGGTGGTTGGTTCTACTATACTGACACCCAAGCACGTATTGCACAACTACACGCAAATAATGCCGAGTTGAAACTTGCAAACGAAACGAATATGGCAACAATAGAAGGTATGGAGCAACAAGCAGAAATCAATGCTGAGTTGAACGAGGAACTTCAAGACAGATTAGAAGAATCCGAAGAGAGTCGTAACCGACTGATTGAGGTGTTTGGTAAGCATGACCTCACGAGGTTGGCGCTCAAGAAACCTGGACTAATAGAAACGAGAGTAAACAATGGAACTAAGAAAGCATTTGATGGTATTGAGTCTGTCAGTGGTGCTGCTACTAACGACGGGGTGCAGTCTCCTCAGTAAACCTGAAGAAGTTGTTGTCACTCAAGTCGTCTACAAAGCACCTAACATACCTCTACAAAGATCCCCTCGTCCGATCAGTATGTCGGACGTGAAGTGGTATACTGTGACCACTGACAACATTGATGAGTTTGAAAAGAACTTTGAGAGCGATAATGGCGACCTTGTATTCTTTGCTATTTCTGTTCCTCATTACGAAAACCTCTCCCTAAACCTTGCTGACATCAAACGATATATAAAGCAACAGAAGGCGATTATCGTTTATTATGAAGATCAGATAACGAAGTCGAAAGAGAGTATAAATAACACTACCGAATCTAATTCCCAGGAGCAGAAATAATGGACCTCAAGCAAATGAAAGCAGTTTGGGAGGCGTATCTTGATGTGCAGGAAGGTAAGAAACTTTCTGCGAAGCAGAAGAAGCACTTTGATAAAGACAAAGATGGCGATATCGACGACGAAGATATGGCGATGTTGAACAAGGAAGCAAACGAACCTGCTGATCCTGTACAGGGTGCACCTTCTCGCAAGGGCGATAAGAAGAAATCTGACCCTATGGGAAAGTGTGTTCCAGGCGATCCTGAAAAGAACTCAAAACCAACATACTCCGAGTCGACCGATGCCTATCAGGACTCACAAAAGAGGATTGCAGATAAGAAGAAGAATGCAAACATCTCTTCTTCTGATAAGGAGAAGTTGGGTAAACTCTCTGATCTGATGAAGAAAGAAGAAACAGAAGAACCAAAACTTGACTTCAATGCTCCCATTATCGACTTTGCTACTTTCATGGAAAAGGTTGCTAACGAGTGGCCATATGGTAAAGAGTTCAACTTCAAGGGCAAGAACAAACCTGCTCAGGATATGGAACCTCTTGGTCAATCAAAGACTGATCCCAACACCAAGGAATACGACAAGCATAATACGTCGTCTACTCAACCTGAAGGTCTGGTCGACAAAGAGTCGCCCAAGTCTAAAGAGTTTATCCGCCAGCACCAAAAGTCTGACAAAGAGTTTGAGGTCAAGTATGACCAGTCAGTAGATGACGTATCGAAGGCAGGTGCTGACGCAGTTAAGAGTCAGTCGCCCAATCGTCGCGGTACTGATCAACTCAAGAACGGTGACATGAAACCATTTAAGCAAGCAGGAAAGGGATAATTGGGTATGAGTGATTTATTATTAATGGTCCCAGCAGCGCTGGCATTGTGTGTCATCGTTTACTGGATTGGATTTCTTCCTTCTAAAAAAGAACCTTCCGAACCTAAACCGCAAGTTCCATCTGATGCAGAACTAAAGAAGATGACCAAGGCACAGATTGAACAGGTTGCTCGAGGGTTGGGCGTAGAACTTGATAAGCGCAAAACAAAAGTAAACATGATTGCGGATTTAAAATCACAGTCATAAAAAGCGGTCTATATTATGAGATTCGAAGAACTGGACGATGAGAACTTTCTCATCTATGCAGCAAAGCATTATCATACTCCTCGTTGCATTGATGCCGATGAGTTTTACGAAGAACTGAGCAGGTTCAAGTATATCAAGAGGTTGGTGAATCGTTATACTCGTGGGGACGAGTTGCGCGAAAGGTTGGTGCTCAACCACATCACTGTCTTGTTAAATGTATTCGGTAACGAACCTGCTATTCTTATGCTGATGTATAAGGTTGGGGCAGAGAGTTTGCCCATTATCAAACCCTTCTTGGAGTACTTGAAGGCAATCAAGGGAAATGACTTTGATGGTATAGAGTCTGACCCTTGGGTTATAAAAAAATTGGAACTACTCTAATGGGATTGTTATCCAGAGCAGGCGACCTTGCCTATACATTACGCTTCCTGCGTCTGCTGACGACCAAGTTCGAAGACACCACTGCATATAAACTGGGCATTATTGACGAGAAGGGCAACAAACTGAGGTCCCCAAAGACTGGTGATGAGAAGTCGGCATACAATGCCTTCCATCGTCTCGTCTTCAATCTCAAAAAACTACTCGCAAAAGTCCCAGGAGGCAGCAGTAAGTTTGCATCCTATGTATCCGCATTGTTCTTAATCAAAGAGCATCTAGAACTTTCTGATAAATCGATCGATAAGATCGTAGAAAGGTCAGGTATTGATCCTCTCGGTTTCTTAGACGAGGCAACTCAGTGGTTCGTTACAGATGATGGTATGCTTTCGCCTGGATCATACAAACTTGCTTCCAGTAAACTTGTAAACTCATCAATACAAGAGTTGTGCCAAGAAGGAGACACTATCAAGGTGTCTCTAGATAATTATCCTGTAGGTGAGTGTCTCGGCGTGCCAGTTTATGAGGTTACACACTTTAAAACCAATCAATCGATCTATGTCACAACAGGAGAGTTGAGACTATGAAGTCATTTAAACAATTTGAAGAGATGACAACCACTGGCGATGCTGGTATCCCGCAGGACACCAAGGACATGGGGTCGAAGAAGCGAAAGCATAAAGTGCTGACTCGAAATTATATCGAAGTTATGGGAAAACGAAAACGCCTCATGAAATAGAATAACGCTATATAATCCTACCTGATATAAAACTACTGTACAGTGAGGATTTGAAGTGAAAGAAAATTACCTTGGCATTGAAATTGACCTATCCCGCGACAAACTATTTGACCCCCTTGGAATACAAAGACTAAAAGAATCTTACATGCGTGACGACGAAGAGTCTCCGCAACACAGGTTCGCATTCGTCTCGCAGAAATTCGGTTCTGACCCAGAACACGCCCAACGTCTCTACGATTACTCATCCAAGCATTGGTTGTCCTACTCTACACCCATTCTCGCATACGGGCGCACGGGAAAGGGTATGCCAATCTCATGCTTCCTCAACTTTATCGAGGATACTGCTGAGGGTCTGGTTGCCAATCTGTCCGAAACAAACTGGTTGTCCATGATGGGCGGTGGTGTTGGTATCGGTTTCGGTATTCGTTCTTCAGACGAAAAATCAACTGGTGTGATTCCGCACCTCAAGACATACGACGCATCCTCTCTGGCATATCGTCAGGGCAAGACTCGTCGTGGGTCATATGCAGCATATCTTGACATCTCGCACCCAGATATCACTGAGTTTCTAGAGATGCGTAAACCCACAGGTGACCCTAATCGTCGTTGTCTGAATCTGCACCATGGTATCAACATCAACGACCGATTCATGGAGTTGATTGAACGGTGTATGACAGACCCAGATGCAGATGATCGATGGAATCTAACCGACCCCCACTCAGGAGAGATCCGTGAGACGGTATCGGCAAAGGGACTGTGGCAGAAGATCCTTGAACTCCGCATGGAGACAGGCGAACCCTACATCCACTATATCGATACCAGCAATAGAAACCTTCCCGAGTTTCAGAAGAAACTTGGTCTCAAAGTACATCAGTCAAACCTATGCTCGGAAATCATTCTTCCCACAAACGAAGAGAGAACCGCTGTTTGCTGCCTCTCATCCGTAAACCTCGAGCACTATGATGCTTGGAGCAAGAACGATCTATTCCTTCGAGACATGGCGGAGATGCTAGACAACGTGCTAACCTTCTTCATTACCCAAGCACCACCCTCAGTTGCGCGAGCAGTTCACTCTGCTTCCCGAGAGAGGTCTATCGGCATAGGTGCGCTAGGGTTCCATGCTTATCTCCAAAAGAAGAATCTTCCCTTCGAGTGTGCCATGGCAAAGGTGACTAACAACCGTCTATTCTCACACATCAAAAGGAAACTAGACAATGCAAACTTGGAACTTGGCGAAGAGCGAGGCGAAGCGCCTGATGCTGCAGGCACAGGACGAAGATTTAGTCACACTATGGCTATCGCTCCTAACGCTTCTAGCAGTATCATTATGGGAAACACTTCGCCGAGTATTGAACCTTTTAGGGCGAATGCTTACAGGCAGGACACACTATCTGGAGCATATCTCAACAAGAACAAGTATCTGGATGCGAAAATTAAAGAGAAAATTGAATCGGGCGAGACAAAGCAGGATTATGACGAG
>Ga0181399_1000763_pt1 | contig 11692 bp, 15 predicted proteins | sample 22SPOviralmetaG_FD_130128 | JGI IMG/M metagenome (GOLD analysis project Ga0181399, IMG submission 130128) | Marine viral communities from the oligotrophic San Pedro Time Series (SPOT) site, San Pedro Channel, CA, USA - 22 SPOT_SRF_2011-05-21 | ecosystem: Environmental > Aquatic > Marine > Strait...
GTTCAAGTTACGAACATCATGTAATATTTGTTGAGAAACAAATTTAAGAAGGGCGCTTCGGCGCCCTTTTTTTTAGCATAAATAAAAGTAGATTATGTTTTATACTGAAAGAATAACAATTTATAAAGAGATACCCATGTGGAAAAGAACACCATTTAAAGAACTGTTAGGAATACTAGTAGTAGGTGGTTTTATTACACTATTAGCATTAGGTCTTAATTACTTACAGAAACCTAACGCATTAGAGAACATAGAACAACGATTAGATGAAGCAGAGCAATCACAATCTGTGCTTACAGATAATGAAAAGAAACTAAAAACAGAAGCCCAAACTAAAGAATGGGAAGAGGTAGACGAAAAACAGATAGTACCTCTACCAAAACCTAAGTAAAATTCATATAAATAGCTGTATGACAGTAACAAACTCATACACTAGACAACCTACTAAACTAGACTATGCTAGTCCTACACAGTTTAAGTTTTCTATAATTAAGTTACCTAAAGTAGAATATTTTTGTACTACAGCAAATGTACCTGGTATTACACTAGGCACATCAGCACAAGCTACACCTTTTAAAGATATACCTATACCTGGTGATAAACTAGATTACGATACATTAAACATACAGTTTTTAGTAGATGAAAATTTAGAAAACTATAGAGAGATACATGGTTGGATGACTGGTCTTGGATTTCCTAAAGATCATTCACAATTCAGATCATTACAGGCTGCAGGATCAGACAGATATCCTACAACAACAAGTGAAACTTACAATAAAGAATTAGGACAAGTTGTAAAACAAACTTCAGATGATGGTGGTTTATATTCAGACGCTACATTGTTTATCTTAACAAGTAAAAACAATTCAAATATAGAAGTACGTTTTAGAGATATTTACCCTATATCATTATCTGGTTTAGATTACAATCAACAAGCGACAGATGTAAATTATTTAACAGCAAGTGTAACGTTTCAATATAAACTTTATGAATTTGCTAATGTAAGTGGTAGTGGCACACTAGAAACTACAACATAATTATAACATATATAACATTATGACAGTACGTGTAAGACCTAAAGATTTAAAACTTCCCGAATATATGACAAGAGGTGGCCCAGGCGACCTATCAATGCCAGGTAACGTCAACACTACAGAATGGTGGCGACCTGAACATATGTCAGAGCTTGGTAAAAAGAAAGCTGCTGAAAAAGGATCAATAGTAGAACAAGCAAAAAGTAAAGAAATATATTTTTGTGGTATACCTTTTACACAATTATACAACGAAATAGATGGCAGATATCAAGCATGTTGTTTTGCAGAAGCTGATAAAATTAGTACCATAAAAAATACTTCATTAAAAGACTGGATGAATAAAAGTGCTTACATGAATGTATTGAGAGAAGAAATGACAACACCAGGTTCTGATCTAAAGTTTGTTAAGAAATTTTGTAAAAGATGTGTTACAGACGAAGAAAAATATGGTAGGTCCAGAAGAACAAACTGTTTAAAAATACATACAAACAATAGTGTTTTTTGGGATGACATTGAGCATATAACAGATAGATTTAGAAAAACAGGTGAATACAAACTTGATAGAAGGGTTTTAGAAATACAATTAAAGATATATGGCTCAGAGTGTAATTTAGATTGTTTTATGTGTCTTCATGCTAACTCAACTACAAGAATGAAAGTAGCTGAAGGTGGTGTATGGAATCAAAAAGTATGGACTGAAGAAAACGCAGGTATTCAAATACAAGAGTCAAACGAATTAAAATCAAAGTATAAGTTAGTAGGACCTAAACTAAAAAAAGTATTAGAAGATAATACACCTGGTTCAATAGAACAAATACTAGAACTAGCACCTTATACACGTAGTATAAAAATCATAGGTGGTGAGCCTCTTATTATGAAAAGACAATATGAGATGTTACAGGCACTAATAGATAGTGGCGATTCAAAAGAAATTATAATAAAATTTCAAACAAACATGACTAAAATGGCTAGAGGTAAACATAATATATTTAAATTTATACCACACTTTAAACTTGTAACTATGGTCGCTTCTGTAGATGGTATAGGTAAAACTATTGAGTACATGAGAAGAAGAACAGATTGGCCTGAACTAGTTGACAATATAGAACAAGTTAAAAAATATCCTAACGCAGTCGTAGATTTTAATGGTCTAGTTTCTTTTTTAAGTGTTATGAGATTTTACGAAGTTGTAGATTGGTGTAAAGACAATCCTGTTATAGATCAAATTAATTGGGCAATGTTAGAAAACCCTAAACACTTTGCAGTACATAACTTGCCTAAAAAATTAAAATTAGAACTAATAATAAAATATTCAAAGTTTCCTGACATTGTAGCTGCGTTAGAAAAAGAAAACGATTCAGATGTAAATATACAAGATACATTTCAATACTTTTTACAACAAGATAGATACTATGTTGGCACTAAATGGGAATCACATTTGTTTGATGTTTTTCCTGAACTAAAAGAATTTTACGATCCTAATTATGTATCGCCAGATGAATTAGATAAAAGGATGCAAACTGAATTGAAGAAAGGTATAGAAAAGGTCTATGAAGAAGACTTATTAACTTAATATATACTATAACAATATAATGGAGATCATATGACATTTGACGAACTACAGGCACTCGCCGATAAAGACCTAAAAATAAATGATACTGAACTTGATTTAGAATCATTAAAAACACCACAACTACATAACAAGTATATGAAGTTTCATAATCAATATACTAATCTATTAAAGAAGTCTGAACAAGACTTGGCAAGATTAACAAGAGAAAAATGGGAATACTATACAGGCAAAGCAGACCCTAGTGTGTATCAAGTAAAACCTTTCAATCTAAAAATATTAAAACAAGATGTTGACAAGTATCTTAAATCAGATGACGAACTTATTAAGTTAGACCAAAAAGTAACTTATGTACAAAGTGTTGTTGACTACCTAGATAGAACAGTTAAGATTATCTCTAATCGTGGCTTTCAAATTAAGAACGCTATAGATTGGCGTAAGTTTACATCTGGAGTTATCTAAAGTGAAGTATTTGATAGTTAGTGGAGATAGCAATACAACAGATGACTTTGATTCTATATCTCATCCTGATAAGAACTTTAGTTATAAAAAGTGGCCTACATTACTAGGAGAGAAACTAGGCATGAAAGTTATTAATCTGGCTGGTGCAGGACAAGGCAATGAATTTATCTATACAACTATACGAGATGAAATAGTTAAGATAGAGGATAAAAATCAAATTGGTTTAGTTATTGCTGCTTGGACAGAAGCGCCAAGGAGAGATTTCAAAAAGTTTATTTCCATCTTTAACTATTGGAGCGACATGGCCGTGTCGCCATGGTCATCACTACGAATTGATACACATGGTACTCTACCGTGGTGGGTTGATAGGTCTTTAGGATATTATTTAGATTTTGAAATTTTGTGTGAACGATACAATATACCTTATGTTCAATTTCAAATGATAGAACTTTTTGAAGATTATTTAAAAGGTTATTCAAGTCAAACAGAAAAACATCATGGAGCAGATCCTGATAAACAAAAAAAATATCCAGGAATAAAAAAAAAAGACGAAGAACTTGCATTAAAATCTATAATGAAATATAAGAAAAAATTAGATACATCTAAATTTATGGGATGGCCTCCAATCAAAAAATTAGGAGGATGGACATTTAAAGATCAACTTGATTTATGGTATGATAAAAACTCACCAAGGAGAGTATCTACCTTAGATGACCACCCGAATGAACTAGGACATATCGCTATTTGTAATAAACTAATTATGTTGTTACAGGAATATAATATATGCAAAACATCATAGTTGACAAGGTCAATGACGTGTACCTACGTATTGACGCAGACGCAAGCATCCGTAGAGAGTTATCAGATTATTTCTCGTTTGAAGTACCTGGTTACAAGTTTACACCTCAATTTCGTAATAGAGTTTGGGATGGTAAAATACGGTTATACTCGTATGCTACAGGTCAATTATATGTTGGATTGTATCCTTACTTAAAAGACTGGTGTAAGAAGAAAGATGTACATATAGTCGAATCTAGTGAAATCCTTGCACATAGCAACGTCACAGCCGCCGATATAGACGGCTTAATCAAGTCTTACGATCTGTCTATCACTCCGAGGGACTATCAAATCAATGCTTTTAAATTTGCACTAGAATATGAAAGAGGACTAGTTTTATCTCCTACTGCCTCTGGTAAATCACTTATTATATACATGCTTGTCAGGCACTATATGAACATGATAAACAACAATATTCTAATCATTGTACCAACAACATCACTAGTAGAACAATTATACAAAGATTTTAAAGACTATGGTTTTGATGTAGAAACAAATGTCAGTAGAAAATATCATGGCTATGATATAGATGAAGATAAACGTATAGTAGTATCAACATGGCAATCACTATACAAAATGCCTAAACAATTTTTTGAAGACTATGGTGCAGTTATAGGTGACGAGGCACACTTGTTTAAGGCTGTATCATTAACAAAGATAATGACAAAACTAACAGATTGTAAATACAGAATAGGTCTTACAGGTACGTTAGATGATAGTAAAACACACAAGTTAGTATTGACAGGTCTATTTGGTATGGTCAATAAAGTAGTATCAACTGCTGAATTGATTGAAAGAAAACAACTTGCAAATCTAAAAATTAAATGTCTGAACTTAAAGTATCCTGAAACAGAAGCTAAAAAAGTATATGGTGTAAAGTACTTTGAAGAACTAGAATACTTAACTCAAAATAATGCTCGTAATAAATACATACGAAATCTAACCTTAGCACTTAATGGTAATACATTGTGTCTATTTCAACTTGTTGAAAAACATGGAGAGATTTTATATAAACTAATTAAAGAAAAAGTAGACCCAAAGCGAAAAGTGTTTTTCGTTTATGGGGGAACTGAAACAAATGATAGAGAACAAATCAGAGCAATCACAGAAAAGTCGGACAACGCAATTATTATCGCTTCTTTCGGCACCTTTAGCACTGGTATCAATATTCGTAATTTACACAATATTGTTTTTAGTAGCCCTAGTAAGAGCCCTATAAGAATATTACAATCTATAGGACGTGGGCTTCGTGTCGGCGATAAGAAACAGTCTGCTACAGTCTATGATATTTCAGACGATCTTACATATAAAGATAAAAAGAACTTCACATTAACACACTTTCAGGAAAGAGTTAACATCTATAATAGAGAAGGCTTTGACTATGAAATACATAGCGTGGATTTAAAATGATTTCAGACGAAGACTTTAAATTTTTATTACATGAAAGCAATGGCTATAAAAAAGCATTAGAGATAGGCACAGGTACGGGCAAAAGTTCCGCAGCTTTAAAACTAAATTGTGAGGTGTACTCCATTGACAGAAACGATATAATTGAGTATAATATAGATATAAACAGATTTATATGTGAAAGCAAAGATTATTGGAATGACTATCTACATTATGACTTTGATTTTGTTTTCATTGATGGCTCTATAGGTAAAGGTGATTGTGAAGAAATACTTAAACGTACAAAGGACTCTTTTAAAATTGTATTCCATGATTATATACCAGGTGAGAAAGATAAGAATACTAACAAAGGCTATTATAATATGAAGGCTTTAAAAGAATGTGCTATAGAACAATACAATATAATAGAGAAATTAGGTGGCTCTCATTGTGCCATGTTAACGCTTAAGAAAGATAAATAGTTATATGATTAATCGTGCTGAAGATAAACAGGTTAAGATAATCAGACTGGTTTCAGGAGAAGAAATCTGTTGTAAGTTTCCTTTACATAAAAACCAACTACCTGAAAACTCTAAACTATTAAGATTACAAGAACCTATGCTAATCAAATATGTACCTCGTATTACTGAACAAGGTATATCTGATTATATTGCACTAGTAAAATGGGTTGGTTTTACAGATGAGAGAATAGTAACTATTCCTGTTGATAAAATTATTACAATATGCAATGCCACACAAGCATTTACTAAAAGATATAGTGATCTTTCACACTCACTAAAACACGCAAAACAGGCCTTACCAGGATTTATTGAAAGAGAAATGTCGGAAGAGGAGTTAGATAACGCCGCTTCCAATTATGAGAATGATGTTAATAAGGATGATATAAAAGAGATCGCTGACTTACTTAAAATGCCCTCAAAGAAGTTGCACTAGAGGTAGCTATTCTCCTCGGTAACAACCCACATGGGTATTATATAACGGGAATTGAATTAAGTCAAGCACCTATGAGATTAAATTATGCCAGGCAAATGGGACGGAAAGAGTAGAATTTCCACAGACAAATATAGACAGAATTTTGACAGGATTTTTAAAACAAATCCTATCGCTAAAGAGGTGCGTACTCCTAAATACAAATCCAGAATAGTAAAATCAAAGAAAGGAAAGGGTAGTTTCAAACGTGTAAAGCTTGACAAATTTGACAACCTGTAGTATTATATAATAATGAAAAGAATAAAGAAAAAACCTGAACATTATGTAGATAACAAATTGTTTCTACAAGCGATGATAGAGTTTAAAGATAAGTGTGCTAAGGCAGAAAAACGTAAGAGAAAACCACCACCTGTTACTAATTACATAGGTGAATGTTTTTTAAAGATTGCGAATCACTTATCTTACAGACCTAATTTTATTAACTATACATTTAGAGATGATATGATTTCTGATGGTATAGAAAATTGTTTACAATATCTTAAAAACTTTAATCCTGACAAGTCTAATAATCCTTTTGCTTACTTTACGCAAATAATATATTATGCTTTTATTAGAAGAATACAGAAAGAGAAAAAACAAACTAATATAAAATATAAAATGATAGAACAAGGAGGTATAGATGAATTTTCTGTGCTGCCTGGTGATACAAACAACGATTACAAAAACCAGTTTTTAGAATTTTTAAGAAAGAATAAACCATCAATTGAAGAACCTAAAAAGAACGAAATCAAAGTAAAGAAAAGAAAAAGAAGAACCTACACAAGTGTTTTAGACGTATAATGAAGATCGCACTATTGAATGATACACACTTCGGTGTTCGTAATGACAGCGAAGCGTTTAGAAAATATCAACTTAAATTTTATAATGAAATCTTTTTCCCATACCTAAAAGAACATAACATTAAAACGTTAGTACATTTAGGTGATGTTGTTGATAGAAGAAAGTTTATTAACTTTCAAACTGCTTCTATTTTTAGAAAACAATTTTGGGATAGATTGTATGAGGATAAAATTGATACACACATTATTATAGGTAACCACGATACCTATTTTAAGAATACTAATAATGTAAATGCTATAGAAAATTTATACTCATCATTTGATAAAGTAAATGAACCATTTATCTATACTAAATCAACTGTTGTAGATTTTGATGGTACACCTATTTTATTTACACCTTGGATTTGTGATGACAACTATGAACACTCTATGGAAATGTTAAGAACAGCTAAAGCAGATTTATGTTTTGGTCATTTAGAGATCAAAGGTATTGAAATGCAAAATGGCGTAATCAATGAACACGGTTTAGCAAAATCAGATTTCAATAGATTTGAAAAAGTAGTTTCAGGTCACTTTCATAAACATACAGATGATGGTCAGATATTCTATTGTGGTGCTCAATATGAGATGACATGGTCAGACTATAAAGACCCAAAAGCGTTTCATGTTTTTGATACAGAAACTAGAGAGATGACAAGAGTATCTAATCCACTTACCATACACAAAAAGATAATCTATGATGATAAAAAACATGACTATACAAACTTTGATATACAACCATACCACGAACACTTTATAAAATTAATAGTATTAAACAAGACTAATAACGAGGTGTTTGACAAATTTGTGGAAAGATTGTATAATGAGATAAGTGTACATGATTTAAATATTGTAGAGGATTATTCTGATATTAAAGCTAGTGTAAGAGAAGACATACTAGAAATGGGCGAAGATACAGTTACATTCCTAAATAATTATGTAGATCAATTAGAAACAGATGTAAACAAAACAAAGTTAAAAGAATATTTAAAGTCAATTTACATAGAAGCTAACGACAACAACGTATGATATATTTTAAAAAATTAAGATGGCGTAATTTCTTATCTACTGGCAATCAGTTTATAGAAGTAGATTTAAGAAAGGCACCATCAACATTAATTATTGGTATGAATGGTGCAGGCAAGTCTACCATGTTAGACGCTTTATGTTTTGCTTTATTCAATCGTGCCTTTAGAGATATAAAAAAAGAACAACTTGTAAATACTATTAATCAAAATGAATGTGAGATAGAAGTAGAATTTGAAACAAGTAGTAAACAATATAAAATAATAAGAGGTATTAAACCTAATAAGTTTGAAGTTTATTGTAATGACGTGTTGTTAAACCAAGACGCTTCTAATATAGATTATCAAAATGCGTTAGAACAAAATATTTTAAAATGTAACTATCGTGCTTTTTGCCAAGTTGTTATTCTTGGATCAACATCATACGAACCATTTATGCACCTACGAGCAAGATACAGACGAGAGGTCGTAGAAGAAATTTTAGACATAAGAGTTTTTAGTCATATGGATTTATTGTTAAGACAAAAACAAGGTGAACTAAACAAGGCTGTTATTGATGTAAAACATAGATATGATTTGATGACAGAAAAATACGAATTACAAAGAGCTCATTTTGAACAAATACAAAATAGAGATAATACAGACATAGAAGATAGAAAACAACAAAGAAAAGAAAACGATCAAAGCAACTATGAGTATATGTCAAAACTACAATTGCTTAATGAAAAAATTATATCTACAAAAGCAGAGATGTGGGGTGGTGAAAAACACAGCAGAAAAGAAACTGAACTAACAAAACTAGAAACAAAGATAGAACACAATTTAGAAACACACAAAAAAGATGTTAGTTTTTTTGAAACAAATGACAACTGTCCTACGTGTACACAACCTATTGATGAAAGATTTAAACAGACAAAAATATATGAAGGCAAGAAAAAGATTAATGAATTAGAAGAAGGCTTGCAAAAATTGTTTACAGAAATAGAAAAAACAAAAGGCAAAATCAAAGAGATGGAAGCAATCAATCAAAGATTAAATGATTTAAATATTTCTGTTGCAAAAGTTAATACATCTATTTCAGAAATCAATAGACACTCAAATAGACTAGATACTGAAATTGCTAAACTAGAAAACGATACAGATAATACAAACAATGTAGCAAAAGAATTAGAACAAATAAAAGAAGACTTAAAATTAGTAAACGTAGAAAAGAACAAGGCTGTAGAAGAAAAGAAATACATTGATATTGCTAGAGAGATACTTAACGATACAGGTGTTAAAGCAAACATCATTAAGAAATATCTGCCAATAATGAATAATTTGATTAATAAGTACTTACAATCTATGGACTTCTTTGTTAACTTTCATTTAGATGAGGAGTTTAACGAAACAATAAAAAGTAGATTTAGAGATACGTTTAATTACAATAGTTTTAGTGAAGGTGAGAAATTAAGAATAGACCTTGCATTATTATTTACATGGCGTACTATTGCAAAAATGAAAAACAGTACAAATACAAACTTACTAATACTAGATGAAATATTTGATTCTAGTTTAGATGGTCAAGGTACCGAAGACTTCTTTAAAATACTTAAAACATTAACAAATGAAAATACTTTTATTATATCTCACAAAGGTGATATACTATTTGATAAGTTTACAAGTATAATCAAATTTGAAAAGTACAAAAACTTTACGAGGTTAGCAGGATGATATACACATTATTACCACCAACAGATGAAAGAGTCCTATCAAGTATAGTACCTTTTGATATAGAAGAATTTAAAAAACAAGAAAAGATAGGTGTTACAGAATTTTGTAATAACATGTTTGAAACAATGAAGAACTATGGTGGCATAGGTCTATCAGCAAATCAAGTAGGTAAACCATATCGTATGTTTGTAATGGGTGACAATGTAAATATAAACAAAGGTCAGAAATGGGTATGTATCAATCCTGAAATTACAAATATAAGTAAAGAAACAATTAGATACAAAGAAGGTTGTCTAACTTTTCCTTTCTTATTTTTAGATATAGAAAGACCACAAAAAATAAAAGTCAAATATTTAAACGAACAACTAGAAACTGTAGAAGAAGAATTTGATGGCATTGTAAGTAGATGTTATCAACATGAATTAGACCATATGCAAGGAACAGTATTTACAGAATTAGTCAGTAAATTAAAATTAAATATGGCTCTAAAAAAGAGAGATAAGGAAATAAAAAGGGTTACAAAATTATGGAAACAAAAGTCTTAAAAGAACTAGATTTACCTGAATATATACAACCACTAGATACGGCTATAAAATTTTTAGATAACTTATCGTATTCAGCAGTAAAAACAAAATACAATGCAAAAGGTGATTGGGATGCTGTATCTATTAAAGGATATAGTGACGACATAGGTAACATTTTAAAACCTGGTGTACTAAAGTCAGATGTAGAACCAGCAGAATTAAGATGGACTAAACTATACGAAGAACCTGATCTATTACCTTTAAAAGAAATACTATCTCATATACCAGCAGAGTTTGAACGTGTAAGAGTTATGCGATTAAAAGCAGGTACAACTATAAAGAAACATACAGACAAAGTAGATAAAGAAATAAAACAAGGCAAGATTGTAAGATTACATGTGCCATTAAGAACAAGTAAAAATGTATATTTCTATCTATGGGAAAAGAAACAAGAGCATGTTTTTCATTTAGATGTGGGTAAATATTACTTTGTAGATGTTACGGCTGCTCACGCAGTACATAATAAAGCAGATTTTGATAGATTACATTTAGTTATTGATTGTTATAACAATCCTAGATTAGAAAACTTATTAAAACAAGCAGAGGAGTTTGATGATATTAGCAGTCCAATCGGATTTTAAAAAAGTAAAATCTATATTCTACAGCCATAAGAAATGGTTTCCACATGTACGTACAGACTACATGAAGCGTATGATTGCAAAAAAACAGATGATATTAGAAGATGGTATATTGATAACCTTTCATCACGCAAAACGAAGACAAAAGATAGGCGATGTACAACTACAAAAAGGTGATACTGTATTACACCAGATTGCAAGTGATTCGCCAGGCTCTGGTACTGCTCAGGCTGTATTAAGAGATTTCTTTGATTTCTGCCCAAGTGACGTGTTTTTATCAGTAAGAGCTGACAACTTGACAGCAAACAAATTTTATGTTAAAATGAATATGAATTTAATCGGTAAGACAAGCTGGGCAAAAGGCACCTTACCAGGTAACGTATATGTCAAACGCAAAAGAAGTAATACAGGACTGGAAACAGAATAAAGGATTCCCATACTATCCCGAAGATAGAAAATGGCGAGATGATGAGTATAAAAAACTTACGTCATTTAATAGAGATACTTTATTAGATACAAAGAATAAAATCATAGGTCAATCTACACATGGGTTAACACTTGCATGGTCGTATATGCACCACGCATGGTCAATTAAATGTGGTAAGATGAAGACACCTATGGAGATATGGGAAGATGAAGAACATTTAGAAAAAGGTATTAACAAGATACTTACA
>Ga0181399_1000766_pt1 | contig 11635 bp, 11 predicted proteins | sample 22SPOviralmetaG_FD_130128 | JGI IMG/M metagenome (GOLD analysis project Ga0181399, IMG submission 130128) | Marine viral communities from the oligotrophic San Pedro Time Series (SPOT) site, San Pedro Channel, CA, USA - 22 SPOT_SRF_2011-05-21 | ecosystem: Environmental > Aquatic > Marine > Strait...
AGGCTATGACGAGGACGGCAACGCCATTACCTCTGTTCAAGTACGTACTGCTACTCGTGTACTAGAGGACGGCGCTGTAATTTCACAGTCGTATCACCGTCATGTAATTCAATCAGGTGACGATTACTCAGCTGAGCCCGCTAACGTACAGGCTATTTGTGTAGCCGCATTCGGAGACTAACTAATGACTACATGGACTATTGCAACACTTGAGCGAAACTTGGCAGATGGCGGTGTAACCGTTGCACACTGGCGAGCTAACGCATCTGAAACCGTAGGTACTGGCGACGACGCTGTTACTTACTCTGCATCCTCATACGGCACTGTAGGCTTTACGCCTGACGCAGACGCTGACGGCTTTGTAGCCTATAACAGCCTAACAGAGGCAGCCGTACTAGCATGGGTACACGAGTCAGTAGATCAGGACGCTACTGAAGCGGCGCTGACAGCTAAGATCGCAGCGGATAAGAATCCTGTTACTGGCTCTGGAAGGCCTTGGTAATGGGTATGCTTATGGACGTTGCGAACATCGCAACATCAGTTATTGCGGTATGTTCATTAATTGCCGCCATGACGCCCACACCGAAAGATGATGTGTGGATTGGGAAGGCGTACAAGTTCTTGGAGATCTTGGCGCTTAATATAGGTAAAGCTAAAAACTAAGGAGTAGCGACGATGGGAAAAAATGAAAAGACCCTAATCACCGTGAACGAAAAAGAGTATTACGTTGAAGATTTTAATGATCAGCAACGCGTGCTTTTAAACCATGTGAATGATCTAGACCGCAAGTTATCAAGCGCTAGATTTAATGTCGATCAACTCGCAGTAGGCCGTGAGCGTTTTATTGAATTGCTAGATGAAGCACTTCAGCAAGAAACAGTCACAGATGCCGACTACGATGAGGTTCCTGATCAGGAGGATTAATGCCTCTCATAACGCTAGATATCCCGCCAGGGGTTGTAAGGAACGGAACAGACTTAGAGTCTGCCGGTCGATGGAGAGATGCGAGCCTAATTAGATGGCGAAACAACTCTCTACGACCGATTGGCGGTTGGGACACTAGGAAAGCCACGGCGGCAGCACAACCACCACGTGGCGCTGTTACGTGGCTGGATAACTCTGGGAACATCCACTATGCTTTTGGCACGGCGGATGGCTTGTTCACGTCTATAGATTCCAACACGATTATTGACATTACGCCTGCCGGGTTAACTAGCGGTAATGTAAACGCAATCGAAAACTTAGGTTATGGCGGCAACTTCTATGGCCAAGAATACTTTGGTACAGCTCGTATAGCTGGCATTCCTCAAGAATGTACGACTTGGTCGCTTGATAACTGGGGTGAATACTTAGTTGCGTGTTCTAGTGATGACGGCAAGCTTTACCAGTGGCAGTTAAATAACGCTACTGATGGCGCTGTGGTGTCAAACGCGCCAACTGGTAATACATCTATCATGGTGACTGAGGAAAGGTTTGTATTCTGCCTTGGTGCTGGCGGTAACCCACGTAAGGTCCAATGGTCTGATCGAGAAGATATTGACACATGGACACCTGCCGCCACTAACGAAGCCGGTGACTTGGAGCTACAAACGTCTGGCAAGATCATGCAGGGCGTTCGTATTCGGGGGCGTGCGTTAATTATTACAACGACTGATGCTCACGTAGCATCCTACTCAGGGCCGCCCGTGGTCTACGGTTTTGAGCGTGCTGGGACTGCCTGTGGCGGCATTTCTCGGCAGTCTGCCGTAGCAGTCGATGAGGGCGCGTTTTGGATGGGACAAAAGTCGTTCTTTCTTTATAACGGTTCATCGGTGCAAGAGCTTCCTTGTGACGTTGCTGATTACGTGTTTGATGATATTAACAACTCGCAAGCATCAAAGGTATGCGCAGTTCATAACTCGCAATACGGAGAGGTGTGGTGGTTTTACCCGTCTCGGGACTCGCAAGAAAACAACCGCTACGTCTCTTACAACTACCAGCAAAATTATTGGATGATTGGTAACTTAGCTCGTACAGCAGCAGTTGACCGAGGTGTGTTCCGATACCCAATGTGGTTCGATCCAAGTGCAAATATCTTTGATCACGAAGTGTCTTTATCGCATGACGGTGATGACATCTTTGTAGAGAGTGGTCCGATATTCGTAGGTGAAGGCGAGAACGTGGTACGAGTTACTGAGCTTATCCCTGATGAAAAAACACAGGGCCAAGTTACGGCTACGTTTAAGACAAGGTTTTATCCTAACGCCACAGAAAGCTCACACGGGCCATTTACAATGGCAAGCCCTACTAGCGTAAGATTTACCGGTAGACAGCTTCGTATGAGGCTTACAGGCTCTGATCTGACTGACTTCCGCGTAGGGAACATGAGGCTGGATGTTAAAACTGGGGGAAGACGGTGAGTATAGGGGCATTCCCTCCGCCGCCTGGCGGCCCTGAGTGGAAGCCTTGGGGCGAACGCCTTAATGATTATCTACGCCGAGTAAGGTCACATCTTGCATTCTTTGAAACTGGGGACAGCGCAAAAGATGACGGAATCATTCTATGGGATTCTACAGGCTACCCCGTAGTATCAAGTGGCGGCGAGTTCAAGCAAATTGTTTTAGCCGATGGGCATGGCGATTTTGTTATTACGTCTGATTACGCTTACACAGCAGCCAACACCACGTACTTACTTAGTTACACGGCAGACTCTAACAACGAAGGGCTGCCAATCAATGGCACGCGGATCACTTTCAGTGAGACCGGGTATTACTTAGTTAGCTTTTCGGCTCAAATATTTAGTTCTTCAGCGAGCACAGTAGAGTTTGTATTTTGGCCGAAGAAAAACGGCACGAACATGACTGGAAGTACATTGCGGGCCGCATTGCATGGCAATGCTGAAACAACGGTCGTAAGCCGAGCTGTCATTATTCACGCCACTGCAAACGACTATTTAGAAGTCGCTACCGCGTGTGACAGCATTAATGGGTCACTAAAAGCATTTGCTGCTAATGGGATATCAGATGAGCCGGCCTGCCCTGCAACAACGATAACGATTATTAGAGTGCATAGGTGATATAATTGGCGACTATAGTAGAAGAATTGGTGCGCTGTGAGCCTTGGTTACAAGCAGCATTAGAAAGATCGGGCGGCACCCATACTATTACTGACGTCGTTGAAGCCATAGCTGAAGGCCGTATGCAGTTCTGGCCAGCGCCAAAAGGGTGCGCGGTAACGGAGATCATTAAGTACCCAGGCAAGAAGGTATTGCACATATTTCTTGCTGGTGGAGAGTTAGAGCAGATCGTAGAGATGGATAGTTCTGCGGCTGAGTTTGCACGAATGAACGGTTGCACTGCAATGACCATCGCAGGACGCAAAGGCTGGGCTAAGGTGCTGAAGGATAAGGGCTACGAAGTAGCGCACACAGTATTAGCAAAGGAACTTTGATATGTCAGGTGGAAAAGGCGGCAGTCAGACTACACAGGTAGAAATACCTAGGTTTATTGAAGACGCTGCAAGACAGAATTTGGGGCGTGCTCAAGCCACGGCTCGCATGGGATACCTTCCCTATTATGGGCCAGAGGTTGCGGCTTTTTCTCCTTTGCAAACACAAGCGATGCAAAGTGCTGGAACTGCTGGGCAAGCTTTCGGTTTAGCGGGGCCGGGGTTTGACGCCACAGCATCTATACCAACACCAGATGTTTTATACCGCGGTATGCAAGGGTATGGCTCTGGTGAATTATTTGAGCAGCAACTAAAAGACCTGCAAACAAAAAGCCCAGCTCAATTCAGTCAATACACTTCTCTGCCAACAATGGTTCCAAATTTTGACGGCTACTTTATGCCGGTACCGGGTCAGGATGCTGGCTATATGCCTGGCACCGATGAAAATGTAGCATTTGGTACGGAAACTCCTTTATTTGATGTGCCATCGCTTGATTTTACTGATCCTATGTACGATATCCGTCGAGACCAGTTTTCTATGGGTGGAGATCCAAGCGATCCAACCAGCATTGCGGCTCAGATGGCGGAAATGCAACGATCAATAGAAGAGAACCGAGGATTCATTGATCAGGGAAACATCTACAACCCACAGTACGACGATAGATTCCAAGACCTAGAAGCTCAAATATCGGGCTTTCAGCAGTTCGATCCCTCGGACTTACAGAACCAATTAACAGCTCTACAAGGGCGAGAGCAGTTTGATCCTACTGATTTGACTTCTCGACTTTCAGGGCTTGAGGGTCAGTTTGGTGGATTGCAAAATCAATTTGGCAGTATGGAAGGATTCGACCCTAGCGGCTTACAAAGCCAGATTCAGGGATTGCAAAACCAGTTTGGCGGCTTGCAAGACCAGTTTGGTAACATCGAAAGGTTTGACCCATCCGCATTACAAAACCAAATTTCTGGCATTGAAGGTCGATTGGGAAGCATGACGCCATTTGACCCCAGCGGCCTAGCGGGTCAACTGGAAGGTTTGCGGGATCAGTTTGGTGGATTACAAAACCAATTCACAGGGATAGAAAGATTTGATCCATCATCAATTCAACAGCAAATTGCAGGTATCGAAGGACGGCTAGGGGGCATGACTCCCTTTGACCCAAGTGACATACAAAACCAGTTGTCCGAGCTTCGCGGTCAAGATCAGTTCGACCCAACTGCTATTTACGAGCAACTTGGAGATATAAGGGGCAGAGTAGAAAGTTTCTCACCGTTTGATCCTACTGGTTTGCAACAGCAGATATCTGATTTGCGTAATGTAGAGGGATTTGATCCTTCATCTTTGCAAAACCAAATTGCCGGCTTGCAAGGCCAAATAGGTGGAATGACGCAGTTTGATCCTTCAAATCTGCAAGCTCAAATACAAGATTTGCAAGGACGCAGTGCATTTGATCCATCGGGTATCCAGCAAAGAATCGCCGGGCTTGAAGGTCAGTTCAGCCAATTTCAGCCTTTTGATCCAAGCGATATCCAAGCTCAACTAAGAGACCTGAGCGGAAGAGATACGTTTGATCCAAGCGCCTTACAGTCTCGCTTATCCGGCTTGGAAGGCCAGATTGGCGGTATGCAACAGTTTGATCCTAGTGGTTTGCAACAGCAAATTTCGGGCCTACAAAACCAATTTGAAGGAATGACTCCGTTTGACGCTTCAGGATTGCAAAATCAAATAGCAGCAAACCAACAAAGGCTTGAAGGAATTAGGGGTTTCGACCCAACTAGCTTACAGCAACAGATACAAGGTCTAGAGCAACAGGTTGGCGGAATGACTCCGTTTGATCCTAGTGGCCTCATGGGACAGATAGGTGGTTTGCAAGAGCAAATAGGTTCTTTACAGACACGTCCTGGCTTTGATCCAACTGGATTGCAAAACCAAATTTCTGCATTGCAACAACAACCCGGCTTCGACCCATCGGGCTTGCAGTCACAGATATCCTCTTTGCAACAACAGCCTGGCTTTGACGCATCAGGCATTTTAGGCCGGCTCGGAGCATTAGAGTCTACGCCAAGGTTCGATTATTCTAGCCTGCAAAACCAGATAAGCGGATTGGAACAACGATTTGCTGGCCTTCAGCCGTTTGATCCATCGGGCTTACAATCACAAATAAGCTCATTGCAACAAACACCAGGGTTCGACCCTTCTGGCTTGCAGTCGCAAATTACCTCGCTTCAGCAGGCGCCAGGGTTCGATCCTACAGGACTCCAACAACAAATAGCGGCTAATCAATCAGCCATAGGTCAAGTGCCTCAGTTTGACCCATCAGGGCTGGCAGGCCAGATAGCAGCTCTACAAAACCAATTAGTAGGATTGCAGACATCATACAACCCGCAGGTAACAGGTGGTTTTGACCCTGCTGGCGGTCCAATTAACGTGGGCGCTGTACGCGGTCCAATCAAGATAAAAGGTTGAGGTAAATAACATGGCAGGAGCAGGAACAGGACCAGCAACGATGCCCATGCAACAGGGCAATGTTTCGCCAAACTCCCCTTCAGGGCGCGGAGGCTTCAGTTTTTCGTTGGCACCACAAAACCAAGGCCTGCACAGTGGATTTGGTCTTTTTGGAACTGGAGCCGCACCAACACAACCACCAATGCAAGGCGGTGGATTTGCAGGGGCTACCGGAGGGTTTAATCCTGCCGGAGGACCAATGAATGTAGGCGCACCCGGCACCACAAAAATAAAGGCACCTACAGGCGTTCCAATACAGCCAGTCAAGCCTTTGCCCAACCAAATACCACAGCCAATTGCTCCCCAGCCTATGGCCCCTGCTGCCGCCCCACAAGGTGACATTTTTCAGCAAGCCTCTACCGGCATCGGCCAAGCAATGGGTGGCGCACAACGAGAGCTAGGGTTTATGCCGTCGCAGGTTAGGGGCATGGGATACCGCGCTCCTGACATTGCAAGTCAAATACAGGCATTCCAGAATCCCTATGAGCAGCAAGTGGTTCAAGGCGCAATGGGAGATATTGAGCGTCAACGCCAAATGCAGGCCAATCAACTGGCGGCGCAGTTTCAAGGCGCTCGTGCTTTTGGTGGTTCTCGAGAAGCTATTCAACAAGCAGAGCTAGGGCGTCAGGCATTAGAGCAAGGAGCAAGCACATCTGCTGCGCTAAGACAGCAAGGCTTTGGTCAGGCTCTACAAGCCGCACAAGCTCAAGCCGGCATGGGTCAACGCGCTCAAGAGTTTGGTCTTGGTCAAAGTATGCAGGCACAGCTTGCTAACCAAGCGGCACGTCAGGCAGGATCACAACAGAGATTAGGCGCTGCGGCCCAACTAGGATCGCTTGCTAACTTAGGCTTCGGTATGGGCCAGACAGTACAACAGCAGATGGCCGAGCAGGGAGCATTACAACAGCAACTGCAACAGCAAGTCATGAATGCGGCACGTCAGCAGTTTGAAGGCTTCCGTAACTATCCAGCTCAAGCGCTTGGTTACTACGCTCAGGCATTGGGTGCTACGCCAACACCGCAATCCAGCACTACATCTAAGCAGCCAGGGTTGTTTGATTACCTAACGCTTGGCGCGTCGATGTTCCCAACGGGATAAAGATATGGTTGCAACAGACTCACAGGCTCCGCAACAAAAACAAGCTTTCAAAGGCTTGCTTGATTTGCTGATGAAAGACGAGGAAATGCGCAAGCGAATTAGTCAGGTAGGTGCGGCGTCTGCACAAATTGCCCAACCGTTTGCTGTTCAACAACCACAGGCTTTAGGGTTTAGCGGAGGCTTACTACAGCAACCGCAAGTTTCCCCTATGGCGCCAGGGGCGGGTATTATGGGCATTAATCCAAGTCAGGGTGACGGTGTCGATATAGAAAAAATTCAAAAATTTATGAAAATATTGGGCATGGGTTAAAAGGTAAAATTATGGCACAAAAAATGATCCCATTAGATTTAGCATTATCTCCACAATTGGCGGAACAACGTCGTCGTCAGTTAGGTTTAATTACCACCGGGGTGCGGGATGATGAAGAGCGGAAAATGATGCAAATGTTCGAGCAAACGCAACAAGGGCGCTTGCCTAACCGAGCTATTGCCGCCTTAAACACACCTCAAGCTTTCGCACAGCAAAAAAGTTTTCAGCAAGGGATGCAAGGCGCAATGCAGCCAAGGCCAAGCGTTAGTGGTGGATCTACTACTGCAAAACCAGAACAGCCCGGACTTATGAGCCGCATTGCTCGTAAAGGTATGGACGCTTTACAAGATCCTGTTGCTAATGCTCAGATTGTTACTGCATTAAATTCTATGCGTTTTGAGCCTGACCCTTTGTTAGCAAAGGCGGTTCAGACAAGAGCTGCTGGCGTTCAGCAAAGCCGACAACAAAGCGTAACTGCAAATAGAACAGTTGAACATTTAAAAAAAATAGGGAAAACAAATCTTGCCAATTTGGTCGATGCAAATCCAGCTATGGCGGCAGAAGCGCTGTCGTTAGCTTATCAAGTTGGAGGTGTTTCAGATAAGTTTTTTGCCCCGAAAACAGACCCCGTGACGGGCGCAGAATACGTTACTCGCGTTGACCCCAATACGGGCGAGGTCGAAATTGTAATGACTGGAGGAAGGCAATTAACGCCTGAAGAAAAATTCCGCTTAGAGCAAACCGTAAAAACAGAATCGGCAGACTTTAATCAAGCGCAAAAAGTTGGCGTAGAGGCAATGAAGTCATACGACCAAATTCAACAAGACATTGGCAACTTGGAGCAAGCGTTAGCCGCAGTTAGGTCTCGTCCCAGCATTACGGGGCCACTGGCTCAATACTTACCCAATATCACTGCCGAGGCAGCAGCATTTGAGCGAGCCGCTAACCAATTGGGTCTTGGAGTTGTTTCAGGAACTACGTTTGGCGCTCTGAGTGCGTCGGAATTGGCTTTGGCATTGCGCACTAATATCGATCAAGGGTTGCCGGCAGAAGAGCAAATTAAGCAGTTAAAAAATATCATTCGCTTACGCCGCAAAATGGCAGAGGCAATGTATAGAAAGGCTAGAGAGTTAGCGTCGGGAGAGGTGAAGTATAGTACCTATATCGAGTCCCAGAGACCTGCATCTCCAGCAATTACTAGCGCATCGGTTGTTGCTCCGCCGCCACCAGCAACAGGGACACCTCCGCCATTGTCGTCAAGCGCGTCGTCATATTTAGATTGATAAAAGGCTAAATAAAAATGCAAAAAACGCAGCAAGAGTATAAGGCCGCAATCGACAAAGCTATGGCTGCCAATGATCGTCAAGCCGCTGAGGAGCTGTCGCGGATGGCCGCCTACTTGTATGGGGATTACAAGCCGCCTGTTAAGTCTCAGTTTGGTAGAACTTTAGCGCAAGGCGCATCTTTTGGGTTTGGCGAGGAAATTGAGGCTGGCGTAAGGGCCGCCGCAGGCGCTCTTGGGTTGGCAGAAGATGATCGTGGGTATGAAGAAATTCGCGATGAGATTCGAGGCAAGCTTACGGAATATAAGCGCCAAAATCCGGGCACCGCTTTAACGGCTGAACTGATTGGCGGAATTGTTCCAGGCTTGCTGACAGGCGGTCTTGGTTTGGCGGCAGGCGCAGGCCGCACTGGAGCAACACTTGCTCGTACTGCCGGTGTAGGCGCAGGCGAAGGATTTTTGGCAGGTGTCGGTTACAGCGAGCGAGAAGGGTTGCAAAGTCTTGCTGATGCGCCCGGAGGGGCGCTGACTGGGGCTGTTGCGAGTACAGCGCTAAGTGGCTTCGGCTCAGGATTTAAAAAATTTATTGGCGAAAGATTGCCACAGCGATCGGCAACTATTGTTCAAGCGGAGCTGCAAAGATTAGCTGAAGGTACTGGCAAAACCGTTGATGAAGTAATAGCCGACGTAAGAGACGGCAAAATTATTGCCGAAAACGCTACATTAATGGCTACCCTACGCGCTTATCAGTCGTCATTAGGCGAGGCAGGAGCGATGATTAAAAAGCGCTTACCTGAAAGAGCGGCAGAAACTAGATCGGCAGCCACAAGTTCTTTACAGAGAACCCTTGCACCCCAAATTGACGACCCAAATATTTTGCGAGGTATGCAGAGGTCTGATGACGAGCTGCGATTATTAGAGCGTGAAGATTACCAGCGAGCTTATGAAACAGTGCCGCAAGTAACACCAGAAATAGCATCTACGTTAGAAAATATATTACAGCGGCTCCCAGCAGCTCGTACTGAGGTTGATAATATCTATTCAACATCAAGGACGTTGGTGCCGTTATTTGTGCCAGATGATGCAGGCGCAGTAAGATTACAACGTATGCCGACTTTAGAGGATGCAGAGGTTATTCGCCGAGCATTAGATGAAGAAGCCACTAAGCTTTATAGATCTGGATCAGGTAGTCTAGGTAGTAATTACGCAGACGCTGCCTCTGACCTACGCAGTATGCTCGATAAAGTCTATCCCAACCTCAACGCAACTCGTGCGCGCGCAAAATTACGTCGCGACATAAGAGACGCCTTTGCTGAAGGCCGTAAGGCTATGAGTAGAAACGCGGATGAAGTGGAAATGGAAGTAGAGCGATTGCAGTCAACTCCGCAAGCGCTGGAGGCATATAGATCTGGCGTTATGGCGTCACTGCGCAATCAACTTAATCGCCAGCCAGGCGCGATTGAAAGACTTGCTAATCCAGATCGACAAGAAGGTATTATTCTGCGCACTTTGTTCCCCGGCGAGTCTATAGACGACATTATCGCAAAGCTGGATATAGCGGCAGGCTCACAGCGCGCGTCTCAAGATATATTGCGAGGAAGTCAAACAGCTCCGACTAATATCGCGGCGGCACAGATCGGTTCTCGCGGGTCTATGGAGCAAACTTTACGGGCAGCAACCGGAGATCCTATAGCCTTAGCGCAGATTGTAGGGCAGCAGTTAGCAAAAGCAGCTCCTGACTTAAGTGAAGCGGATCGAAAAAAAGTTGTGCAAGTTCTACTGTCTGAAAACCCTGAGTTCGTTCGCAAGAAGTTAGTGGAACAAGATGGATTGCAAGAGTTGACGGCAAAAGCGCGAACGATTGCAGGGGCGATGCGCGGATCAGTAACGCAACAGTTTGGTCAAAGGGGAGGGCTTTTAACTGGAGACTTCTTTGCGCCGGCCCAAGGAGGTAATTAATGAGTTTAAAACCAATGAGAGAGCAGGACATTGAGGGCATTGCACGCGAGGCAATACAAGACGCCGTTGATTTCTGTGAATCTGAGATTGCTGAAGACCGAATAAAGGCACAGCGCTACTTTGATGGTGAAACCGATATCGGTGAAGAAGATGGCCGGTCCAAGGTCGTTTCTACAAAGGTACGGGATACCGTACGGGCTATTAAGCCGTCTTTGATGCGCGTATTTCTGTCTACTGACAAGCCGGTAGAGTTTGTGCCACGTAACCAAGAAGACGTACAGATGGCTGAACAGGCCACTAAGTATATGCACTATCAGTTCAATGAGCTAAACGGCTATAGGGTGCTTAACGATGCAATACACGATGCGCTCATTAAGAAGGTCGGTGTCGTCAAGGTTTACTGGGATACTTACCAAGAGCAAGAAATATACGATTTCCAAGATCTTAACGACATGGAGTTTTCTGTGCTCGTTAATGAAGACGACGTTGAGGTATTGGAGCACACAACTCAAATGGTCATGGAAATGGACCAAATGGGCATGGAAATGGAAGCTCCGCGCCATGACCTTAAGATTGCTCGCACGGTCGAAAAAGGCAAGATGTGCATTGAAAGTGTACCTCCGGAAGAGTTTTTCATTGATCGTAACTCACGCTCTATCGATGATTATTACGTTGTTGCTCATCGTACAGAAATGCGTGTTGGCGATCTCGTTGCTATGGGTTATGACTACGAAGAAGTCTACGATCTAAGCGGCCTACAACACTCTGACACGTTCTCTGAGGTAGAAGATTACCAACGTAGAGGGTACGAGCAGGATTACTCTGATGAGGACGTACAAGATCCCTCAATGCGTTTGGTAGCCGTCACAGAGGCATACATCAAGATTGACGTAAACGGCACTGGGGTAGCGCAGTTACATAAGGTCACATTAGGCGGCAATCAGTATAAGTTATTGGACTATGAGCCATGCGGCCAAATCCCGTTTGCTGTATTTGAGGTAGACCCTGAGCCACACACATTCTATGGCCGGTCGGTAGCTGACCTTATCTTGAATG
>Ga0181399_1000768_pt1 | contig 11628 bp, 14 predicted proteins | sample 22SPOviralmetaG_FD_130128 | JGI IMG/M metagenome (GOLD analysis project Ga0181399, IMG submission 130128) | Marine viral communities from the oligotrophic San Pedro Time Series (SPOT) site, San Pedro Channel, CA, USA - 22 SPOT_SRF_2011-05-21 | ecosystem: Environmental > Aquatic > Marine > Strait...
CTGAAAGTTGCTGGAGATAGAACAGTTGACAACTGGACTGTTACTATCATCAACGATGAGAACATGCAGCTCAGAAGAGGATTTGAGATGTGGGTCGAACACATGGCCAGACTCGACAATAATGTCGGGGCAACAAATCCAGCAGCATACATGATGCAAGCTACTGTCTTCCAGTTAGGTAGAGGTGGTGCAAGAAATGCCACTGATAACAATGGAGAAGAGCAAGTAATTCTTGCAGAGTATGAGTTCAGAGACATCTTCCCAGTGAATGTAAGTCCTATCGAACTTTCTTTCGATAGTTCTGATACTATTGAAGAATACACTGTTGAATTCGCTGTTAATAGCATCGTTAATCCTAATACTTCTGGTCCTACTCCAGAACCTGAAGACGAAGAATAATCGCTTGACGGTTAATTGATAAATAGGTTATATAAAAGTAATCTATAAATCATGGCGTCAAAGTTATTCGGATTCTCGATAGAGGATTCTGAACCATTACCACCTAGTGCCGTCTCCCCCGTTCCTCCGAATAATGAGGACGGGGCTGACCACTATATGAGTAGTGGTTTTTTTGGGTCTTATGTTGACATTGAAGGAATTTATAGGACTGAATTTGATTTAATTAAAAGATATCGTGAGATGTCACTTCACCCAGAGTGTGATAGTGCAATTGAAGATATTGTAAATGAAGCAGTTGTTTCGGATTCAAATGATAGTCCCGTAGAGATTGAACTATCGAACCTTAATGCTAGTGATGGTATTAAAAATAAAATTCGTAAAGAGTTTAAATATATCTTAGATTTATTGGATTTTGATAAAAAAGCACATGAGATTTATCGTAACTGGTATATTGATGGTCGTATTTACTATCATAAAATAATTGATTTTAAGAATCCAACAGCAGGTATTCAAGAGTTGAGATATATTGACGCAATGAAAATGCGTTATGTTAGAAAACAAAAGAAGAAACCAGGAAATAATCAAGGGTCTGCAATTCAGAGAATAAAGAGTGATAATCCTATGGATTATGACTTCCCTGAAATTGAAGAATTCTTCATGTATAATCCCAAGTCTACATATCCTACTGGGAACCCAATGCAGACTGGGGCAAGTCAAGGTATCAAGATTGCTAAAGATGCAATTACTTATTGCACTTCTGGTTTAGTAGATCGTAATAAAGGTAACACTCTTTCGTATCTTCACAAGGCGATTAAATCACTCAATCAACTTAGAATGATTGAGGATTCACTGGTTATCTACAGATTATCCCGTGCTCCAGAGCGTAGAATTTTCTACATTGATGTTGGTAATCTTCCAAAAGTCAAAGCAGAGCAATATCTACGTGACGTTATGATGCGTTATCGTAACAAACTTGTGTATGATGCAAACACTGGAGAGATTCGTGATGATAAAAAATACATGTCAATGCTTGAGGACTTCTGGCTTCCCAGGCGTGAGGGCGGAAGAGGAACCGAAATCACCACTCTTCCTGGCGGACAAAACTTGGGTGAAATTACTGATATTGAATATTTTAAAAAGAAACTCTACCGTTCGCTTAACGTCCCACCATCACGAATGGATGGAGAAGGTGGGTTTAACTTGGGGAGATCTTCTGAGATCCTGAGAGATGAACTCAAGTTCACAAAGTTTGTCGGACGTTTGAGAAAGAGATTCTCCAACATGTTTAATGACATGCTGAAGACCCAATTACTCCTCAAGAATGTAATTACTCCTGAAGATTGGGAGACAATGAGTGAGCATATTCAGTATGACTTCTTGTATGATAACCACTTCTCAGAACTGAAAGAAGCAGAATTAATGAATGAGAGACTTGCTCTTGTTGCAACTGCAGAACCATATGTCGGAAAATATTACTCACAAGATTATATAAGACGTAAGATTCTCCGTCAAACTGATGTAGAAATTATTGAGCAAGATGAATTAATCGAAAAAGAAATTAAGGATGGAACTATTCCAGATCCTGCAACTATTGATCCTGCAACTGGACTACCTTTTGCGACGGAAGCAAGTACAGACTTAGGAAAACCACAAATGGAACCTGAAGTTGATGGATCTGCAACAGAGGCACCAGAAATTCCTAGTGGTGGCGAAATATAAATATAATATAGTTAACTATTGAACAATTACGATGGAAGAACTTTTAGATATGATTGTCACTGATGAATCTCCTTCTCAAATTAGTGATGCAATTAAAAATATGCTTTATACAAAAACTGCAGAGAGGGTAGACACATTCCGTCCTTCAGTGTCTGATACTGTGTTTGATCACGGAGAAACATCTGAAATTGATGCAGAAATGGAAACTGATGATGACGAAACCGTGGATACTGATGATGAAATTGAACAGGAAGAAGATTAATTATAAATAAATAAAAAATCTGTATAAAAATGGCTAGGATAAAATTGAGTGCCGCTGAAGTAAGTCTTACTGCTGGTATTGGTAATTCTACAACTGTTAGTAATGCAAGAGTAGTAAGATTTCATAATGATTCTGGTGCAGCTGCTGTTTTGTATGTCACTGACTCAAGTTACGCAGGTATTGGTTCTATCTCCGTTAAAGATGGAACAACTGAATTGATTGAAAAACATCCAGAAGATTACATTTATTACACAGGAAGTGCAACCGTCAAGATTGCAAGAGTAGGAATTACCAACTAAAAAAATGAAACTTATCAGAGAAGAAATCGAGTCAGTAGAATTTATCGTTGAACAACTCAACGGTAAAAAGCAACTGTACATTGAGGGAGTTTTCCTTCAAGGCAACATCCAGAATCGTAATGGACGTATGTATCCGATGGAAACTCTCCGTAAGGAAGTTCAAAGATACAACGAAAACCATGTTATCGCTGGTAGAGCACTTGGAGAATTAGGTCATCCCGATGGACCAACTGTTAACCTTGACCGGGTTTCTCATAAGATTGTTTCTCTGAAAGAAAGTGGTTCAAACTTTGTTGGTAAAGCAAAAATTTTGAATACTCCTATGGGCAAGATTGCATCTTCTCTCATTGAAGAGGGTGTGAAACTTGGCGTTTCTTCCCGTGGTATTGGTTCTTTGAGACCAACAAAAGAAGGTGTTAATGTTGTTGGTGATGATTTTATGCTAGCAACTGCTGCTGATATTGTAGCAGATCCTTCTGCTCCCGATGCTTTTGTTGAGGGTATTATGGAAGGAAAAGATTGGGTTTGGGATGGCGGCATTCTCAGAGAGAAAGCAATTGCTAGAACTTACAAAGAAATTAACACTTTAGTTTCTAAAAAACAACTGGATGAACATAAGTTAGACTTATTCAACCAGTTCATATCTAATTTATAAATTTATAAATAAATATAGTTTAAATTTTAATAGGTAATCGGAGAGTTCACATGTCTAGTGCGAAAAAATTACAGGAAATGGAAGTAAAGACACAACAATCCCGTACCGCTGTTAACAGTGGTGCGAAGGCTGCGGAGGCAATGCCAAAAATGTCGGATCCAGGCACACAACTTGGTGCTATTGAAGATCTTGGTGGTCCCACCCCCGAGAACTACAAACCTGATGATGATTCGGCTAAGTTAAAAACACCAGTCGGTTCCCTTAAGCAAGTTAAGGATGTTGTAACCAAGTCCGCAGGAAAAGCAGATCCCATGAAAGCAGGAATGAAAGAAGAGATCGATGCAGAAGACGTTATTGAAGAAGAAGAAACTGTAGTTTCTGAATCTGAAACTACCGTTGAAGAGTATGATCTTGACGAAGATGTAAATGCGCTTCTTGGTGGCGAAGAACTCTCCGAAGAGTTTAAAGAAAAAGCAAAGATGATCTTTGAAGCAGCAATCACTGCAAAGATTGCCGAAATCAAAGAGACTCTTGAGGTTCAATACGAAGAGAAGCTTGTTGCTCAACTCGTTGAAGAGAAAGAAGCACTTGCCGAGCGTGTTGATTCCTATCTTGAGTATGTTGCAGATGAATGGTTTGAAGAAAACGCACTGCAAATTGAAACCGGTCTTAAGACCGAAATGACTGAGTCCTTCCTCTCCGGAATGAAGGAACTTTTTGAAGCACATTATGTATCAATCCCTGAAGATAAGTATGATGTACTTGAGACGATGGTAGAAAAATTAGATGATATGGAGACCAAACTCAATGAGCAAATTGAGAAAAACATCACTCTGAATGGCAGACTTGCTGAATCAGTTGCTGATGGTATTCTTGATAATGTTTCTGAAGGACTTGCTTCCACACAGAAAGAAAAGCTTGCCTCACTTGCCGAAAGTGTAGAGTTTGAAAGTGAAGAAAAATATCGTGAAAAACTGGAAACGCTTAAGGAGTCGTATTTCACTTCTCAATCAGTTTCTCCAGTTGCTAAAACCGAAACCCTTTCTGAGGGTACTGATACTGCCGGATCTGAGTCTTACTCTGATTCAATGTCAGCATACCTGAGAACCATGGGCAACTTTGGTTTAGGCAATTCCTGAATTTAGTATCAATTCAAACATAAACAACCACAAAAGGTAAACGCAAATGTTCCAATCTGAGCATCTGCAGGAAAAGTGGGCACCTCTCCTCAACTATGAGGGTCTTGATCCAATCAAGGATTCTCATAGAAAGGCTGTAACCGCTGTCCTGTTAGAAAACCAAGAAAAGTTTTTAAAAGAGCAAGCCGCATTCGATAATGGCGGTATGCTAACCGAGCAACCAACGATGAGTGTTGGTAACGGTGGATATACTTCCTCCGGCGGCCAAACCGTTGCTGGTTTCGACCCCGTTCTGATCTCCTTGATCAGACGCTCAATGCCTAACCTGGTCGCATATGACCTCGCAGGCGTTCAGCCTATGTCTGGACCTACTGGACTCATCTTCGCGATGCGTTCCAAGTACTCCTCTCAGGCTGGATCCGAATCATTCTTCGACGAAGTAGATACTGCATTCTCTGGTCAGGATGCAGGTCTTGACGAGACCGATGGTATTTCTGATATCAACGTTGGTCTTGGTACTACTTCCCAGTCGGGAACCAACCCTGCAGTTCTCAACCCTGTTGGAACTGCTAACTCCAGCGGATATGACGTTGGTCAGGGTATGCGTACCGACGCTGCTGAAGCTCTTGATGGTACAGGCAATGATGCCTTTAACCAGATGGCATTCAGCATCGAGAAGGTTACTGTTACTGCGAAGTCCAGAGCACTCAAAGCAGAGTACTCCTTAGAACTCGCACAGGACCTTAAGGCAATCCACGGTCTGAACGCTGAAGCGGAACTCGCCAACATCCTCTCTACTGAGATCTTGGCTGAGATCAACCGCGAAGTTATCAGAACCATCTACAAGGTTGCTGAGCAAGGTGCTGTTGCTAACACCGCAACTGCTGGTCTGTTCGACCTAGACATCGACTCCAACGGTCGCTGGAGTGTTGAGAAGTTCAAAGGACTTCTATTCCAAATCGAGAGAGACGCTAACGCAATTGCACAGCGCACTCGTAGAGGAAAGGGCAACATGATCCTCTGCTCCGCAGACGTTGCTTCTGCACTCACCATGGCTGGTGTACTTGATTACACCCCCGCACTCAACGCTAACCTGAACGTTGACGACACTGGTAACACCTTCGCTGGTGTTCTGCAAGGTAAGTATCGTGTATACATCGATCCTTATTCTGCAAACCTTACCTCTGCAAACGCATCGAACGGTAACCAGTACTACGTTGTTGGTTATAAGGGTACTTCACCTTATGACGCAGGTCTCTTCTACTGCCCATACGTTCCTCTTCAGATGGTTCGTGCAGTTGGTGAGAACTCCTTCCAGCCCAAAATTGGCTTTAAGACCCGCTACGGTCTTGTTGCTAACCCATTCGCAGAAGGAACAACCGTTGGCGCAGGTCGCCTCAGAGTTAACAGCAACCGCTACTACAGACGCGTTGCTGTCAAGAACCTCATGTGATATTTGCCTACGGGCATTCACATTTTACAGGAGGGTCTTCGGACCCTCTTTTTTTGTCCATAAATATCTAATAAAACAAAACGATGTCAACTCCTATTGATAATAGAAACTTTTTAGCACCTACTGGTTTTAAATTTGTAATTGATAGGGCTAGACAAGTATCTTATTTTTGCAATCAAGCAAACATTCCTCAACTTGATTTAGGTGTTGCAACTCAACCTAACTACTTGAATGATATTCCAGTACCAGGTGATAAAATCGATTTTGGTGATTTAACTTTAAGATTTCTCATTGATGAGGATCTTGGAAATTATATGCAGATTCAAAAATGGATTCGTGGTTTAGGATTTCCTGAATCTATGGAAGAATTTAATAAATTTGAATCGGGTAAAACTTTACCCAACAATAGAAACATAGGAGGATATGTTAAAAAAGGGGATGACATATATTCTGATGGAACACTACAAATTTTAAATAGCGCCAACATTCCTAAGTATCAAATAAACTTTAAAGATATGTTCCCAACTTCAATATCTACTGTTGTGTTTGATGCTACTGATACGGATATTGAATACTTTACAGCAGAGGTATCTTTCAAGTATTCTATCTATAATATTACTGATAACAGAGGTACTCCTTTATGAGTTTTGATCTTGATAAGATTCAAGATATGTGGGTAAAAGATTCTAAATTAGATCCAGATAACTTACATACAGAATCTTTAACTATTCCTTCACTTCATGCAAAATATTTTGAAATATATAATACAATCTTTTTACTAAGAAAAAAAGCAGAACAGCAAAGAAAAAACATAAGACACGACCGCTATGAATATTTTGCTGGAAAAGCAGATCCTGATGTTTATGTAGATAATCCATTTCCTAAAAAAATTAGGGATAAGGATACTATGCAAAAATATCTGGATGCAGATGAGAAACTTTCAACAGTTTCATTGAAAATCGATTATTACGATACAATGTTAGTTTACCTTGAAAGTATACTTAAACAAATAAGTAATCGCACCTATCAAGTTAAAAACGCAATAGAATTCATGAAATTTAATTCAGGATTGGGGTGATGGACTCCGAAGAATTTGAGCCTAAAGAACCTAATTATTCAGTAGGATTGTCTATTCAAGATGTATATCTTTTGCACCATTGTGTAACTGAGACACTAAAAAATTGGCCTGGTTCTCCTGCTAGACCTTGGAGAGAACAGGAACATCTATGGTATTTGAGAGACAATTTATACCGAATGATATTAGAATACAGGTTTGAAAATATGTAATAAATATTTGCAGATGTATGGATACCCGTGATTGATACTACTGCAAATCTTATTATATCCAAATCTAACGAAGTATTTTTAAAAATTAATACTGAACCACACATTGAATACGAACTTAGAGATCACTTTAAGTTTGAAGTTCCTAATGCAAAATTTATGCCACAGTACCGTGGTAGAAACTGGAACGGAGAGATTCATCTCTTTGATATGCGTTCCAAGCAAATCTATGTCGGTCTGTTAGATAAGATTGTATCCTTCTGTGAGAATTACGGATACACTTATAGGTTTGAAGATAACAAATTCTATGGAACTCCATACGAAGAGAATAAAGGTATCTCTATGGAGGGTGTTAAGGATTATATGAATTCCATTTGTGTCCATACTCCCAGGAAGTATCAAATTGAGGGAGTATACGGTGCCCTAAAACATAATAGAAAACTATTGATATCTCCCACTGCCTCTGGCAAATCGTTGATGATTTATTCTCTAGTAAGATATTACGTTGACAGAGGAGAAAAAATTCTTTTAGTTGTTCCAACGACATCTCTTGTAGAACAGATGTATAAAGATTTTGTTGATTATGGTTGGGATGCTGAGTCATACTGTCATAAGATATATTCAGGGCGTGAGAAAAGTAATAATGCTCCAGTAACAATCACAACCTGGCAGTCTGTATATAAACTAGAACGTTCTTTCTTTGAAGATTATGGTGTCATTATAGGCGATGAGGCACATTTGTTCAAGTCCAAATCATTGATTAACATCATGACTAAACTTCATCATGCAAAGTATAGGTTTGGGTTTACAGGAACTTTAGATGGCACACAAACGCATAAATGGGTGTTAGAGGGATTGTTTGGTCCATCATACAAGGTAACTAAAACAGAAGAATTAATGAGACAAGGGCACTTGTCCCAATTAGATATTCAATGTTTAGTTCTTAAGCATCCTCCCAAAACTTTCAATGTTTATGAGGATGAGATACAGTATTTAATCACTCATGAGCAAAGAAATAATTTCATTAAAAATCTAGCATTAGATATGAATGGTAATACTCTTATTCTTTATTCTAGAGTAGAGTCTCACGGTCAGATACTTTATGACCGAATAAATAATGATAAGGAAGGTGATAGAAAAATATTTTTCATCCATGGTGGTGTGGATGCTGAAGAAAGAGAATTGGTAAGAGAAATAACCGAAAAAGAGTCAAATGCAATTATCGTTGCCTCTTATGGAACTTTTTCTACCGGTATCAATATTAAAAATCTCCATAATGTTATCTTCTCTTCACCCAGTAAATCTAGAATCCGAAATCTTCAAAGCATTGGACGAGTTCTCAGAAAAGGAAAGGATAAAGTAAAAGCAACCCTATATGATATTGCTGACGATTGCTCTACAAAGAATAAAAGAAATTACACTTTAAATCATTTTATTGAAAGAATAAAAATTTACAATGAAGAAAAGTTTAACTACGAAATTATTAGTATCAAGATTAGAGGCGGTATATGATTGAATGGTGGAAACAAAGAAAGGAGGCTCAAGCAAATGGGAATTGAAGACGACTTCTATGCAACAGTTAAATTTAAATCTGGTGAAGAAATATTTGCAAAGATAGCAGCGTCTGAAGAGAATGATAAAACTATCTTGTTAGTTTCTAATCCAGTTATAATAAAAGAAGTAAAAGGAAAGGGTAATGAAATCAAAGGTTATAAGATAGAACCTTGGTTGAAATCCACTACAGAGGATATGTTTGTAGTAGATATTACAAATGTTCTTACTATGTCTGAATCATCTGATATAGAAATGATCACGATGTATCAAGAGTTTTTAAGAACTAATGAAAATAAAAACAATCCGTATCATAAGTTAGATAGGAAAATGGGATATCTTGCCAACGTCAATGATGCTAAAGAGATCTTAGAGAAGCTCTATAAATCTAAGTAATAGCTTGCTTATCAACCCCTACAAAGGTATTCTACTGTTAATCTGGTATCTTGTCAAGTAGATGATATGGTGATATAATTTATACATATTATATTATAAACTTATGTTAGGTTCTCCAGTGGCAAAAAGGAAAAGATCGGAACATTACGTTAACAATAAGGAGTTTCTTGCTGCTTTGATTAAATATCGGGAAGATATTGAAATTGCAGAGATTAAAGGAAATCCAAAACCTCCCATCTCCAGGTACATTGGAGAGTGTTTTTTAAAGATTGCTAATCATCTATCATTTAAACCAAACTTCGTGAACTACATGTTCAAAGAAGATATGATTTCGGATGGTATTGAAAACTGTGTTCAATACGTTCATAACTTCAATCCAGAGAAATCACAGAATCCCTTTGCGTATTTCACTCAAATTATTCATTATGCTTTTCTGCGTCGTATTCAGAGAGAGAAAAGACAGTTAGACATCAAAAACAAGATCATTGAACGATCTGGATACAGTGAGGTCTTTGACGACAACAACACCCTTGACGGATCCAACTACAGCGAGTATAATAGTATTAAGGATAATATTCATGCAAAGTTGCGCTACTGATGAAAATTGCTATCATTACGGATCAACATTTTGGTGCTCGTAAGAATTCCAAATTGTTTCATGATTACTTTTTGAAATTCTATAATGATATCTTTTTTCCTACCCTAGAAAAGAAGGGTATTACGACTGTTATCGATATGGGTGATACTTTTGATAACAGAACAGGTGTTAACTTTGGTGCATTGTCTTGGGCAAAAAGTAATTACTATGATCGACTTCAACAAATGGGAGTCAAAGTTCATACCATTGTTGGAAATCACACAGCATTCTACAAAAATACGAATTCAATTAACGCAGTAGATTTATTGTTGCGTGAATATACTAATGTTACTGTGTATTCTGAACCAGAGGAAGTTTTACTAGATAATCTTAAGGTTCTTTTTATTCCCTGGATCAATGAAGAAAATGAAAAAAAGACTTTTAAACTTATTGAAAGTACAGATTGCAAAGTGTCGATGGGGCACCTTGAGCTCAGAGGATTTGCGGCTAATAAACAATGCATCATGGAGCATGGTCATGACCGCAAATTATTTAAGAAGTTCATTCAAGTCTTCAGCGGACACTACCACACTAGATCGTCTAGTGATCAAATCTCGTATCTAGGTAATCCATATGAAATTTATTGGAATGATGTAAATGACCCTAGAGGATTTCATATCTATGATACAGAAACTTTAGAACTAGAACCGATTGATAATCCTTATAAGATGTTTAACATCATGTATTATGATGATGATTCGGCATCTTTGTTAGATGCAAGACCTTACGAAAATAAAATCGTAAAGATTATTGTTCGCAATAAACCAAGAGTTAAAGAGTTTGAAAAAGTTATTGATAAACTTTACTCTGCTGGTGTTGCTGAACTTAAAATCATTGAGAACTATAATTTTTCTGGATGGTATGATGATAAGGAAAATCTTGAGTTTGAATCTGAAGATACTCTTTCAATTTTAAATCGATATATAGAAGAGGCTGAAACTACTCTTAATAAATCTACATTAAGTATGTTCATGAAAGAGACCTATCAGGAAGCGTGTGAAATGGTTTAAATGTACATCCTAACGATTGAAGGTAAAGAAAAAGAAGGTGCATATTCAGTAGCGAATGAAGATGGAGAACGCATACTTTATCTCTTTCAAGCAGAGGATGATGCGACAAGATATGCTATGATGTTAGAGGATGAAGGCAATCAAGATATCCATGTAATAGAAATTGAAGACGAAGTAATACTAAAAACTTGTATCCTCAACGAATACAAATTTACGATAATAACTCCCAATGACATTGTGATTCCACCAGACACCGAGCATGATTTTATTTAAAACTATTAGATGGAAAAACTTTCTTTCTACTGGAAACCAATTTACTGAAGTTAGTCTTACTCAAAATAATACAAATTTGATTATTGGTTCTAATGGGTCAGGGAAGAGCACGGTCCTTGATGCTCTTACCTTTTCTTTGTTTGGAAAACCTTTCCGCAAAATCAATAAACCTCAACTCATCAATTCTATCAATGAAAAGGATTGTGTTGTTGAAGTTGAATTTGATATTGGTAAAACTGAGTGGCGCATTGTTCGTGGAATCAAACCAAACATCTTTGTGATTTATAGGGATGGTAAGGCATTAGACCAGCAATCATCTGCTAATGACCAGCAGAAGTGGTTTGAAAAAAGTATATTGAAAATGAATTATAAATCTTTTACTCAGATTGTAATTCTTGGTAGCAGCACATTTATTCCTTTCATGCAACTGACTGCAAATAATCGTAGGGAAGTTATTGAAGACCTTTTGGATATCAAAATCTTTTCTTCCATGAATTTTGTAATCAAAGAGAAGATTCGTCAACTGAGAGACCACATTAAGACGATGACTC
>Ga0181399_1000770_pt1 | contig 11615 bp, 16 predicted proteins | sample 22SPOviralmetaG_FD_130128 | JGI IMG/M metagenome (GOLD analysis project Ga0181399, IMG submission 130128) | Marine viral communities from the oligotrophic San Pedro Time Series (SPOT) site, San Pedro Channel, CA, USA - 22 SPOT_SRF_2011-05-21 | ecosystem: Environmental > Aquatic > Marine > Strait...
CAACAGACGCGCCCGCAGTAACTACCGCCGCAATTGTAAGTGGATCAGCCATTTTGTTGCCTCAAATTCTTAGCATAAACTCGCTCAGTGTTTTTGTAACCCAAGCGAACAAACAATTTATCAAGAGGTTTCTGAACTCTAGTGCTTACAGCCATTATAGAAACACCTAAATGTTTTATTTCTTTTTCAGCAAAACGCAGCAATTTGGCAGCGGTATGCCCTTTTCGGTATTCTTGATCTATGTAGAGTATATCACTACTTGCAAAAAGATGCTCCCTATAATGCAAGTGAGGCATAACGGTTATAAACAAATATCCAGCTAAAATGTCACCATTTCGCAATGTAAAAACATTAAGAAGACCAGCCGCATCTATTTTCTCATACATATCCCAACTAGGATTTAATTTTAAAGTTTCCTTATCATAGGCAACCTCTTCCCAATGCCGCTCGCACAAGGGCATGATTTCATCCCTTACGTTGGCGAACTCTTCTCTCTGGTAAGTTACCCTCATATGTCAAACGTATTCATGCGTGGGTACAATCCTAAGACGGTTAGCGGCAGCGCTTGGCTTTGCTGCACATAGATACGATCATCATCATCAAAACCGCCTTTGAACTCAATGTTTTTATCACCAGTAAATAACGGTATTGCCTCATCCATGTTCATCGAACTATCGCGGAAAGGAATACGATCTATCTCTGCGCTATCGTTGCCGACCTCAATGCCAACACTTTCATAAATGCGAAGAGTGATTGCATGGATGCGCTTGGGCTTACCTTGGCTTGTGCCATCAACAGATCCGCTTTCAATGCGCAACGTCTGCATAGAGCTAGTGTAGCCATAACCGATAGCTGCGGTTGTCGTAGAGAAATCCAGAGGAACAGATCCATTACTAACAGTCTTGTCTGGATGCGTTGCGCCATTGGCTAAGATATCAACAGTCTGCCCTTCTAGGTGGTACAGACCAGACAGGCTGGTTACAGCACCGCCAGAATACACCAGCCCGCTATCTACAAAGAATGCAGCCGTTGTATCGCTTCCAAAGTCAAATGTCTTTAACACCTCAACGTAACGCTTGGTAACACCGTTAATTGTGCGCTTCACAATCATGTAAAGCTCATCCTCACCTCTGTCAGTTGGCAGTGTCGCAATGCTTTCAACAACAGCCTGCCCAGAGCCGAACACACCGCCGATCACATGCTTATGCCAAGCAACAACCTCTTCTTCCCGGCGATAAGTTAAGCCTAGCAGCGTGCCATCTGAGCGAATGCACCATATAACGCTGTCTGGCTCTTGCTGGTAGGCAAACTGCACAAGCCCGCCCTCTGTAATGTGCTCAGCCAATATAGTCATGTCTGGCGCTTGATAGCCCGCAGTATTAACCTCACCGGCATATCTAAACTCTCTAAGCTTTCTTGCGCCGCGCTGGGCAAACAAAGTAACATCTGCAACTTGCACCGGCTCTACCTGAGCAGACCCATAGTTGCTGTATTTGCGGATAAGCGTAGTTGTTGGCGTGATAGGCCCGTCATTCGTAGCGGTCAAAACGTACTCGCCGCCACTTGTGCCTATCGTTAGAACTCTTGTTGCTGAGAGATAACGAATAGCATTCACTTGATTAGACGCAATCGTGTAAATCAACGCGTCATCGTCAGCAGTGCCAACCGTAAAGTTAGTGTAGTCACCGTTTTTAGAAAACCAAATAGTCTGTGGATTATTGTTTGTGTTGGCAAACACAAGCCGCTGCTCAAAGAATGTAACAACGCTTGGCCGGTTGTTCGCACCAGACAAACCCGGTGATGGTGATCCGCTAAAGCTTACAGTCGCAAACGTCCATGCATTGTGATCAGTACGCGTTAATGTACGCACATTGTAGCTGGGGTGAACAATGTACATCGTGTCAGCAGACTGCACAAAACGCAGATCAAATAAGTCAGCTTCCGCATAAGGCGCAGCCGTTTCGTAAATCTCTGTGGCCGTACCGCCTGATGTGTATGTGGTAAAGCTGGTTGTGTTTATCGCATTGCCAAACAGATCTTGCAGCGTAAACGTGTTTGTCGTGACATTCGCAACACGATAGTTGCGGCCATTAAGCTCTGTCATCCCACCTATGCTTTCGACATAGATTTCATCGCCATTGCTATAACCGTGGCTACTGCTAGTTAAAACACCGGGGCTTGCCTTGGTGATCGCCGTAATAGTTTTGCTTGCACTAACTAAAACTTGCAGGCCATTGCGAAACACACGCATGACCTGATTGCCGAACTCCAAAATATATGTGTCGGTTGTTTTAAATTGAAATGGCACAAGTCTGGTTTTAACAGAACTGCTTTTGACCTCGCCCAAGTATTCTGTGCCGGGTCTACGCGTAACACCGCCATGCGGCATCACAACCATGTTGGTTAGGTCTGACAGACCTTCTTTGTACTTTTCAATGTTTACGCGCCCTTCAAGGCGTGGGCTAATTTCGCCTGCCGTAAATGAGCTAAACGCTGGTGCTGAGCGAGCCATTAGAACCTCGCTTCAATAAAGTCGCTGGCTTCAATCCGTTGCGGCGCACCCTCTGTGCTATCCACAAACCTCGCTTCCTTGATCTTAGCCTCATACATAGAAAGCGTAATCTGCACCATACTGGTCGAACCGGTGATTGCGTAACAGATCTCTGCCGCCAATCGCGTAGAAAGCGCTTCGATCAGGCCAGCATCATACTCATTCGCGTCAGTTATTCGCGCAATGTATTTAATTTTGGCCGTGCCTTCGTCAGTTAAAACCTTACGCCCCTCAATGACAAACACCGGCCCGCCAGTATTGTTAGTCATATTGTCTTGCGGGTAAGACAGCGAACCATTGCTAAACTCTAGCACGCGCAGGCAGAACGGGTTTGTTGGAAGCGGATACTGATGTGCATATCCAAAGGCAGGCGTTGTTGTTTCTTGCGCAAGCTCTGCGCGTCTAATCAAGGCATTCCAAGGATGCGCCCGGAATACAGCATCGCGCACACCTTCATACCTTTGGTTTACAATACGGCCCGCTTTACTGTTTTCATCTAACGTAGAAATGTTGGATGCGCCTAGAATGTTCAAAGCATAGTTTGCTATGTCAACCGTACTGGTCATATAAATCTCTCCAAGTAAGGAAAGGGGGCGGTTTCCCGCCCCGCTCTCTTAGTCTACCACATATTTGATGGTTACCTCAATGGTGCCTGTGCCAGCAGCACCGCCCATTGTTGCAGTAACAATCATACCGTCTTCATTGGTATCTGTGACTGTTCCTGAGCCTAAAGCCAATGTTGCCAAGATATCTACTTTTTGAGCAGATGTAGAGGCAGCAGCAGCCTTATACGCAGCAGCAGCGGCAGAAACAGCGGTGCCAGCAGAATTGGTATGCGCTGCATAACCTACTGACAGTGTTGTTGAGCCACCAAGCGCGTCATGGGCAAGCGAGCCTTCCAGCAAGCGTGCGCCATCAGGCAAGGTAAACATCTGAATGACATCGCCAGATGCCAGTGAAGATGCTTCATAAACGCCATGCGCTACGCGGATACGACCACCTAGAACATTTGACGGGTTTTTTACAACAGGATCTGCAGTCGCATTAGTCTGTTGTACTGAGTAAACAGTAGCCATGTTTTAGTCTCCTTACTCTTGGCACAAGATTTCTACGACCTTGGCCTCTTCCATGCGTGTAGCACCGACAGACTGACAGTAGTAGACTTGTGTTGCGTAAGATTTATCAGCACGTTCATCAATGCGGGCTGATGGCTCTTTGCCTACAGCAAGCTTGATCCCGTCCTGAGCAAACGCGATTACCCGGCGGTTTGACGATCCGTCAACACCCAAGCGGTTTGAAACAATAAAGTTAAAGCCAACAAAGCTGTTGATTTCACCCATTGCCAAAGACTTAACAGTGTTAAAATCGCTCGACGTTACCGTTGTGTTGTTCAGCAAGTCAGAGATTTGCTTAGGTGACACAATGATGTGGCGAGGGATTGAAGGATCTACGTTGCCGCTATCCAGAATTTCTTTAGCTTCGATCAACTTAGCCAAAGTCAGACCAGCACTACCCTGAGCGATTTGATTGTTTGATGTATCAAACGCTGTAGATGTAGAACCGTCTTTGCCGGTTTTAGCACTACCCAAAGCCGCTGAGATGACAACATCATCCATAGCGCGACCCATAGCAGCAGCAGCCGCACGGCTATAAGTCGAAGTCGGATCAACAAGCAGGCGCACTTTGTCCTGATCGTCAATAAGATCTGCATACTCATAGTCAGACAGCGTAACCATACGGCGGCTATGTGGGGTATCAATTAGCGGGGTATCCGCGTGGCGAGTTGTTCTCAGAACAGCAGCAGCGCTACCGACCTGATCAAAAAAGGCTTTCTCGCCATTCACGCTCTCGCTGTCTACTGCATTACGCAGCAGTGAACCCATTTGCTGTGACAGCATTTGGATGTTTGCCGAGAACTGATTGACAAAAGCCGTAGTGATTTGTGAAGACATTGCATCACCTTTCTACAGTTTAGGTTTCAGATTGCTGCGCTTGGTTATCCCTTGCGGGGCCGTGCTTACTGCTTAGGGCAGTCACTCCACCTGACACACAGGTTTGTCGCGTGGGCCTTGCGGTTATCCACTTAGCGGAACTCGAATAAACGAGTAGCCTCACGCACATAAGCATCATGCTCTGGGTGCGTTTTATCGAAATATGGGCCGTCTCTACGCATCACTTCAGTAAGCTGCCGTGATGCCTCTTCTGGCGTCATAATCAATTCTGTTGGATCACCCTCAAGATTATCCTCACCAATGCCCTCTGCAATGCGTGAAAACATCCTAATCACTTCCGGGTGATCGCCTAACATTCTGCCATCAGCAAGCTGTATCTCATCAAGCAAATCAATATTGCCCAGAAACTGCACAGCCGCAGATCTAGCCATATCAACCTTTTGCTCAAAAGCTTTGCCATACTCTTGGCGTAATTCCATCTCGCCCTCTTGGCGCAAGCTATCTGCCTGCTCCTCAAAGCCGCTTTGAATATTTGTAACAGACGTTTGCAAAAACTCTGCCATGCGTTGCGCTTGCGTGCCGTTCAAGCCAGCCTCATGCGCCGCAGTGCGTAATCCCTCTAAAGAATTATCACCGAACACGCCCTTATCAACTTGAAGCTCATAGCCGTTTGGCCCTTCTGGACGCCCGGCGGCAGCATAAAATTCGCCCCACTGGTCAGATGTCCAGCTTGATTGTGGCTTGCCAACCTTGTCGCCCCCGATCAGACGCTGCGCATTAACATAGCTTTTCGCCAATGCAGACGTGTCTGTAAATGTACGCAAGCTGGGTTCATTGCGTAAATCCTCTGGTAAACTCTCCAGAAAACTTGGTGCCGCCTCTACAGCAGCATCCGCTGCGACTTCCTGAGATCCAGTGTCTTGGATTGCCTCTTCGCTCATTGTGGTTCCTTTTCATCGGACAACATTCTGACGATCAGCAGCAGCGCTGCGCGTTGTCCTTCGTTAAATGCAGATTGATAAGGATCGCCAGAAAATGTGGTTGCCTCAAAGCTAAATCGCTTCTTGAGATCACTTAGAACTTGCTCACCGTCTTCTGTATTAAACGTGCGACGATACGCTAACTTTAAGTCTTGTATTTGCTTCATTGCTTAGCAGCCTTGACCATAGGTGCAAGCTTTTGCGCCTGCTCGGCAACCATAGCGCTCTGCTCCATTTGCGCTTGTGCCTGCGCAGCTTCTTGCTGTTGCCTGCGAACCCTTGCAACCTCTTCATCGCTGCGAATAACACGCGCCGGTATGCCGGTAACGTCCACAAGATACTGCACCAGCTTATCGCTATCCAAGTAATCCATAACAGGAGCTATCTCAGCAACTTGCATCATTACCTCAAAACCGCGCAACATAGACTGCAAGTCTGTCATCCTTTGCGCTTTTGCAAGCGGGCTAACATACTCAATATCTATATCTTGGCCTTGTAGTTGCTCAGGGGCGGGTGGGAGCAACCCTTCCCTGAGCAGCAACGAAAATGAGCGAGAGATTAACGGCTGTAACAACTCAGACTGCAACCTACCCAGAACAGGCCCAAGTAACCGCATTTTCTCTTCGTTTCGTTGCAACACTTCAGTCGCTGTCATCGCTGGCCCTTGAGCCATGAGCAACTGATCAACATAAAACGCCTGCCTAATAGCATTGCGCCTCTGTTCTTCCATATTCAAACCAAGCGGATTGTTCGCGCCAATGTTTAACGGCTCCAACCTATCCCTTGTACCAGATCTGTAAAAGTTTAACGATCCCGGCGTTGTGCGTACCGGCAGCATAAACCCATCATCAGGAACCATTAAAGGTGGGTCAATCTGCTTTTGAGCCGCACGAATAGTAACCTCTGACATTTTATTCAGCATCTTAACATCAGGCAGCGCGTTCATAGCAGGACAGCGGCCATAGCTGCTTACACTGTCTTTGTTAAAACGAGGAACCATAAACGGAAACTCATCAAAACCACCCTCAGACAAAAGCTTGCGCGTATCTGCATGGTAATACACAGACGCTACCGGCTTGTCCTTTGCCAGTTTACCCTTAGCCTCAGAGCGTGGATATACCGCATGAACAATCTCATGCTCCTTGTACGGCTCATTCTTCAAGTCTTTCTGACATTGCGCGGGCAAATTCTCTTCGCCAAACCGCTGCGCCATAGCGCGAGAAGACATTTTAAACTTGCGGTAAACAGTATCTACCTGACCTTTAGAGTTTTCAGAGATGCAGATCTCTGCAATGTGCCTAGAAGAAAAGCGCAAGCCATCTTCACCACTTTCTATATAAAAAGCAGCAGTACCAAAAACCACAAGATCATAGTAAAGCTCATGGATTTCTTGCTGAAAATTCGAGCGATTAAACGCTTGATACATTTGATCAAGGCATAACTCCAACCACTCATTTGCCAAATCATTGTTTTGCAAGTCTGGATTGCGATAACGCATAGAAAACCAAGGCGAACTAGGGCTAGTCAGCATTCCATGCAATGAAGACGCCAACAGTTCCACAGCATGAATAGCAGTGCCATCATAAATTAACTCTGTACGCTTATCACCTTGCGTGCGCTTCTTCGTAATATCTGCCTTACGTGGCAGCATATAATCCGCAAGCTCTTGCCAATGGTTCTCCCAATTAGAACGCTGGCTTTGCAAAGTCTTATAACGCCGATCTAACTGCGCAATCATTGGCAATACTTGCATTACATCATCCCGTAGCTAGTCATAATAGAACGCTTCTTTTTCTTCTGCTCAGGGCTTAAACCCTCAACAGATCCACCCTGAGTACGACCAGCCATCTTTTGATTAAGCCGTTCCAAAGGATCTACAGTCAAATCAGCGCGGCGCTTAGCTGGTTGAGAAGAGCGTGCGCCCATCTCACCAGCAATGTTTTTACGCATCATCACTTAATTAAACCACCCATCAGTGAACGCCTGCGGCGCGTAGCAGGCTCAGAAGTCAACAAGCCTTGAGGCGTTGTGGCAATCGTAGAGCGCCGCCCCTTCTTGGCAGTCTCCGCAACCTTTTCCTCCGCTGGGCCTTCTGCCTCCTCTTTGATAATATCAGCCTCTTCCCTGCCAGCCTTTGCAGTCGTTGTGCCAGCACCAGTGTCAGGCTTTTTAGGCGCACCCCTGCCCTCAGTTTTACTAGGCTTTGCAGCGGGCTTAGGCTTTGGCTTAGGCTTAGGCTTTGGCGCTGGGGGCTTAGGCGGCTTAGGCGGCTTAGGTGGCTTAGGAGCCGGGGCGGGCGCAGGCGCAGGCTCAGGCTCAGGTGTGCTACTACCACCACCACCTAATAAATCAATGTCTAGCGCCTTACCGGCCGCCACTGTAGCTAATACTGCCGTTACTGGATCACCCATATCTCACCTCATGCTGCAAAAGGGTTATAGTCCATGACAGCCTGCATCTGTGGTGGCCGCATACTGCCGCGACTTTCACGTAAACCAACTGCCAAATATCTAAACGCATCAGCCGCATGACTAGACCAGTCATGCACCGGGTTCGCCCGGAAACTGCGCGTCCTCTCATTGTACGCCCGGTGATACTGCCGCAACGCTTCCAATCCATCTTTACACGCATCACGATCAAACCACAGACGCGGTATCAACATCTGCGCAGCGTGTATGCCATCCTCAACAGGCAATTTAGGAACAACTCTAAAATTCAAACCCAAATCCCAAGCAACCTCTCTACGGCTCTTACCAGAACCTAACTCCCTTACCTCTATATCATGCGGAGCATTATGATCGCCATATAAATATTTTTTTGCTGAGAGAATTTGGCAATAGTGTGGCAACCCCTCATTCCTATTCTCATAGTAATCAATAACGTGAACGGCGCGGCCAACAGTCTGCGTAAACCATATCGCTGTACTATCGCCAACACCAAGATCCCACCAAGTCTCCACACGAACAGACGGATCATACGGTACACTGCAAACCCGACCAGACGCCGTAATCTCTTCAAGCTCCTTGCCATAAATAGCACCGGGAACATTCGCATTCCAACTACACTCAAACTCCTGAGCATACTGGTCTACACTCATCATAACCTTGGCAGCTTCCAGTTCCTCATCGTCCAATATACCAGTCTCAGACGCACGGTATATCGCAGCCAACCAATCATCATTCCCAACAGCCTCCTCATACTTCTCATAGAAAGCATTGTGACCTTTAGGCGTGCCAACAAATACACACCAACCCTTTCGATCAGACAAAGCTGGCCGCAATACCTCTGGAAATACATTCTCAGGCATGTCAGCGACCTCATCCATCACGCAGCCGTCAAGGTAGATGCCTCTTAAACTATCGGGATTTTCCGCACCGAGAAGGCTAATCCTAGCACCAGTAGGCAAATCACACCGCAATTCAGTCTCATGGAACTTCACGCCCGGTATCTTGCCAGCAAACTGCTTTATATAATCCCACGCCACATTCTTAGCCTGACGATAAGTCGGAGCCATATACGCATAACGTGGCGATTCCTTCCCACTCATCAACGCATCACGCAATATATGATTAACAGCCCAAACCGTCTTGCCAAACCTACGATGACAAACAACAACACCCCAACGCTTAGACTGCATCTCATCATGCAATGAACGCTGCAACGTGCGCGGCTCATACGGTATCTCAATGTGCATCAGTGCTTCGTCTTTCCGCTAAATGTCAGCAAACCAGCACGCACCAACATCTGCTCATACAAGTCAATCAACAGCACAGCAGCCTGATACTGCTCAGAGGCGCTGGGAGCGTCCACAGTAAGCCTACGCAACTCTTTGATGTGTGACAGCAGGGATGTGCTTTCGGCGTTCATGCAGGCTCCGTGTGTGGGTGTACTGTGTTGGGGTGTATTATGTAGTAAGCGCGGGCGGGCGGTTGCGCGGGGGGTGGGGGGTCGGCATTCTGTAAAAACTTTACATAATACGCATTATGCGACTAAGAATGCGTGCAATTACAATGGCTTAGCAAGGTGACTGCGATTGCACGGGCTCACACTCGCCTTGAGGTTGTGACTTGCCCGCCTCACGCGCGTAGATGGGACGCACAGAGCCTTTACTATTGCTGTCTTTCAGTGCCTCACTTCCTCATCATGCTCGACCACATCCACTGCATTGACAGCCACGTCTCCCCCGGCCCAACTGATTGTAACCGTCTGCGATTGCTGCGCTGTGTCTTCCTTTTTGTCACGCACGCCGAATGGCTGATTGCGTGCTGTTGTCCATTTGAGCGTGTCTATCTCTAGCCTGCGTCTGTTCACCTCTGCATTGAGATGACGCACATCACCGCCCTCTGGCAATGGCTCCATAGCCAGCTTGTTTATCTTGTCGCTGTAATACTCTGCCTGCAATATCCTGCCGCGTCTGTATAGCTCGAACATGTCATCGTCACTTGCGACTGCTCTTGTGACTGCACGATATGTGGGCATGTCGCTGTCTGCTGTGATGTCCACAAGTGTTTCGCCTTGCGCTAATCTATCAACGATCTTTTCCATGATCTTTGCGTTGACTGTTTTTGACGGCATTTGCATTCCTAGTAAAAAAATGCCCCGCATAGCAGGGCAAGTTATTGAGAACAGAAATCGCATCAGGCCTAGACAGGAGGAACAACCAAGCACAACAACTTGCGATTATATACCATTTGTAGCGCATTTCGGTCTGTTCGTCTACTACATATGTTTTTTTTGCTGATTGCTTAAATTATTGTTTGACACATCGTGACAAATGAAGGATGATCGCATTGTAACAACTCGGAGCCTTGAACATGATACGCCTTGCATTACCCGAAGACGCAGCGCTTGACCCTAAATATCAAAACCGGCCACATTGCGGCGTCACGGCCCTTGCTATCGTATCAGGCAAGCAACACAGCAAGGTGCGAGGCATTGTGCAGCGCATTGCAGGCTATAGCTCAAAATGGCGCGGCGGTATGCACACTCAGCTTTTTGTGCCCGCACTTAAAGAACTTGGCGTAGAATTTGAGAGCACCTTTAATTATAAAATAAGCATTAGTCGCTTTGCCAAAGAAACAGCTAAGCCCGGCGCTACTTACTTGATCCTCTCAGGTAGTCACGCGCAAGTCTTACAAGACGGAAAGGTTGCCGATCAAGGCGGCGTTAAGCCTTTGAGCGAATACCGCGCCAAGCGCTGCCATGCGCAAATAGTCTTTGAAATTATCACCCCAAAAGTAGACCTAAACGCGCAAGTGTTTGGCCTGCCTTTATTCGACCGTTTAACTTAAGGAGCAAAGAAAATGAAAGTATTATCAGTCAACCTACAAGACAGCGAAATAGGCGCAAAGCGTGATCGCGTTTCAAAAGGCTTTTACAAAGAGTTTGCCGTGATAGAGCCAAAGACAGGCCGAAGCGTTGCAATCTTTCGCACATATATTACCGGGTACACCTTTCATTGCTGCGCTTGGTTTTACGGCATCGACAGCTACGGCACAGGCTATGGCAAGGCAGCTGGCAGCGGCTACTGCAAAGAAAGCGCAGCAATAGATGAGGCCATTGCAAACGCCGGGGTTGTTTTAAACAAGCGCTTTGGTGGCATGGGTGAAAGCGCTATACGCGATGCAGCTTTAGCCATTGGCCGCAAGCTTAGTGGCAAACGTAACTTAATTTTACACACAGCCCACGCATAGTAGGAGCAAATCTAATGATTAACACACACAAATTAAAAGCCCCGAAGCTAACTAAAAGCCAATTCCAAAAATTGCAGCTAAGCGGCCAATCAATCGGTAATGATGTTTATTCTTTTAAAACTGAAACAAGCGTTACCGTGAACGTTTTTAGATTTTGCGGCATGTTTAAAATGCACGCCGTAGGCAGCGAAGAAAGTGACCATGAGTTGCACGTGCAATCAACAGACCTTGCGCGCTTGAATGCTCACTTAGCCGGCTTCTGCGATTACTACGGCAAAAAAAATAAAATTACTGTAACAAAAAACGGCTTCGTTTTAATGAAATGCCCTGAGGTGACAACATGAAGATTACCAAAGCAGCCATTCAAGACCTAGCAACGCAGTCAGTCAAAAACCAGTACAGCGTGGAGACAGACAAAGCCATTTATCTGGAAAGTGTA
>Ga0181399_1000772_pt1 | contig 11607 bp, 10 predicted proteins | sample 22SPOviralmetaG_FD_130128 | JGI IMG/M metagenome (GOLD analysis project Ga0181399, IMG submission 130128) | Marine viral communities from the oligotrophic San Pedro Time Series (SPOT) site, San Pedro Channel, CA, USA - 22 SPOT_SRF_2011-05-21 | ecosystem: Environmental > Aquatic > Marine > Strait...
AAATATAACTCACCATTCTTAGCAAGTCCGTTAGTTACCAGCGATGATTGTTCGCTGTCGTTAATTACTGTAATATCGCTCATGTGTTTAGCTGTTGTTATAGACCTGCCAGTTACTACCGTCAAATACGTAAAGCTTATAAGAGTCGCTTCCGTACATGATAGTACCAGTGCTGTCGCTAGTTCTTGCTGTTATGTTTGCTGCCGTGTCTACGCTGGGTGCAACGGTATCTTCAGGGAAGCCGAGAACAGACTTTAAGAAGTCCGTCACAGCGTCCGTTTTATCTACCTTGTCATCCAACTTCGTCTTAACGGTCTGTCCGATTTGTTGAAGTATGTTAGCCATTATTGATTATATTTTTATGTTAGTGATTATTGATTGTCAAAACTATTGAGCAGCTTGCCATCCTGAGTCTGTAAATACATACAATTTATTAGTGTCCGTGGCATACGCCATCGTTCCTAAGTCGTCGTCAGTCCTTGCTTGAATGTTACTCTCAGTGTCTAATATAGCCTTGCTGGTGCTAGTAAGAGATATTAATAAGTTCCTGACGCTCTGTCCCATTTGATACCATACGCTCATATTTTATTTTCATTAATTGGTTAAATCCGACACTTGTTAGTGAATTACGGATCACCTGTCAAGCCTTCAAGAAACTCTGCGTGGTCACCCACTTCTTCTTCACGTGCGTCTAGGAAGTAAGGTAGTTCGTTCCAAGCAGTCGTCCCGTCTCCTATCTTAATACGATTACGGTCAGTATCTAGCTCGATAGCAACTTCCCCCTCCAACAGCACAGGGTTCTCTTCCCGCCACTCGGCATAAGTACCACGTCTTAATTGTATACGTTTTGTAAAACTAGGCATCTGCTTGTCCTCCGTCGAATATATCAGTGTCGTCCAATGCAGGACTACCACCGTCAATGGTAACAAAAAATGGATCACTCTCCAGCGATGTAACCTTCGTTTGTAGTTCGTCAGCTTTCTGTTTGTTCTCCTTCACCTTTGCTGATGATACAGCTGCTAGTGTCCGTTGTTGAGCAGACAGAGGGTGAGGACGAGCTATTGGACGACGAGGCATACTCAGCACTTCCAACGACGCAACGCTAAAGCTTTACGTGTAGGTTTACCGTTCTTTTCCATTGCACCTTTCATTCCCCTAAAACGAGCACAGAAAGATTCCTTACGAGGACCACCACCGGGTTGAGGAGCTTTTAGATTAGAACCAGTAGCACGATTGTATTTACGTCTTCCCTTTGCAGTGAGTCCACCTTTACGGCTTTTCTCACCTCTGCCTATGGATAACGATACACCCACCTTACTTCTTCTTCTTCGGGAACCCACGCTTCATATTGCTGTAAGCTTTAGGGCTAATCGTTGACTTCTTCTTACTACGGCTAATACCGAGTTTCTTTCTTCTGTTTATGTTTGCGTATAATCCTTTTGGCATATCTATCTCTTCATTAGCAGCTCCATCATACGATCAAGCTTAGTGTTTATCTCTTTAATATTAGTTTCAAGTCCACCCATACGGTTCTCAACAGCAGTATCTCTTTCGCTTTGTGCTGCCAACTCCACCTCTATCCTAGTCAGTCGTCTCTCGTCGTTCTCTAATCTATCTGACAGTTTCTTTATCATCCACCCGATAACGGCAAGTATAACACCGAGAGCGGTATCTAAGAAGTGGGAGAGTGATTCGGTCATACAGCAGCATCCCCATTATCTTTAATTTTATAGTAATACTCCATTCTTAATAACTGTAAAAGTTTTTAGTTTGACTCGCATCGATTCTAACAATCCTACCTCTGTAGTTTGCACTTAATGATACAGATATAACACCAGCTGTTGATATTGTGGGGGCGGAACTAAAACCAGTCGTAGAAGAAGTTGCTACACTAAAGCCCATGTAAGAACCCGACGGAAGTTTAGTAACCGTAAATAAGTATGTACCAGCTTGATCCGCATTAGTCGCTTGCCAACTTGCGGTAATAGCGTAGACCTGAGTATAGCCACCTCCGTACACACCAATACCAACCGTATCGGGTGCAGCTAAACTTTCAGTTATAGTATAAGTAAATGTACCAGCAGTACCATCCCCCAAACTTTCCGACTTTTCTAAATACTCGTGAGCTGTTGACGGTTTAAAAACTGTTAGAGGTGCTGTAGTAACTCCTGTACTCCCAGTTACATCTACTCGTGAATCAAGCTGTATTCCGTGACTTTCTGTAGTTAAATCAACAAAACTAGATGTGCTAGAAGAAAGATATATAGGAGCGTTTGCTCGTTGAAATGAGTTATCGGATACAAGTAGACCTCTTATAACAGAAGCTGTTGATGTTAAAGCATACTTAGCAAATGAGACGTCGTAATAAAACAATACATTATTTTCAACTTTAATATCGTAAACGTAACCTCCATCAATATACACCAACCCTTGAAGCTCCTCACCGTAAGAATTAGTTACATATAGCCCCGTGAATCCGACTTCGGGTTTAATGTGAATTGCATATTTAATCTGGTCATAGGTCGATGGGTTGTAGCCCGATAAATATCTACCAGCACCGTTAAATCTACATCTATCAAATATAATTTGTTTTTCGGCTGTCTCAAAATAAACACTATCCGTATCACAATATTCAAATGTACATTTTGTAAAAGTAAGATATTCAATAGGTGAGTTTAAAGCCCCCCCGTTTACAAGATCGATACCGATTGTAACATTAACGTGCAAGGCATTACCTTTACACATCCGTATAGTTAAACGAGATATACGCTCAGTTTCTAAACCACCTTTAAGCTCTATACCGTGACTACCGCAGTACCAAATGTCTAAACCTTTATAATCACCGTTAAGAGCTGAAGAAGCTTGAGGGTAAGTTGTAGGCGTGGTCTGAACAAACGCAGAACTATTTGATTTAGTCGGGTTACAACGAATACTACAACCTCTAACACGGAATGTATAACCTGTGAATATAGCTCCGTCGTAATTACTTATAATAGCACTCGCTCCTGTAGAGGATTGATAACCTGATAAATGAGATGCGAAATTATCACTTACACCTTGTATATAAGGTTCATCAAAAGACTCAGATAAACCAGCGTTATTACTAGCTTCTATTGTAAGATTTGTTATATCGATAGGAGCGTCTAATGACGACAGATACAGCCTAGCCCCGGTAATATCCAATACTTTATTATTCGCCTTACAATAAGTAATAGCGGATTTAAATGCAGTTGTATCGTCAGCAGTAGCGTCGCCTACAGCACCAAAATCAAACACATGAATAGACTCCTCAGCAAAACGATCAGCAAGACTTCTAGCTGCGGTTGAACCTGTAGCAGTTACATCGTACCCGCCAAGCGATACAATAGCAGGACTACCGCCAAGAGCTATAGCTGTATCAATGGTATCATCAACGTATGCTTTATTAGCAGCATCTGTGGAGTCCGAAGGAGCAAACAGATTTATTATCTTGTTATTCTCAGCGTCGTAGTTAGTCAGTCCTTTTTTCGTAAGTTGCTCACCACCTGTTCCTTCAGAAGCTTCCTGTGATAAAAAGAGGTTGTGTTTATATCCTTCATCTAGTTCGTTCTCAGTAAGTATAGAACCGTCAACAAAGTCTACTAACGGAGAGAAATCACCACGACTATCACGGTATATCTTGATAGCAGCACCAACTACAGGAGCCGTGTTAAAACGAATCTTAGTAGGAGTAGGCGATGTTACGATTGTGAAGTCCGATGTCTCGACACCGTTGACCTTTACTTTTACGTGTTCGTCTCTAAGGTATTCAAAAGAAAAGTTGTAATCAGTCTGTGCTGCAACAGCTGTGTAGTCTACGTAGGTGTTAGCCATGATATTATATTATTACTTATTGAGTGAGGAGTTCAAGCACATCTTCACGTTGCATACCTCCTTTTAGTCCTGCACGTGCTTGTGTTAAAGATGTATATTGTGCAGCAAGTTCAGGAAACTCTCTTAATGTTTGTTTCTGTGCTTCTTTTCTGAAACGCGTCAATATGCTGTTTATTTTTTGAACACGAGGACTTTCTAGACCGGGTTCCGATAGAGGCGTGAAGCTTTGATACTCCCTGCTTTTTATAAGTTTCTGCAACGTGCTTCTCAAATTTCTGCCGTTTACTTTAACAGTCTTTAGTAACTCCAACTGCCTGTCGTAAGCTGTTTGTCCTGTTTCGTTTTGATGAGCTAACATATCAATCTGACCACCTAAATTTGGTGGAGGCTGTCGAAAAGCGTGATTTAGGGAAGCCATCTCAGTTAAAACAGCGTCGTCTTTAAAAGAGGACATTGATATTGGGTTTATAAAACCTGTCCCCATCCATTGCTCTGCTTCGTACTCCTCACCTAAAAGATTTCTCTTTTTATCTAAACCGCTCCTTATTCCCATTTTCCTAGATAAAGCATCACCAACCGACCTTACTTCTCTTAGAGCTTGTGTGTCGTAGTCAGCCATTTGCGATATAACATTTGGAACAAAAGAGGATGTAAAGTTCTGCCCAAATTTAGCCATATATCTATCAGGATCACTTAGTGCATCTGTAAAATTTTGAATACCAGCTAAGTAAGATTTGTTAGTGGCGTTTCTTGTAACGCTTAATGTGAGAGCCAAGAATAAACGCTCTGCCCCTGATTCATCAAAAGCTTTAGGTTCGTTTACTCCTATCTCAACAAGATCAGCCCCTACTCCTAATAATGTAGCCAACGGGTCAAGTCTTTGATAACTGAAGTAAGTATCTCCTATTTTTATACTGTAAGGTCGCCAACCTGTAGCCATCAGTGCTTGCTTCTTTTTAGGGTCTTTCGGTCCACCGCCAGTAATGTACTCCCTGTTATTGTAAATTGTATCTATGAAAACACCAGCAGCAGTTACTGCGGTCATCATTTTACCGGCAGCTCTAGATTGTCTAATTGGGTCTCTGCTTTTTAAATCTTCAAACAATCTTTGTCGCTCTTCTTTTAAAATAAAAACACCCGGAGTTCTTTCAAAAGCGTACTTTAGTAGATTAGTAGGAGTACGTACGAAAGGTAAAACCAATCTTAACATCGGTAATTTATTAGTAGCTTCTTGCAACACTTTACCTAAAGTTCCGTCTTGTAAATCTCTAGTGAAAGTTAAATACTGAGCTTCGTCCTGAGCGTATTGCATTAGTGAAGATTTATTTTTATCAAAGTTTTCTTTCACGTACTTCATTACGAAGTTATCACGCTCACTACCTGTAAGATTTCTTTTATCAGCGATTTCGTAAGCTTCTCTAGCTAACCCCGGTTCTGAACCCATACGCCCTCCTTCAGTAACGACACCTTCTAATGTTTTGTGTATATGTTCAGCGAGTTGTTTTGGGTCTTTTATACCTTGTTGTATACCTGACATAGCAGCTTTCAGTCGAGCAGCACGTCTATATGCTAGTTGCTTGAAGAACTCATCGGATGTTAACAACAACCTACTAGGTATTCTTATGAAGTTACCGAAAGCATCTAAAGCTTTTTTACTGGTTAAACCACGTTCAGTTACCATACCTCCCAATCTGCTTTCAGCAATTCTCTGTCCTGTTATAGCACCTTGAGGACGATCACTAAAAGCACGGGCTTGTGGGTCTAGTAAGTTATCATTTTGTTTAAAAGCTTTCTTAGCAAACTTAGCAGCTTCACCCCACATTTGACCATTAGACCAAGAGGCTAACACCGCTTTAACTACACTCAGATTACCACTAGCAACACCTCCGACAACAGCTTCAATCGTAGACATCACCTGCGTTAAGCCGTTACCTATAATGTTTACCATCTGTGTCTTAGGACCACTTAATATAGCGTTCATCCAATACTCAGTAGGCATATCCAAAAAGTGTTTACCTTGTGCTTGTTTAGCTATCTTAAACATAGACGCAATCATTGAATCCGGGTTTCCTTCGTCGATTGTTTCCTGTATTAGTTTAACGAGTTTATCAGGGTGCATACCGCCTGAAGCGTTTACAAAAGCATTACGTAGTCCTTCAATCTGTATATCAGTTTCACTCAAGCCTATCTTTCGGCTTCTAAAGTTTTCACGTCTAGCTTGTAACGTTATACCTGTTTCTCTACCTATTTGTCTATATATATCAGCTACGTTTAATAATTGTTGAAAGTTATTTTTTAATTTAGCTACAGCAGCCGTTCCTCCTCCAGCATCCTCGTATTCCGAGACAGCATCTTTAAGATTATTTATAACAGCTACGGATTGATCACGTAAACTTTGTTGCACAACTCTGGCTTCCGCTATTTTAGTAGCAGCATCTTTTCCTTGCTGTAACATAAATTGTTGTTCTATTTCAGCGTCTACTTCAGTAATAGCACCTTCGATCGTAACTGCTTTAGGGTTATCGTTGTAGTAACTTTCTAATAAATCTTTTAAAACAATAACATCATCACCCGTCTCCAATGCAAACTGCGGAAGTCTTGGTGTGCCTCCTTTGATTAACTCATCAACGTATCCACGAAACTTCTCAGGCACAGCTTTCAACACCTCATCAGGACTCTTTTTAAAGTCCGGCATCTCAGCGAAACGTTTACCAAAATCTAAAGGTGCTTCTGCTCTCTTAGTTACATTACGTTGCTTGAGAAAGTCGTTAAATATCTTTTGTCTTTGGTCGATACCTAGCTTCGCCTTTAAAGAAGCAAACATATCTTTAAGCATTATAGCTACTTCTTGTGCGATTCTTTTTAACGTACCGCTAGGTGCTAAATCTTCCTCATCCAACTTCTTCAAGAAAGCGTCAGTCATCTCCTCTGCGAAGTACTCATCTACATCCTTGAATCGATAATTGTCGTTAGTGTGTTTACCTTTAAGAAATCTTTCTAGTTCAGGCGGAAGTTCTCTTTTAAGTAACGTAGAAGGATCAGCTCCTTCATCTAGAGAAACACCAAAGCTTTTAATGTAATCTCTTCTAGCTTTATCAAACTGTTTAGTTAAAGCACCTACATCAGCCTTCGGTAAATAACGACTAAGACCGTGCCACAACTCGTGGATCATAGTACGTTTAATACCACCCTCGTCTATTACGGACTGTCTTATTTGCAGTAGATTATTACCAAAGTTATAACGACCAGCCGACGGTATCTTATTTGTTATTGATAACGAAACGTCGCCAAACAAACGCTGACCCATTACATCTATAAACTTCTCTACATCAGCTACGTCTTGTGCGTCTGCTCCCTTTACTGGGAACTTTTTCATCAACCTATTTTTTAAAGTGTCAGCTCCTTTAGGAATAATATCCATCATGGCTTCTTCTTCGTAGGTCTTAAATGGTCTAGGTCTTCTTTCTCCTACTTCTTCAAAATCCTCAATCGTCTCATCTAATGTTTCTAAACGCTCTTGAAGTTCAGCTTCTTCTGCTGCTCTTACTCTCTCCTTTACGTCGGCAGCTCTAACATCTCCTAAAACTCTTATATCAGCTTCTGTTCCCTCTATACGTCTTTCAAGCATCGCTATTCTAGTCTCATCAGCACCCGTAGCTTTACCTTCTTCTTTCTTCTTTAACAGTTCATCAAGCCTAGTTTTGTCTTGGTCTAGTTCTTTTTGTAAAGCTATTGCTTCATCAGTAAAACTAGGCATATCAGAAAAAACCTTACCACCTTCAAGAGTATCGTTAACTACCTGTGCTTGTTGTTCAGCAGTACCTCCTTCTTCTTTTACTTTCCTTCCTCTTTTTATAGCTTTCAATCCAGCTATAAAAGTACCAGCTACAGCTTCGAGACCTAGACCTTCCAACACATTCTTCATGCGTCCTTCTAGTTCTCCTTCATCTTCATCGTGTGCCAAGAACTCTGTTACTGGATTCTGAAGCTCTGGCACTTGTTGGATAAGATTAGACAGTCTAGCTTCTTGTCCGTTAAAGAAAGTAAAGTCAGTGGCAGCACCAGCAATCGCAGCTTTAGGTGCAGTTGTAGTTAGTGCTTTTTGTGTTAGACTTCCAGCTTTAGAAGCTGCTCCTACTCTACCTGCTAAACCAAACAACGGTACAAAACCTGTAGCAAATTGTGTTATACCCTCTACGGCACCACCTGCCATAGTCTTAGATGTGCCAAGGAAACGTGTGTCGTAGTCAGGTAAGATGTCAAACGCTAAGTAGTCAGCTAGATTGTATGCTCCTTGAACAGCACCCTCTATACCCCTAAACGGAGCAGCTAATATATCCCCTGCGTAATCAAAAAAGTCGTTATCTTCCTCTTCGTTCTTTATGTCTTCAGGTAGTGCCATAATTAATCAATAAGTAAAAAGTCAGGAAACGGATCAAAGTCGTCTCTCCTTGAGTTTATAAGAGCTTCAATTTCGTCCTCTATTTTTAACGGTTGAAATAAATCAGGCATAGGGACGTAGTCAATAATAACATTATCTCTACGCACTTTTTTCTGTCTTCTTATAAATTCGTAAACATCAATAGTAATTCCCGCTGCTTCTTTAGCTCTTTTTACAATCTCTAATCCTTCTTCGGTCTCAGCGTTATCTAGCTGCTGTTGAGTCAGGATTACAAAAGTATCAACATTAGTGTCTCCTATTAACTCTTTAGGTTTGAAGCGTCTACCTGCGTAATTAACTGCATAACCGTCGGCATCTAATCTCTCCAGTACATCCAAAGAGAAAGCACCGTTTAATTTACTTGCGGCTCTAAAATGTAACTGGAGGGCTTCTTCTTGGGTTGTTGCTCCTATACCTAAATACCTATTAGAATCAGAAGCTAGACGAGCTGTTTCGTTCGCCAACTGTGGTCTATATTGTTTTAAGTATTTTTTAGCTGTATTAGAATTTTCGTCAGTGGTGTCGTCTTTAACAAGCGATTGCCATTGTGGTAATAAATCAATTAAATCTTCAGGGTCTTCTTCAGGCTCAGGGACTTCAGGCTTCTCAGTAGGTTCTACGCCTAGAGGTTTACCTGTTTTAACCTGCTCTTCTTGACGGATCAAGTTATCGTAGGCTTCTAATATAGCTGAATTAAGCTTAGGAGTTTCTTCTAATAAACGCTGTCTAGCATAGTTCTCAAGAGCTTTAGACCCTCCTTCTATACCTAAACCAATGTATTCACTCTCAAGTTTATTATCACCTTCGCTTTTTAATTTATCAAACAAAGATTGCACGACGGTGCGTATTTCAGGTTTATTTTTATAATCTTGAGGTATATCAATAGCATTAGTTATTCGGTCTAATTCACGCATTAATCCATTCGATGTTGCCGTTGGTGCGTTTCTTAGTATTTCATTTTTAGTAAAAGTTTCCGCAGTCCTAAATGAACCTTCCTCAATTTTTTCTATTTCGGATAGTAAGTCCTTTTTTTGTTCATTAGTCAGATTTTGATTATTTATAATCTCATCCTTAAAGTATCTACCTAACTCACGCTTGTTAGTAAAAGTTTCGTTATTATATTCGGTTGTTTTGTTTAGAGCTAATTCTGTTATTCGTATTTTAAATTCACCGCTTTTATCTGCTATAAATTCAATACTCTCTTTATCTCTTCTCTGTTCAGCTAGAGCTGTTTCTTTATCAATTAAGTCGGTAAGTTTATTATACTCCATGTCCGACATCTTAGCATTACCAAACTTCAAATTCTGCTGTGCCCATAGTAACAAACCGTCAGCTTTTAATTCCATACCGTCTGCTGACATTCTAATTAACACGCTACTCAATAAAGCACGTTGTTCTTTTGGCGTGTATGCCCCAGTTTCGTTCCACTCTTCTAGTAAAGCATCACCAAAAGTAATTATATTGCCGTTATCATCTCGTCCTATTTCAAAATTATAATCACCATTTACAGCTTGATCTTCAAAAGCTTGAGACAAATTAAATATCTTGTCATACATTGCCGAACCAGTTGCGTATAATGTTTCCTCTTTAGCCTGTGCTTCTTGTTGTCTTTCGTAGTTAGCAACAGTCTCTTGTATTCTTGTGTTACTAACTTGATTTAAACCTTCTTGAGCAAACAACGACGACTGCAAAGCTGGTGTGTTATTTATAAATTCTTGTCTTACTAAGTTAGCTCTTTCTGTTAAATCTTCAGGGTCACCTTGTTTGGGGTTAATTAGCCGTGCCTCTATCTCACTAACCAAATCTCTACTAGCTAACTTACCTATCGCTTTCAGCTTACGCTTCTGATTTAACGGAGATGTCAACCATCCCATACCGCCACGACGTACTTGTTTGTCCAGTTCTCCTTCCGTCTGTTTCAGCATAGCCTGAACTTCTTCAGGACTCTTCCCTGCTAACTCTTCTTCAAACTGTTCTGCTTCTATGTCGGCTACTCGTGTGTACTGCTGTAACATCGGATTAACTTGACCCAACGCATCAGCTAGGTCCATCAACTTGTTACGTCCTGCTTGTTGAACCTGTACAGCGTACTGTCCTCCCCGTTGAATGGTAGGTGATATACCGGGAACAGCGTCCCCTAATCCTTGTACTTGTACTCGTTCTCTAGCCATAATAAATTAGTTAGGGGAAACACTATACATATATCTTGAACCCGCTAGTCCCGGCATAGGAGCGTCTCCTGTTTGGATAACATTAAAAGGACTACTACCTCCTGCTTCTGTTCCGGGTAATCTACTTCCTATATCTAAACCTGTAGCATATCCGCTAAGACCTGCACTGAGTGCTCCTAGTCCTGCTGCCAAACCACTTGGTCTACTGATAGGTCTGTTAATACCGATCTGACGTTGCATCGTAGCAAATCCTGCTTGTTCAAGACCCATGCCTGTTGCTACTCCACCTAACTCCTGTTGTCTTAAAAGTGCTGCACGATACCCTGCTTCTTGTCGTGTGTAGTCATCCATCAATGCTTGTACACTAGCTCCTGCAACACCTGCTTCTCCAGCAGATACTCTAGCTCTTGCTAATGCTTCCTGTGACTTCTTACTGACTTGTTCTAACTCACGACCCACAGCTTCCTGCTCTTGTGCTTGACGCATACGGATCGATGTTTGTTCTTGTAAAAATCTTTGACGTTCAGCTTGTGCTGCCTGTGCTTGGAAACGTGCTTGTTGTTTAGCTTGCTGACGTTGACCTGCAAATTGCATACCAGCCGACGTAGCACCTATAGCAGCCGATGTAGCAGCAATACCTGTAGCGGTAGCTGATGCTGCTGATGCACCTAGTGCTGTACCTAATGCTGCAAAGAAACACATACTTACTTCCTCTCTAATATAAATGACATATACCCGTCGTACTGGCAATCGCTAAACTCAGCACCCAACCACTTCAACCACCTGTAACTCAACGTATTAGTCTTCATTACCATGTTTGTTAAATAGTCATAACCTACCATCAAGTCATCCACCCACTTCTGTGAGTTCTGTATAAAGTACTTCTTAGCCGTGGCTAGTCGTCGTGTTCCTAACAACCAAACAACACCAATGTTCTCACTAGGACTAACACCAAAACTACAGTATAAACCGTCGTTACCTCTCAGTGAATATACTTTACTGCTTGTTTGAAACGACAGATTAACTGCGTCCTTTGGGTGATGCATAAGACCGATACACTCCATCATGTCCTCTTCCCTCATGTCGTCGTACAACTCAAAGGCATCCATATCAGGCTGTGCTTGTTCCACTCTAAGACCCATA
>Ga0181399_1000777_pt1 | contig 11577 bp, 16 predicted proteins | sample 22SPOviralmetaG_FD_130128 | JGI IMG/M metagenome (GOLD analysis project Ga0181399, IMG submission 130128) | Marine viral communities from the oligotrophic San Pedro Time Series (SPOT) site, San Pedro Channel, CA, USA - 22 SPOT_SRF_2011-05-21 | ecosystem: Environmental > Aquatic > Marine > Strait...
AATATCTATTTTATTTATGCGAATATTCCCAATAATATTTGTGACATATATTTTATTTGCCAATGACATATTTGATATAATATTTGAAATATTATCAAGAGTGGGTTTAACATCTGTGTGTCCGAGTTGTTGGATGAACAAAAAATAAAACAGCATAGATCAATTTTTATAAATTTCTGTACAAATTTAATTCAAAGTAGCTTGAAAAAGTCAAAAAAATGTCTAAATACTCTATGTAGTGTAAAAAATATAAAACACATATATATACCTAACTACACTATACTCTACACTATTTTTTTACTCTTTCACCTTCTTGGCCTTGCGAACACGCTTCTTCTTGGGAGCATCATCATCAGATGGCGCTTCCTGAATCTCTGTGATCTCCTCCTCTTCCTTAGGCACCTCAGGTACCTCGACCATCTCATCATCCTTGGGCTGATTAGCCTTAAGGGCTTTGGCCTCTTGCCAGAGCCTGCCAGCCTCAGCGAAGATCTGAGTCCTGTCAAGCTCAGGATTGGCCTCCTTAATTTCAGCATACTTCTCCTTGAGGAAGATATTGTATGCCGTAGGAGCACGCTTCTCCTTAGGATTGCCATCCTTGTCAAACCCCTTCTTGCGCTTGGGCTTTTGGGCCTTAGCTGCCTTATCAGCAGCCTTGGCCTCCTTAGCCTTCTCCTTAAAGTCCTTCCAGAACTCCTTGATATACTCATCAATATCCTTCTTGGTATTGAGAGCCTCAGGCATGTTCTCGATGTAAACCTTGAAGAGGGCAGCAGCAGAGGTCATTGTTGCTTTGAGTAGGTAGAGTAGCTCTGAGTAGCTTGCGTAGAACTGACTGTTAGCTGACTTAAGCTGACTGTTAGCTGGAATACAAGAGTGCTTGTGATTCAGCTGTGTATCCGGTTGTTGGATGAACAAAAATTTAAACAGCATAGATCAATTTTTATAAATTTCTGTACAAATTTAGTCCAGAAAAATTTGTCCCGAAAACCGGAAAAAATGACGAGTTTCCTCTAATTTCTCAGTATCCACCTCTGGATACAACAGTGCGACAAGTCAGTCTACAGAGCCCAGTAGAGTCAACTTGAGACCACAGAGTCAGCTTTCAGCCCACAGAGAACCAACTCAGTATCAGCATGCAGCAGATGTTCGAGACTATGCCCCTTGATCTCCAGTTCAAGGTGTGTGAGAAGATCGTGTATCCCCAGCCGCGAGAGCTGATTAATGAGCTCACCAGTGTTCTCGTGAACCGCGAGCTGATGAGACTGTTTCATCAGGGAGAATGCCCCAAGTTGAAGCCCACTTCTAAAGATGTTCAGTCGGAGATGCTGAAAATACCCGGATTCGTCGAGAGATTCGTCGAACAGAACAACATCAATCGCGGGAGCGACTTGAAGACAATCAGTGAGAATAATGAGCGCAGACAGGCACTTCGCGCAAAGTTCGTGTAGACACGCAAAGTATATAGGTAGAGTAGATGTAGTATATATTTTTATATTTGAAATTAAATAAAATTTATATAAAAATAATAAAAATTGATTTTTTTGTTAAAGTGTGAATATTACATTACTTATAAAATGGCAGCATTCGCATATGAATTTGAAAAATACCTGACAAGCAACGAAAATATAAAAGAAACAATTGATAAATATGGTGTTGCAATTGCTCCTCTATTGAGTAAAGAAGAATGTGAAGAAATGATTAAAAATAAATGGGACATATTAGAATATTTAACAAAAGATTTCGAAATACCAATTGATAGAAATAATAAAGAATCGTATAAACAAATTACAGAATTATTTCCAAATCATAAAATGTTAATTCAGCATTGGAAAATTGGTCATTCTAAATTAGCGTGGGATGTAAGACAAAATCCCAAGGTTATCAAAGCTTTTAAAGATATTTGGAAAACCGATGATTTAATTACAAGTTTTGATGGCGCCAGTATTTATATTTTAGATAAACCAACTCGCGAATCCAAATCGTGGTTTCATGTAGATCAAAGTTATACTCGAAATGGATTCGAATGTATTCAAAGCTGGGTAAATGCATATGATACAAATGAAGGAGACGCAACATTAGTTATATTAGAAAATAGTAATAAATATCATAGTGATTTCCAAAAAGAATTCAATATTACAGATAAAGCAGACTGGTTTAAACTACAGAATAAAGAGCAATATGAATTTTATATCAATAAAGGTTGTCGCGAAGTTGCTATAAAATGCCCTCGTGGTTATGGTGTATTCTGGGATAGTAGAACTTTGCATTATGGAAATCCTGTGCAAAAAAATGCAAAAGATGATTATAATTATAGATGTGTAGTATATATATGTATGACACCAAGATCTTTAGCAAAACCTAAAGATTTAGAAAAAAGAAAAAAACATTTTGAAAATCTTAGAATGACTTCACATTGGCCACATAAGCCAAAATTATTTCCTAAAAATCCTCAAACATACGGCAAAAAAATACTCAATATTACAGATATTGATATAAATACAGTCAAAGAATATATCGCAGAAACAGGATTAAAACTTATTTAAAAATTTTATTTTGCCATGGATTCTTATTAAACCATGGTTTATTATTTTTCCATGGAAACTTGTTAACCCATGGATTCTTATTATGCCACCATTTAGAAACGTTATTTTTCCACGGAGTTTTATTTTTCCATGGAATCCAAATATGAGGATCATAATAAATTTTTTTAATTCTTTTTGTATAAAAACTAAGAGTTAATATAGTTGTCATAATAATACCATTTGTAATTAAAATTATAGGATAATTATATTTTTTTTTCATTTATTTAGTATATATATATTATACGATAAATAACTTGCATAAGATAGCCATATTATATAAGGTAGTAATAATATATATGCCCATACATATGTATATTTATACTGATTGCGCTGCATTACAAATTGTATTAAAGTTAATACCGCAAATATTAAACTCATTATTACCATTACAAATCCATTAAATAATCCATTTTCACCAAAAAAAGCTGGTATATATGCAAAGTTAAAAATTAGTGCTAATGTTGGTATAATCCAATTACTTAAACGTTTAAAATATAAAAATTTCAAGCAACCATATCTATCTCGAGTATATTCAATGCAATCATCATAATATAATGCTATACTATATATTGCACCAATCATTAAATACAGTATAGGCCACACAATTCCAAATAAATAATTTGGAGGATAATATTCGGGTTTTTTAAGATTTTTATATTTATCTTCATCCCATTTATTTCTATATAAATATCCGATTAATGATCCCACAACCAATGGTATTATAAAAATTATAAATGATATTATATTTATAATTATTTTGGAAGTATAATTATTTGTAATATTATAACAGTTATATTCACTAATATAACAACGTTTTATCATTATTAAAAGATGTTGTTCTATAATATAAAATATATAAATATATAATTGCAATATAAAAATTAAATAATATATAAAATATATATCTAATATTGCTTATTGGTAGTTATTAAAATCCTTCCAATCCTTGTTTACAATTCTTCTATTTTTATTAGCATATCGAGAGTCTCTCTTTTTGCTTAGAATATTTTTTAAATTTTTGCATTTTTCATTATCAAACTTAGTTTTGAAAGTTTTAGAATTCTCTTTTGCAACGACATTTAATGTATCAATATAATTATCATACATATCGGAATCGATTTCGTAATTAAAGTAAGAAGTAGACATCTTGTGTGATTGAGCTATTTACTAATCAAAAATTATAATAGCTCATATCAATTTTTATTTTTTAAGAATTAAATTTTCATAAACTATTATATTATCATTAACTACTGTTTTACATGTTGGGCAATCTAATATTAATTTATCATTTTTAATAACATTAATACAATTATTACAACAGTTTCTATGTCCGCAAGGTATAAAAGCTTTAATTTTTGAAGAATTATAGCTATTAAGACATATAATGCATTCTATCTCAATATTATATTCTTGGATTTCGTTGTTATAATTATCATTAATTTTATTTTTTCTAAATTTAAAACAATTAAACATACTCTTTAAATAATAAAATAATAATTATATCATTTTTTCTATTAATTTTAAAACTCAAAAGTCTATTAAGATACTTTGTTGAAGTGTAGATATAATTGATACTCGTTATGCAACATTTTATATTGATCTACATATATTTTTATTTTTTGATTTACAATGTCAGGATCTAATTCGAAAATGAGCTTATTGATAAATGTCAATAAAATTTTCCTTCTTTCCAATGCGTAATATGTCATAACAAGATCACATACTGCTTCATGTTCACCTTCTCTTTCATTTATCATACTTGGGGTATATTTATTATACCATTCTCCCAATAAAATATAATGAATGGTAATAATTTCGTTAAGATTAAATTTTTTAATCCAAAAATAACTATCCTTAATTTTGCCAAAATGCTCTATTTCCTTCAATAGAGAAACAGGTGGGATGCAAATATATTTTGCACATTCCATGATGATATCTTCGGGGAGCGAATCGATGAGCTGGGAGATTTTCACTTTATCGTATGAAGCCATTCCTTAGAGGTATTGTATAGTATTATTTTATTACCATATATATCATTTTTTAAAATTATAGAACTTTTTTTATATAATTTTCTAACTTAAATTTGATATCCTTGATATTCACCACATTAATAAAACTGCAAATAACCATTCGGCCTTGACCAAAATATAATTCTTTCATATATTATATAAAAACAAAATTTATTTTAGTTACCGCCCCTTAAGCGAAGAACCAAATGCAATGTAGATTCTTTTTGAATATTATAATCTGCAATAGTTCTACCATCTTCCAACTGTTTACCAGCGAAAATTAGACGCTGTTGATCTGGAGGTATACCTTCTTTATCTTGAATTTTACTTTTAATCGTGTCAATTGTGTCCGATGATTCAACTTCTAATGTAATTGTTTTACCAGTTAATGTTTTTACAAATATTTGCATTCTTTTATTATATAAGTAATATTTTTTTATATGTATTATATTAAAATGAATGATGATAATATAAATAAAATGTTTAATAATTTGATTATTGCAAAACCATGTAATATTTGTAAAAAAGTAAATAATAATAAAAATAAAAATTATTGTAATGAATGTCAATTATTAATCAGCATGCATTATGAAAACTGTTCATGTATATATTGTAGATAAATTTATTTTTATTGCAGTAATTTTTTTTTAGATATTTCACTAGGATCCCATGATATATATATCATATTAGCATTAGGTTCGGGTAATATTTGCACATATAAACCGTTTTTTCTCAAAGCATCTACGACATAACTTATACAATCATTTATCTTGTATAATGGTTTACCATATACATAATATGGTATTTCATAAAATATATTCATTCCACCGATTGTTGCAGTATTTTTAATTTTATTATGACATATATCTATAATTTTATCAAATGTATCATATTTAACCGTATTTTTTTTTTCTTTTAATGTATATAATTCTGATAAAGAAATTCTCGGTGGCATTTTAATTAATAAATATAATTTTTTTAGATCTATTTATATCTAATATTTAAGTTAATTTTTTAATTACACTGTCTTCTAATTCACTATTAGTTACCATTTCATTATAATCAATTGTAACTGTTTCTTGTTTAATTGCTTTATTTTTTCTAACACCACGTCCATATATGCTACTAATAATTTCACTATCAATTGCATAATTAAAATATTTCAAGTCACCTATTTTAAGTACATTTTCACCTCCAATTTGAGTTGTGTTGAAAAACTGATTATAATTTTCTGTATTCAGTTTATCTTGCAAATTAGGATTAATATATATTGGTGATGTATTATGTTTTGGAGCTGCAGAATGAGAGTTTTCATCTCCACCATATCTTGTTTCAACTTCTTCATCAAAAACAATCATACCATTAATATATATTTTACATAAAGCACGATTAATTGATAATATATTATTTCTATCTGATACTTCTTTTATTACAATTGTAACCATAAACCATTTTGTTTCAAATGGAATATCCCATACACCGAGTAAATTATTATTTTTTTCTTGCCAATTATGGGGAGTAAAATCACCACATTCTCTATAGGTAGAATTATTTTGATAAGAATCTGGTGATAATATATTATTATAATCTACGGCAAGTTTTGAGCCATCGTGATTAATTCTTACCAATGGATTTTTAGTTAATAATGTAGGTATTATAATACTATTTGATCCTTTATTTGAGCAGTTATAATTATATTTATTATAATATAAATAATCAGTTTCTCCTTTTAAAAACAGCGCAATATCCTTTTTTTGTGCATTTGCTGTTCTCAACTTATTTTTATTTACATATAGCCAAAAATTATATGAGTATTCGGCTCCTCCTTGTTGATTATATGATGGTCTCATGTCAACATAATTATTATGCTCTTTATTTTTTGTATTATATTTCCATTCGCCATTAATATAATCATATACACCTTGGATTATATCTACCTCCCTTCTTATATCATTGCCACCACTAAACATATTGTGTAATTCAATAACATAAATATTATAAGCGACATATCCCATTAATAATAATATTATTAACGCAATAATAACTTGTAGGATACTATCAAATGACATAATTATTTTACTTATCTATTTAAAATATGGAAATAAAAATAATTAAATAATGTTTAAATTATTGTACTGATTCAACACTCGTGGCTTCAAGTTTATATATTGGGTTTCTTAAGCCATATGCACCGATGCCAAGAGAAGTCATAAATGTATTAACAGGACCTTCTTTATATAATTTATAAATATCATTTTTATTTAAATCATAATTAAACATTGTGAATTTGCTTAATAATCCTTCAAATCCACCCATGTCATCGACAGTTGCACTATTACCACCTACAACTAAAGTACCATTACTATCTAAATTTAATTTACTTACATTTAAGTTTGGCATATTATTTTTATCATAAACTTCTCTTAATAAACTATCTACATACATAGAAACATTTCCCCCACTAATATCATTTATAACAATAGCTATATGTACCCATCTTTGTAAAGGAACATAATCAACTGTAAATCCCGTTTGTAGTTGCGAAGTTCTTTCAATAGATTTCATAAAAGAATCATAATTATTATCATCAACCATGTTTGTTCCAGTTAATAATACATCATCTTTCGGTGCAAATCTCACATGTAATTTATTGCTTGCATTATCAAGTATAATAAAAGGAGTTGATTTATTAACTATTTTTAATTGATCACTATCTGCAGAAGTTATATGCGCAACATGTCTATACTTACCGGCATTGGGAGTTAGTTTAAAAATATATATCCAGAAACTGTAGGTACGTTTATTTCCATTTCCATTTTCTAATATTTGAGTAATTTCATGTTTTGTTAATTTATTACAAAATATAGGTTCTTCTGTTCCAGGTATTAATATTTTACTTTGAAATAGTACACTGTCAGTAACAATGTTATATATAATATAACCGATTATAACTGCTAATAATGCTAATAATATTATTAAAAATAATATGCTTGTGTTATGGCTTAGCGTAGTATAAACACTATTTCTCATATCCGATACAGATATATTACTAACAGTGTTTGCAACAGAACCAGCTGCGGAAGTAGCAGCGGCGCTTGTATCTCTAACTAATCTATTATCAACAACAGTATCTTTTGCGGAACTAAACATATTAGAAACAGAATCGCCAAATTTATCGAACATGCCTTTTTCATTATTTCTTGGTACATCTCCCATATTTTTATTTCAATTATCTAATTAAAGGAAATAAATTTTCTATTAGATAAATTTATATGATAGTTTGATATTTGATAATACGGGAAATTACTTAAATAATAAGTTGATTTTATATTTTTTTTTTGCAAGGATAAATAACTTAAAATTTTTGTAAAGCTACCTATATTTGATGATGATCCTTTTTTACGTTTAAATAGTGATAAATAGTATACATGAGATGCAAAAATATTTATGCAAATTTCAGCATTGTTTTTGAACATGTTATAATCATATTCACACATTATTTCCATAAAACTTTTATAAAATTCATTTTTATTTTTATATGTTCCCATTCTATTATCCAAATCCTTAATTAAATTTTCGTGAAACTTTAGGGGAATCATCCATGCGTCTTTACTTATTATTTTAATAACACTTGATCTGTTAAAGTCATTATTATACAGTGCATTTATATCCGTATAATCTTCAACGTGATGTTCATATAATTCTTCGTTATTATTTATATCGCTAAATAGTTTATCTAAGTTTCCATTTGATAATTTATAAAGATTTGCTATATTTTTAATTTTTTTTGCTGATAATAACAATTTTATATCTTCGAAATTAGGCTTCGGCAAATTATATATTTTGCAAATTTTTTTTATTTCACCTATTTTTTTTATTACATCAATATTAGCAATACATATTATAGGGATATTCTTCATTTTTGCTTCATTTAGCATTTTAAGTAAACAAATATTAATAGTTTTATCACCGATAAATATACAATCGAAGTTATCTATAATAATTACCTTATTTCTAATATTATTAGTTAAAATTTGAATAAGAGACGAACTTGTTACTTTATATATTACGTCTTTCATTTGTGCGGAAGTATAGCAATTATTATTGTCAATAGTTGTTATGTCATAATTTAAATAATTACATATAGCATTGATTGAATATGTTTTACCAATACATGTTGCACCAGATACTATAATACAACTTTCGGGTGAAATACGCTTATTGTAATTAAAATCTCTAAGCCATATTAATATTTCCTTATATTTATCATGATTACCACATAATGTATTTATAAATTCATCCATTATAGTTGATATATTTAATATATTTAATATAAGCTGATTATATATATGTACATGTAAATAGTTTATATATATATAATTTCTATCATCAAAACAATCAAATATAATATTAATGCTAATAAAGGCAATACTAACATCACTGGCATAATTGTAGTTTCATCATCAATTTTATAACCAAACTTTTTCATATTTCCATCGGCATCAAACATAACATAAGGTTGAGCTATAAATATAATACTTACAATTAGCAAATAAATTACAAGAGTTATTATTCTTCTCGAAAACATTCTTTATCTATTATTTTAATAAGGAAAGAAAAAAATGAATATACTTTATATACTGTTACTATTCTTAATAATATCAATAGTAATAGTTGTTAATTTATGTAATTATAAAGAACATTTTAATGCAAACGAACGAATTGTAACAGATAATAGAGAAAATGTTGAAAATTCATTAATGATTTCTAATAAATTATTAGCGGATTTGATAGATGATATTAAAAGAACAAATCAAATAAATGGTGGCGTTGTTGGTATTGATGAGCGAATAGCTGTTGTTATTGATCCATATATTAATTATTATATATTAAAAAATAAAATTGAACCTGAGGAATATAAGTCCGGTATATTTGTATGTGTTAGTGCTATTCGAATGGGTGCTGATAAATGTATGTGGAATCTAACAAATAAAACAGTAGCTTATATTACTATGACAGATTACTTATTTTTGCAAGCATTTATTAAGGCTTATCGTCAGGATGTAAAGAAAATAAGAATTGTAAGAATTGAAATGAATAGTTTTAATATAAGGGAAAAATTATTTGATTATTTATTTACATATGTTGTTATCGGAAGTAATTATATGAATTTTATTAAAAATCAGAAATATTTTATAAATGGATTTGATGATGTTGACATATATAGAATAAAAGCTTTTTATCCATTCATAGAAGAGAATTATGCTACTATTAGAGAATATTTTGCGGAAGATTCCAATGATTCTTATAATGTTTATTTAAGTAATAAAAAAACATTAATACCAACTATGAAACTGCAAATAATAAGATCTGTTGAAAATTTTATTACTAAACTTGATATGCCAGAAGATTATTATATGAAAACTGATAGAGAATATGATGTTACTAATAATAAAGGCAATTATGGATGTTATGGCAATGGTAATATTATAAATAAATTTGAATGTGATTCTCTTTATAATTATGATGGAAGCAGTAAAATTTACTATAGTAAATGGGATAAAAAGTGTGCGACAAATGAAGAATGTCCCTATTATAAAGCCAATAGTAAATATCCAAATGAAAGAGGAGGTTGCTCAAATGGTTTTTGCGAATTTCCGGTTGGTGTAAAACGTATAGGTTTTACTAAATATAGAGATGATGGTGTTAATAGAGCTCTGTGTTACGATTGTGAAGATATCACCGATTATGATTGTTGTGCAAATGTAGAAGATCAAAATGGTAATAATGATTTTGTATTTGAAAATGATTTTAATGACAGAGTAAAATATAAATTAAACACAATAATTTCCTTATTAGATTATAGAGAGTCATAATAACATATGAGTAATAATAACATAGCATGTGCTTTTAGTTACATTTCAGTAGTAATAATAGTGATAATGTATTTTATTATAGTTAAAAATTATTTAAATAGTGAAAGTATCGAAAAATTTAGTTTAACAAGTTCTTCAGTAAATTATGATAATCCTTTTAAATACAGAGCATCTAATACGAGAATAATGTATAATAATACGGGAGAATTGCCTTGGAATAGACATATAATAAATTCAAGTATCCCATATGATATTGAGATAAAAACAGAAGCTGAAAATGTTTATTATTTCGAATATGATAATGAAACTTACACAAATAAGCTAAAAGAATTATTTAAAAGTAATTGTGAAGAAATAATTATAGCTGTTGAAGGTAATAAATGGAATAATTGGGAAAATCCTAAAAAACTAAATGATCAGCTTTTAAAAGATAAATTATTATCACATTATGATAAAATAATGGAATTTATTGAAAATAGATTAAAATCCAGTCAAATTATGGATTTACCAGGATATGATAAAAAAATAAAAATACAAGTTGTTCATGATGTTATGTTGCGATATAGAATAAACTCTGATGATAGTAATTATATAATGTATGATATTGATATGATATTATATCGCTCTGGTAAATTTCAAGGCAAACATGTTAAATTAGTTGTTATAACTAACGGTAATGCTATTAATATAATTTTAGCAAAAATTATAGGTGTTATTTCTGAAGATAGAATAGTTCTTCATCCATATCGCGGATATGATTTCATGAATTCAACTAAATTTAATCAGTTTGTACCAATGAAATATGGTATGATTGATACAGATGTTAAAGCAAGTAGAGACAATGCGTTTGAACTAAGTGATGAATACATGAATAGTGAAATAGAAAAAATAATGTATAATAAGTTATTAGCTGAAAATATACCAGAAGATATTGATATTAGTAATAATAACTATCATATTTAATTATTTATATTAATTAGAAACTAATAGAATTTAAATGGTTGAGTATAAATATGTAAATAAAAAGCTTGTTGGAGGTAAGCCAAAACGTATTTATAAGAAACAAGGTTCCAATAAGCAATATCTTAAAAATAATGGCAAAATGAT
>Ga0181399_1000783_pt1 | contig 11535 bp, 7 predicted proteins | sample 22SPOviralmetaG_FD_130128 | JGI IMG/M metagenome (GOLD analysis project Ga0181399, IMG submission 130128) | Marine viral communities from the oligotrophic San Pedro Time Series (SPOT) site, San Pedro Channel, CA, USA - 22 SPOT_SRF_2011-05-21 | ecosystem: Environmental > Aquatic > Marine > Strait...
ATAAATTTGTAGTGCCTTCTGTTAAATCGTCACTGTTGCTTGCGCCTGCTTGTTGCCAAGCACTGCCGTCCCAAATGTAAAGTATATTATTGTCTGTAGCAAATGCCTGGTCACCTGCGTTGTTGCCTGTGAGCGGCAAGTAAGTGCTGTCGTCATAAACATTAACTTTTGCAACAACTGCACTGCCGTCCTCAACTATTAATTCTGCTGTACCTGCTACTTCACGTATCTTGTTTTCGAATGAAGGAGTATTTTCTACATAAGTTGCTAAGTCCTGTGGAACAAACTTATTTGTACTTGCATCATATACAAGACACATTTGATTAACTAAACTAGGAATTGGTCTAAGTTCTACTGGAGTCTTATGACCTTCTTGTGTATGTTGGAAGTATACAACATAGTTTCCATTTATGTTTGTTTCCACTGCCAAGTCTTTAATAGTAATGGCTCCACGCATACTGCTATGGTTGCCACACTGATAATATAATGTATCTGGTGCACCAGCTGGTACTACAAAAGTTACAGTACCACTATCTGATCTTGAACCTGTAACACCAGTTGTGTACTCTCCAAAGTATGTACCAGCACTAAAATTAGTTCCGTTGTCTGTTGTTAGGTAAAAAGGATGTCCACTTGCACTAACGTTAAATGTATATGTACCGCCTCTGTATACAGGTCCTAAGTTAGGATTGTCTCCACTTGCAGGTCCGCTAAAAGTATATGCGCCATTTGCGTTGTTAGATACTGTATAAGCAACACTTGGATTTGTTAAAGTTGGTGGCGTTATGGTTGATGGTACACTAACACTAATACGTTGTACGTTTGTTGCTGTTCCGCCATTTATACTTGGATGTGTATCACTAATTGGGCCGGTACTGGTTGCCCAACTTACTAAGTTGTCAGTACCTGAACCATCTACCCATTTCAAATACAAACTATGTGTCTGAGTCATACTGCCATGAGTCGTATAAGCCGCAAAGTTATTAACTGTGTATGTACCCTGCTTGTATAATGGAACATTTACTTCTGGAGAATTTGTAATAGTTCTACGTGCATAAGGAAGTGTACTTTGTTCCCATGTCCACAACCACGCTGTGTCTTGCCCAGCCGCAGGAGCATCAACTTGTATTTCAAGTGTTTCTGGTGCAATACTTAAATTAACGTCAGGAATGTTATCCTGTGTAATTTCTCTAGTGCCTAGTTGTATACTACTGCCACTTAAATATAAGTCACGAAATTTGTTACTAGAACTACCTAAATCATATGCAACGTCTGTGTCTGGTATAATATCACCACTTACATTGCCCAATTTAGTTTGTACACGGGCATCAGTATAATAAAGGTTGTTTGTACCCTCAGTAATTTCATCTGTGTTGTCAACGCCTTGTACTGCGCTGTCTACATACGATTCAGTTGCATAACTGTTTGTTGTGAGATAAGTGTTTACACGGGCATCTGTGTAAAATTTATTAGTACCTTCTATTAAGGTATCAGTATCAATAGTAGTACTATTGATAATACTTTTCCACGCACCGCTGGTGCTGTCATAAAACCAGCGGCGGCCTTTTTCATTATGAATGTCGCCATTGGTAGGGGTATTTGGAAAGTTTACTGCCATTGTGTATAATCCTATCGTTATTACACTTATTTATGCTCTACAGCAGGAGTGTAAGTCCTCCAGCACCAATTACTAAACCTCCCCACATGCCTAGTATTGTAATATAATATCTAAGTTTTGTACCAAAATACAGCATGCCAATTGTAACGCATTTGTGCATTGGACTAATAAGATAACCCACAAAGTCAACAGCAAAAAACCAAGGTAAATATTCTATTCCGTAAATGCTTGCAAGTATAACAGTGATAGCACCAAATCTACTGCTTGATCCTAGTGCAAACGCACCTGCAAAACTAAACAAACTCAGTAGTGTAAATCCAGATACTGTTTGTATATCTAGCCCTGTGTTACCTAAAAACTCTTTAATTTCGTTTGTGTTTGTTCTTGCAAAGTTTGCCGCTATAATAATTAATGCAACCCAACCAATCAGTTTCCAATCTACAAAACGCAACAATTTAGGAATATCAAATGTACGTGTTACAAACATGTAATAAACTGTAAGGCTACCAAAGGCCCATAAAAAATCTATACCATATATTATTGCGGCAACACCTGCAATATAAGGTAATACATAACGTGTAATTCTACTTACTTTAATTTCCTTGCCTGCGTTGTTTAGTTCAACATCTGATTCTTTTACACCCCAAATTAAATATGCAAGTATAAATGCAACTGACACTGCTAACAAAGGCCACAACATACCCATTAATTGTGCGTATGTCAAGCCAAAAGCGGCCATGGGTAGAATAATAGTTTTTTCCAGTGGGCTCCAAAAATAATAATGGTGTGTACTAACATAGTCAATAGGACCAAACTTTTCTCTACCACAACAACCTTTGTCAGGTGCAAGTGTTTCTAGTAGTCCTGCACTAACTGTAACTCTGCCTTTGATAGGTAGTAATCCAGTAATTGCACTTACAATAGCAACAACTGCTTTTTTACTTTTTAAATTTTGTTGGAAGAAACAAAACACATCATCAAACAATTTATGTTCCTTTACCATTCCTGCAATCATCATTACAAAAATAATCAAGAACAAGTATACTTGTCCTTTTAAAATTAAATCTATGTATTCCATTATTTTTTCCAAAATCTACTAAACAAGTTTTTCATCTTTTGTATGTTGTATACAAAACTCATGTTTAGTATATAGTGCCTTTTTTCTAACCATTGTTTATCTTTATCTGTAGCTTCTCTAACTACATAATTATAATCTTTATCTGACAGCGGAACAAGATGACAAAGAGGAGTACCTGCCTTTACTGTACCAATTTCATCTAATTTATTCCAATATAATTGCACATTTATTTCTGTACTTGTGCTAGGGTCTAATATTCCTATACAACTTTCAAAGTCTGTGTTATCAGCATATGCAACAGGCAACATTAAAAATTTACATGGTGCAATTACATGCCAGGGTGTATTGCATTTTATAATATTTCTACTAGCACCTGGTTTACGTGGCAAAAACTTTGCAATGCCTTCTGCATGTTGTATGTCAACTGCAATACTATCTAAATGATCGCTAGGAGTTTTAACACTCATTTTGTGTTCTGTTGCTTGTACACTAAAGTCGTGCCAAGCTCTTACAACATATCCGGTTTTATATAAATCGCCTATTCCGCTACATCTAAAAATATGACTTTTACGCATGTCTTTGTTTTGTACATAATCGTCACGTGCAGTTCTAACCCATGTGGGTACTGCTTTACTCATAGGCTCTATAGGCCAAGTATCTAATACTCCACTGTAAGTACTAAAAAATTCTATCATTTAATATGCTTTGTTGTTTGAAATCTTATGTTGAACGCAATATTTATACGTTGTTGTGAACTTATGTTAACCGCTGTTTCGTGTGGCATCCAAGCAGGCCAAACTAACAAATCTCCATCTTCTGGTTCATAGCTAAACTTACTCATAAAAGGAGCATGAGGATGACAGCTCTCTAAAACATTCATAGGATTATGCCAGGTAATTTCGCCTGTGTCTTTTCCTTGCAAATAGTAAACAGCCACATAATGATGCAGTCTGTGATCATGCATTACATTACGACTATTAATTTCATTTATGTTTGTCCAATAATTTACTTCGGGATTTTGATAATTGTCTACTTTATTTTTATAACTAGGGTCTTGTTCTATGTAATAATTAATTGCATCGTTTACACTATCTCTGATATGTTCCATTAACCAGTCTATGTTTTCATAATCAAATTCGTGTCTCCAACAACCATCATTGCTAAAGTCCATTCCTTGCTCATACATTGCAGTTTTTACATTTTGTGCAATGTTGATCATTTCTTGTCGTTGTTCAGAGGTGCCTATATTGTTTTTTATAAAAACATCAGCTTGTAACAGTTTCAGTATTTTCATTTTCTACTACCAGTATATAAACTCCGTTCCACCAGGCATCAGGATCTTCCACAGAGTTCAACATCATTCTACTAAACTTAACATGAAACCCTGTGTTTGTCAATCCTAATAATGCTCCACTCACTACGCCTTCCCAATTAGCGTCATCAAATACAAGTATTGCTTTGTCTGCAAAGTTTTTTGTGTAATGTTTTACTGCTGACACTACACTTGGTTCATCATGTGGACCATCGTAAAAGAATAAATCAAACTTTTCGTCTATGTTTACTTCCAAATAGTCTTTGTTATATACAGTAATATTATTGTATTGTTTAGTATTATCTAAAAATATAGATTGATCATTATCAGGTAAATCAAATGCACCAGTTTCAGGCTGTATATCTTGTTTCCAATTATCTACACAAGTTGTGGGCACACCAGCATCTAAAACACTAACTGCACTACTGCCCATTGCACTTCCTATTTCCAAGTAATTTGTGCTTAATCCAGCTAAACTGTTAAGTAGTTTTTTAATCCTTGGACTAGTAAGGCCTTGTATTTGATTATTGTAATCACTGTTAACGTGATCAACTAATACATCAGCTACATTGCTAACTAATTTATCTGCTTTGTTGTCACTACGACTTTCGTAAACTTTATCACAAAAATTACAATCCCAACAATCAAACTTACATGTCTTGATAATTTTACGCCAAGCATCTATAGGTCTGTTTTCCAGTGTGTTGTCTTTGATATAATGATCAAATGTATCAAATAAAATAGGTTCTTCGTTTGCATACTTTTCTACAATACGTAATGTTTCGTAAAAACGTGCAGTGCTTTCTCTGCCATGCATTTTAAATACATCAACATATTCCAATAGTTCTACCCAGTCTTCTCGCCAGGGAGGAAAATTTGCTTGTTTAAGAGGACTACTTAAATCCTGAACATTCCATTTACTACAACTTACTCTACTAATAGGATCCATAAAATACTGTGGATTATTACTGCGTGTGTTATTGAATTCGAAATGTTCTTTCATCATACTACATCCGCCATGACACCCTTCGTTTGCAAGTAATGCAATTTTTAAATTATATTTGTCAGCAGCTTTTCTTATACGTTTAAGACCTTCTTGATCTCGCATAAGGTCTCTGTGTATGTTTACATAATGAAATCCTTCTCGACCTAAGTTTGCAACATCTTTAGCAGTTTCCACTTGACGTAAAATTGTATTTTTAATTAATAATTCAGGAAATGCTTTTTGTATTTGGCCTGTAGCAATCCAGTGCGTGTGTGGAATAGTTGCACTTCTTACACCAGCATTATATAACTGTTGGAAATTTTGTATAAACAAGTCTAGATTTTTTTGTGTAGGAGGAACTTGTGTATTATTAAACGTTGCACTTATGGGTATGCCTGTTTGCTGTTGCATTTTAAGTGCAACATCTATTAATGCATTGCTGTCTTGAAACACATCTCCCATAGCGTCTTGTACAAAAGGCGGCATCCTACATGTGAAGTACAAGTCGTAGATATGTTTTTTATGTTTTAAACAAAATTCATAGAAGTGATTTAACTGAATATTATTCAGTTTAGGATTTAATGGTATAGAAAACATTATAAATTAAGTGCTGGTGCTGTGCTTACGCCTTGGTCTTGCAGTAATAGAACAGGTGCATGCAAGTTAAATCTATTGTGTAGTAATAACCAACATGATTCCATAGTAGTAGAATCTTTAATTTCCTTTTCAATTGCTTGTTTAGCACTTAATAGGTCTTGTATTTTTTGATTATGACTATCCATTGCATTGATTACAAGTGTTACCATTTCTGCTTCAGTTATGCCACGTGTTGTTGCCAATGCTTGTAGCATTGGTCCACCGCCGGCTTGTGCTTCAGCTTTTTGTTTTTCCCAGCTTTCTCCTTCTAGTTTGCTAGGGGATAAATTAGCATTATCTAATCTTACATCATAGATTTTATCCAGTTTTTTACGCATTACTGCTTGCATAAACGCAATACAGTTTGATTTATCATCACCTGTAAGTGTATACTTTTCTTTTACACTTAGATCTTCTGTGCTTTCATGAATTACAAGTTGCTCATCCTGTGGAGTACCTGCTCGCACACTAATTTGACCGCTCCAGCCTTGTGTAAACATCCATGCTTCTGCAACATTTTCCGTAAGTACTGTTGCATTTAAATGACTCCAGGCGATAATTTCGGCATGACTGTCTGGAATAAATCCAATACAATACTCTAACCATCTGCCTTTAATTTGTATTGGCCCCATAAGTCTTTGATCTACCATTTCAAATAATATATACATTTTAATCCTTTGTCAAGCCCAGATACTGCATCACTGGTAATTTGTCAATACCATTTTGTAATCTGTTATTGCTTTCGTCTCTTATATAGTTCATTCTATGTTCACTAGTAATTGCAATATCGCTTGCAGTTTGTAGTGTTTCACGCTGTGTATTTTTGTCCATCATTGTAATACTATCCATATTACCTACACCAATTCTACCATAAGCAATCATGTCCATTGCCGCTTGCTTGCCCAAACGTTTAACCCAGTAATCTTGTTCTAGTTGTTCTGATTTTACAGGATCGTAAATTGCCTCTACTAAACGTGTACCATCAGGTAATACACCATGTTCACTTTTATCTAAATCTTCAATAAGATGTACATACATTAGACGTTCTTCTCTTGCATTACGTAGTTTACGTAGCATACCTGTTTGAGTACGTTTGGCTTTTTTTAGTTCTATTTGTATTTCACGTGTTACAAACTCATCGCTTGTGTTTGCTAAATCATGTTCAGCTTTATCAATCTTTAACTGATTTTTTTCCAGTTCGTATTCCTGTTGAACAAGCATTTCTTCTCTGCTATTTAATTCTAAAAAGTATTGCTTCATTGCACCATAAGGTGTGATGTTTGCATGCCCAACAAAATGCTTGGCTTTGAATGTTGGCATACGCCAACTTTTATTCATTCCTATTGCAATAAGCTCTCTTTGTGCGTCTGATAATTCATCACTACTGCTATCTAAACTGTCTTTAGTAACAAGGGCTTTACTTTGATCATATTCGTATTTCATTAACTTCCTCTCCAATGACATGTGCCACTCGATCCTCCAGGCACACCTGTTCTGATGCTACCTGCTCCTAATTCATATCCACTATCTGTGCTATAGAAAAATTTATGTCCACGGTTATTTTGTGCACCATCATATGTTCCTAAAGCATACTGCCAGTCTTGACCCATATCAAAATTTTCTTCTCCAGTGTTTGCTAGGGGTTTTGTTACTGTTGCTGTAACAGTATCTGTATTGTAATCCATGCGTCTAAAATTATATCCTCCGCTGTAACTTCCTTCATTACCGCCGTATCCTTTATCATGTTTACTAGATACTCCTTTTTGCTGACTGTTAGGGCCGCCTGCATTTGTAGATGCATAAGTGGCATTTGTACCAGTGCTAAAAGTAATTTTTGTTCCATTACTAGTGTCCCACCAACCATAGCCATGATTTTCTCCACTGTGTCCAGCGGCACCTGCCTGCATACTATCTCCTGATGTTGGTCCATTAACGCCCTGATCAGTTGTGTACATTGTATCATTACTTAAATTTAATACATCATTATTTGCATTGCCGCCTGCCCATATCCAGGCCATCTGATGTTCTTTATGAAATGTCCAACTATCATTACGTGCATGTCTGCTAGCAGTAGCAGCACTGCCTGTAATTGTCCATAAGTTATATTTACAATTAGTAGTAGTGGTTCCAGGCCAAGTACCGTCTGCTCCAAAAACATAACCCTGTGTTAAACTACATGCGCCACTTAAATAGGATCCTGCTTGTGTTAAAACGTTTCCTCTATCAATACAGATATCCGTAGCATGACTCATTTCGTTAACATTTGTCCAAGGACTACTACTCTGATAACCGCCGGCAACAAAACCTGTTGTAATAACATGGCGCAATAAAAAGTCTGTATCTCTATTTACAACACCCCATCTTGTACCATCATACAATCTCATTTCGCCACTACTTGTGTTCCAGTAAACTTGTCCAGCAACTGGACTTCCAGGATCACTACTTGCTTGGTGTAAATGTACACCACTTCCACCTATTTTAGTTGCCATTTATTTGTCTCCTTAATTCATCAATCTGTATTTGTTGATCTTTTATCGCCTCTATTAGTACAGCTACCATGTTACCATAATTTACACTCTTCATACCATCATTTTCTGGTGTAGTAACTACTTCCGGCAAAACTTTTTCTACTTGTTGTGCAATTACACCAATTTGTTCTTTGCCGTCTTTTGTATATCTTTTGCCTTCCAAAGTCAATACAATATCCAAAGCGTCATCTATAGGCTTAATATTATCTTTTAACCGTTCGTCTGAAGCGGCTAATACTTCGCCAGCAAAATAAGCATCACCAGTTGTAAGGTGTATACTAGCTCGTGTAGTTCCGCTACCAACAAAAACACATTCGTTAGGATTACTTGAATCCCAACCATACTGATAAGCAGCACCGCCATCTCCTGCCCAGAAGATGCCCCAGCCATTATTACTTTGCCAACTTGGTCCAAATATACTTGACCATGCACTGCGATCCGCGTCTAATCTAAACGGCTGGTTAAGATCTCCATCTGTATTTGATGCAGATGTATATCCACTAAAAAATCCGCCTGCAAGATTATGTAATGCACCGTCATTTCTTAGTTCTAATTTTTCTACAGGTGCATTTGTAGTGTCTCTTACTGCAAATTTCATATCCGATGGTGCATACGCCCAACTTGGACGGTCAACTTTAATGTATGCAACTTCACTATCTGTTTCTTGGCTCCATCTAATACCTACTGATTGACTATGATCTCCAGTAGTGTGTTGACTTGCTTGTAGTCTGATGGAACCATCTTTAATGTGCAATTTATTAGTTGGTGCAAAGTAGTTGCCAGCATTGTCTCCTAATCCTAATTTACCATCGCTAGTAAGATTTAAAGTGTGTTCCCAACCACTACCATTCCAGTTCCAGAATTTATGTCCTCCACTTGAGCCTACTCCACTTGCAACATAATGTATATCGCCTTCCCAAGTACCGCCTTGTGTTTCTCCAAACATGTTAATACTATTACCACTACTACTGTTGTTAGAGTTGTTAGCAATACGTAAATTAGCATCATTTCTGCCTGTGCTTATGTGAGGAGCACCTGTATATGTGATATCAATATTACCAAGGATTTCTGTAGTGCGTTGTAATTTAATTTTACTACCAGTTCCGGCTTCCAATACAAGATTTGCTTTACTAGTACCATCAACATAGTGTTCTGCATAAATGTTTGTTAGTGTAGCACCTTGTTGGGCACTTTGTCCAGTACCTCCTGTAGCCCAAAGTATAAGTTCTGATGTAGGAGTTGTACTATTTGTTAAAGTTATTTTTCCAGGAGTTTGTGTACCTACTACAACTACATTGTCACTTAATCTTGCATCTGGCAATGTTCCAGCATTCATATTACTTGCATCTAGGAAATATGTACTATCTAAGCCATCTAGTGTGTTAGCATTATCTGCTGTGCCTGAATTATCACTAGTACCGCCTAAAACATCTACATCAATGTTTATATTACCTGATCCATCAAAGCTAGCACTACCAGTTACTTCTCCACTTAGTGTAATCGTTCTGGCTGTGGATAAAGCGTCTGCTGTTGCACTATTACTAATTGTACTTGCATAAGCAATTGCACTTACATGTCCAAATCCGTCAACTGTCATTCCACTTACTACTTGACCTGAAGTTCCTGTTTGAGCACCAGTTAGTGTACTAGTATCTGCGTGACTAATTGTTCTGTTTGCTGTTAGATCTCCACCACCAGTAAGTCCTGTTCCAGCACTTATATCAATGGTTTTATCTGCTTTGTTTCCAATTTGTGTGCTAATTGTAGTAGCAAAATTAGGGTCATCTCCCAGTGCAGCAGCTAACTCATTGAGTGTATCTAATGTTGCTGGTGCTGAGTCTACAATGTTTGCTACCTGTGTGTCTACATATGTTGTAGTTGCTATTCCATCTGTTGTAAGCACGTTGCGTACACGTGCATCAGTATAAAATAAGTTTGTTGCTTCTGCTACATCATCTGTGTCTAAGTTTTGATCAAATTGTAATAATGATGCTACAGTAGTTTCCAAAGACGCAACTTCAGGTCTATTTGCTAAATCTACCCATGCGCTGTCATGTACAAATGCCATTCTACCTGCTTCATGTACATGCATAAGCATACCGTGGTTATTGGCACCGGCAGTTGGTAAATCAGCATGAAATCCTACATGTGTCCAAAAACTATCATCAGCATTTGTAAGAGTAACATCTCCTATTTCTCCGTTAACGCTACTAACACCACCAGCTTGTTGCCATGCACTACCATCCCAGATGTACAAAATATTTGTATCTGTAGCAAACGCCTGGTCACCTGGGTTGTTTCCAGTAAGCGGCAAGTAAGTACTATCATCATATACAGTAACTTTAGCAATAACCGCACTGCCGTCTTCTACAACTAATTCTGCTGTACCAGCTACTTCACGGATTTTATTTTCAAAACTTGGTGTGTTTTCCACATAAGTTGCCAAATCCTGTGGCACAAATCTGTTTGTAGTGTTGTCATAAACAAGACACATCTGGTTAACAAGACTTGGAATAGGTCTAAGTTCAACAGGAGTTCTGTGTCCTTCCTGTGTATGTTGGAAGTAAATTACATAGTTACCGTTAACATTTGTTTCTAATGCTAAATCTTTAACAGTAATTTCTCCACGCATTGCGCTGTGATTACCGCACTGGTAATAAAGTGTATCTGGTGCATTAGCAGGAACAGTAAATGTAACACTACCTGTATCATTACGTGATCCTGTTACTCCAGTTGTGTATTCACCAAAGTATGTGCCAGCACTAAAGTTTGTTCCGTTGTCTGTTGTTAGATAAAAAGGATGTCCTGTTGCTGTTAAATTAAAAGTGTAAGTACCACCGCGGTACATTGGACCTATATTTGGATTGTCTCCCATTGCACTTCCACTAAATGTATATGCACCTGCACTGTTGTTTGTTACAGTGTATGCTACACTAGGATTATTTAAAGTAGGTGGTGTAATTGTTGCAGGAACACTAACAGTAATACGCTGTACGTCTGTTGCATTTCCTCCATTTATATCTGGATGACTGTCACTAATAGGACCTGCGCTTGTTGCCCAAGACACTAAGTTGTCAGTACCGGCTCCGTCTACCCATTTCAAATACAGACTGTGTGTTTGTGTCATACTGCCGTGTATATCGTATGCTGCAAAGTTATTGACTACATAAGTACCTTCTTTGTATAGAGGTACGTTAAGCTCGTTAGAATTAGTGATAGTACGTCTTGCGTAAGGAAGGGTACTTTGTTCCCAAGTCCACTTCCACATTGTAGCTTGACCCATATCAGGGGCATCAACCTGTATCTCTAGTGTTTCAGGAGCAATTGACAAATTAACCTGTGGTGCTTCTGCTCCGCCAATTGTACTGCCAGTGGGCA